>JADHEF010000453.1_pt1 | contig 42712 bp, 32 predicted proteins | sample 8952391 | NCBI WGS metagenome assembly JADHEF01 (sample SAMN16124439, study PRJNA663245) | bioreactor sludge metagenome | isolation source: sludge (nitrite) | place: India:Bengaluru | collected 2019-02-28 | reverse complement strand
GCCTCATCCAGAAATAAAGTTACCGGCACATAGCGCCCACATCGATACGGCCATACTGATGGCCCGCCCTTTCTTGAAACTTTCGAGCGCGATAACCGGACGTCGCACGGCTACCGTTTTATCGACACGTGCCTCACGTTGACGTGTTGTAACGTCGTATACGTGCACGTGGTCGACGGTATTGCAGAACCTACGTGCTTTCAGGAGAGCCTCTGCCTCATTGGCCGCGCCCAAATAGCCTGACACAATGAACCCGGTATCCTTTACACCTTCGAAATGGTAAGCGGGCATGACTTGGTCTCCTTTGATGTGCCGAGAAATCATAAAAAACGTCTAGGGACTATCGAGATTCTTAAAAGGTTTCATCCGTTCGCTGCCACAACAGGTCCAACAGGGCATCGATACCCAAACATTTTGCGTTTATCAAGAAACCTATTCACAACGCGAACCAAACACGTTCGGGGATTCCAAATTTTTATGCCTTTCACCGATCATGTGTCTCACGAGTTGGAGAACTTCCACATTCCAGACAGAAGCACAAAACATGCCGATCGGCATTGAACATGTCGTTGACCCACTACGCACAACAAAAACATTGAATGAAAAAAACCAATTCCCAGAAAAATATTAATCCGGAACCACCGGTTGGAACAGCAATCGTTTCGTGGTTTTGAGAATTCGGAAACTCTTGAATTGTTGGATTTGAGAAAAGTGGGGGTAGACTGTGACGTGTCCAGTATCGCCGCCAAAAGGCGACCCGGCCTTAATTAAAGGTACACCGCTCATCCGTTGTCAATCTGCGAGACAACAGCGTCTACCGCTTGACCGTGCACAAAGTAGTGACCACATCAGCGTGCGGAAGTTGAGCCTCTGTGCTGATCAGGTTAACTGGAATAACCGCCAATTCGGCGCTGTTGAAATTGCCGTCACGTCCGCCGCTGTTGGAATAGCCCACATAGAGTTTCCCCTCATGTTCGACCGCGCAAGGATATGCGAGCGAGGAGCGTTCTGTAGCGTCGGGCGCGCCGTCGAGCAAAGCGGGCCGGATGACGAAAACTTTGGAGAATGCGGATTCGCCAGGCCGGCTGACGGCAATCGTCAGCGGCGAGCGGCGGCAGCCGCTATCCGACGTTGTGGTGCAGATCAGATAGCGCTGCCCGGTACTAAGCAGTCCCGCGTGCGGCTTGCTGGTCGCCATTGGCAAATTCGAAGCCCGAATCGGCGTCCAGGTACGCCCAAAGTTCGAGCTCTCCGAAACCAACGAAGTCGGCCGGCCCCAGCGGGCGATGTTGGTGACGCGCCGCCCCTTCACGATCACGGTGGACTCGCCCCATACCGAGCGCACCGGCACACTTGCGTCGCACGGCAGCACAACCAGTTCCCAACGCGTGAAATCCTCGCCACGGCTGATCGCCACAGCGGGCAGGTTGCCAACGACATTGGTATACCCTTTTGCGACGCGCACACCGGCCATTATCCAGTTACCATCCGTCATCTTAATCGGATTTTGCATCGGCCAGAAGCCACCTTCCATGCTGATTTCAACGGGATACCATACACCGGTCGTTTCGTTCAGACAGAAGGCGCGGGTATGCGTGCGCTGGAAGTCATCGTAGAACGCACCGTGGAATGACCAAAGAGTGCCACTGTGTGACAGATACACGCCGTGGCTCACGCCGAGATGATCGTCGCCAGACGCGATGGTGAAAGGCTCGCTCCACGTCGTTCCGCCATCGCCACTGAAACGGCCTCGCGCCTCCTCTCCCCGCGTGTTCTCCTGCCCTCTGTTGTGTCCAAATGAGGCGTAGAGACGTCCCTTGTGCCAAATCAAACCAACACCGTGAAGCCAGTGATAACCATCCTTGTCAGGCTCGTACGCCTTGATGGTCTGAATCGTCACGCCATTCAGAGTCGGGATGTCTGCGCTTTTCTGAAGCTCGCCTCCGTTCCAAAGGGTAACCGGTTTTACAACCTCAACCTTGTGCGAAGCGGTTTGCTTGTCCGCAAGGAGTTTTACGGTGTCGGGCGACAACGTGAACCGGAAGAGCGCAATTTCATCCAGCGCGCCGTGAAACAATTGCGTCAGCCCGTTGCCACTCCTCACGCCACCGAAAGAGAGAGGCGCATCCGTGGGCGCGACGGAGGACGTAAGCAAACCTTCGCCTTCCAGCCGGCCGTTGATGTAAAGTCGTCCTAGGCCATTCTCGAACGTCACAGCGACATGATGCCAGCGGCCGACCACAGGGACGGTTTTAGCGCCGACCGTCTTCCAGCCGCCCTGAAAAACGTAGAATCGGAACAGATTATCCTTGTCCAGCATCAACCCCCATTCGCGTTGGCCCAGGGCGTAATCGTTTTTGGCAACAATCATCTGCTGCCCGCGGTTAAGCTCATATGGATTGACCCATGCCATCACGCTGAAAGGGGTGTCGCCGATGCTCAGCACGGGGAAAGCCGACACAGTTACCCTGTCACCATCGCCGTCGAAGACCAGCGACTGTCCCAACACGCCGGAAGCCAGCCGCAGTGTATCTGTGCCTTTGCCAACATGGGTGCCGACCGCATCGGTCACTTTACCGTCGCTGATTTCCTCGAACGACCAGCGGACTACAGCCGACGGCGCATCTGCCCCACATGCCGACGAAACAAGACTATTCACCACCAGACTGCTTGCCAAGGATGCAACTCCCCAGCGAATGGCAACAGCATTTTTCATTGTTGCATTATCTCCTTGGGTTGCTTCTTGATCCAAATCATTTCAAAGGTAATATAACATGCAACAGCTAACCCCTTCTACCCAAAAGGAAACGGAGGCGATTCAACTGATCGAATCCGCCATTCACGGCGGATTGGTAGTTGAAGCAGGCTCAGTTAACATGAGTCCTTGCCACAGGTGTCTGATCTTTATTTTACTCCTTGTTTTCTGGGGCAAACTCAACCAACTAAAGCGAATTCCGCAGATGCTTTTTGAAATTTCGGACTTCAAATATGAACGCGGGTCGGGTATATTTATGAGCGAAATTATGACCGCTTTGTTTCCGAAAATCTTCTCTATCCTTCTGCTGTCGAGCGCATGGTCTTATTGTGCCTTTGGAGACGCCGCCAACGGACCGATTTCTTGGCGCTCGCTGACTTACGTCCAGAACGCGATCGGCGTGACCAACTATGTTTGGAACGGCGACTCTCTCTGTTTTTCTAACCATCAGGATTTTGTCCGATTCTATCCGGGACGCCGCAAATCGGAGATTAACGGCACAACCGTTTGGCTCAACGCTTTACCGGACGGGTCCGTTGCAAACAACAACTGGCGCCTCGCAGGCATCGACCTAGATTTTTTGCAACTCGCCGAGTTGCCACGCGAGGAAGGCCCCATAAAACCTGTCCGCGTATTGCTTGATCCCGGCCATGGCGGCGATGACGAAGGGGCCAGCAGCAATAACCCTGTCGTGAAAGAGAAAGACCTGACGTTGACCTTGGCGAAAAGGATCGGGGGCCGCCTGAAAAAAGCCGGCCTTCAAGTCGAGTTTACGCGTGCGCGTGACATCACGCTCACGCTCGAAGACCGCACGCGTATCGCACGCAATAAGAAGGCCGATCTCCTCGTCAGCATCCACGCCAACCACGCCGAGAACACAGAAGCCTGCGGCGTGGAAACCTACATCCTGCCCCCCAACGGGTATGCGGGAACAGCAGAGGGCAGCCGCCCACGCGGCTGGCAGATCGGCAACCGCAACGATTATCACAACACCTTACTCGGTTTTTCGGTTCACCAGAAGTTGACCTCATCGACCAACACGATCGACCGCGGCCTAAAGCGCCAATCTTTTTTCGTCTTGCGCGAGACAAGTTGCCCCGCGGTTCTGCTCGAATGCGGATTTCTCTCCAACCCTGGAGAAACCCGTAAGATGCTGGAAACCACCTGGCAAGAACGATGCGCGGCTTCTGTAACCGAAGGCATCCTCACGTATGCAAAGAAAGTAGACGCACTCGACGCTGCTGTTGCCGAGAAGCGGAGCCGGGATGCGGAAGCGAACGAGCGCTGGCGCCTCTATCTGGCCGCACAATCCGCTCATGCCGCAGACGAGAAAAAGGCAACCGTGAAAACAGTCGTTGCCCCGACAGAAAGACCGGACCCCTCCTTCCAATCGCAACGCGCCCTTTCGGTTTTTTCGAACACTGTCGCGTCAGCTTCTTCTGTCGCCATCACCGGCACAAATGCCGCGCCCGTTGACATCGATTCGCTCCTGGATTTCTACGGCACCGGTAAGGTCCACTAACACATGCAAAACATTCCGAATCCTGATCCCTCGGACAAGCGCGTCACAACCGCCTCCCGCAACTTGTTTCAAACGGCATCACTTGCCTGCGCGATCTTTCTGATCCCCGCCCTACTTGGCGTGCTCTTCGTGTTTGTCAGCCACCGCATTGACCCTCTTGGGACACCTCCCACTGCCGACGAGGTTGCATGTCTCACCAATCGTCTTTACGATGGCAGCGCCACAAACGTGAGTCAACTAATCGCCTTACGGCGTGACTTGCGCAACGAGGGCTACGCCACCGATGGCGTGAATCTCCGCATTTGGGCCGCGCACATCTCAGAACCTGAAGTCCTTTTCAGAGTGCCACCTCCGGACCCCGCAAATAAATGGAACTGGCACATTTCACAAAACGGGATGCATGCGATCGCGGTCTCCCGCCAAGTCGATGCGCTCAAACGCCGCACGGTCGGGCTCTACGACCTCGTGACTGAACAGTGGGTCTGGACCAACGCGCTCCCCTGGCCAGACACCCATGAGCAACCTTATGTTTTTGACCGCCACCTCGTTTTGCGCTATTCGAAAAACGCGAGGCGATTCGCACTTGAAGTGGATGAAAAAGGCACTATCGTCGCACTGGACGCGCTCGGCACGGGGAATTTCAACGCCGCGCAGGCGCTTCCCCCGCAGCCTTTGTTTCCTGGCAAGCCCGTCGCTGTTAAGAACGGCGTTTTCTTCACCTCCGACTCTAAAGACGACACGCTCTTCGGGTACGCTCAAGAGGTTCTGCCGAGTTTACAATATGCCGGCAAAGGAGACGCGAACACGATTTTTTCCGGCAACGGACGCCTAAAATTCACTGTCGCGGAGGGACGTGTAACCGTCTCAGACAGCCTCACTCAAACCGTCATGCAACAGATTGACGCTTGGCCTCGCGACACAAACACGCTTGTCACGGCAACACTGACCACCCACGACGGATCACGCCTGACCGTCTTCCTTCGAACCGAATTTGCGAGCCTGCCTCCGGTCACGCGCGAATGGAGTGTCGCCGTCGACCTGTATACGGGCACAGTCATCAAAAGTTTCAATGCCGACGCGCTATTCGCCAAGCCCAAGAGAACCGCAAGCCTACAAGCCCTCTCGCCCGACGGCCAGTGGCAACTCTCGGTCGATCCCTCCAATGTACTAACCGTCACTTCACTAGACGAGAAGCGCGAAGTCGCGCGGGTATCTCTCGCGGCGCTCGGCCTGACGAGTCCCATCAGCCATCTGGTTTTTCTTGAAGAGGGAAGGCATGTTGTCCTCCGGCAAAAAGACAATTTCTGGCTGCTGGATTTTTCAGTCGCCCAACGATATGGCGACCTTGTGTCACGCATGGCCTCCAGTTGCTGCACCAACGTAATGTCCAGCATTACTGACGACCGCGCGAATCAGCAACCCGAAACCGAGACATCAGGATCGACAAACGAGTTTCTCGCAACCTCGCCTGAAGGGTACGGCGTGGGCGCTCCCTTCGATCCAGACCTCCTTTCTTACGCGTCCGCACCCGGCACGAAGGTCCCCTCCTACTTTGCACTTCGGGCAGAAGTGTTTGCAGCCAATCAGGCTTGGACTTATGCAGCGGCTCTGCTGGAACAGACCTGTCTGCTGCAACAATACGACACCCGTGCGCCACGGGTGAACCCCTTGCTGCTCGCGCGTTACCACCTCCTTTCCGGCCAGAGAGAGAAGGCCAGGCTCACGAGCCGCGAAGCACTCCGCGAAATGTTCGCAGATCCCACCGATTACAACCGCATGATCCGCTACCATCTGCAAGGACTGCTTTTCGCAAAGCCTTAGCCGTCGCGCTGCCGAAATGCAAACCTCGATTCCCGGTTGGGGTCGATTCTTGCTTGCCATTCCCGCATGGCCAATTTATCATACTCAAATCATTCTTTAAGTATCGATTATTTTTTTCAGAACTGTAGTGACGGTTCTTTTTCAGGTGACGTATGACACAAGACTTGCAACACTTATTGGACAAAATCCAACGCGACGGCGTTGACAAAGCCCAGGCTGAGGCTGACAAGCTTCTCGCAGCGGCGCGGGCCCAGGCCAAAGCTACGGTCGATGCCGCCCGCGAGGAGGCGGCAAAAACTAAAGCCGAAGCCCGACAGGAAGCAGAAGCGTTTGAACGTCGTGCCGAGGAGACCATACGGCAGTCCGCACGCGACACCGTAATGAATGTCGAAAAAGCCGTCACCGCCCTTTTTACAGGATTATTGCTCAAAGAGGTCAACGCCGCCATGGACGATACCGATCTCGTTGCCAAGCTCACCATCGAGGCTGTTCGCGCCTACCTCGGGGGCAAGTGCGGCATCGAGGTCGCCGCCGTTGCGAGACTGACCGAAGTGCTACGCGCAAAGCTAGCCGCCGAGGCCGCAAATGGCGTTACCGTGGTCACCGACGAGACGACCGGGGCTGGCTTCCGCGTACGCCTTGCGGACGGACGCATCGAACACACCTTCACCGGCGCGGCTGTCGCCGAGACCCTCGCCAAGCAACTCCGACCCCGCCTCGCGATCCTGATGAAGCCATGAGCGTAATCTACCTACTTTCCAGCCTACCAATGCTACACCTCGAGGTTGCTCCCGGAATGACTCCCGCTCAGTTTGTCGAGACCTGCCGTGAACAACTGGGGGCTGACGACGCGGCAGCGGCGGAGGCACTGGTTCAGGGTTTGCCCTCGGAACACCGTTTCGTTCTTGCCTGGCGGGACAAAGAGGCCATCCTGCGCAATGCCATCGCGTGCGAACGCGCCCGTATCGCCGGGAAGGATGCATCACGCTGGACGCACCCGACGCAAGGATGCGACTGCCAAATCGAGAACGAAGTTGAAGACGCATTCCAAGAGACCAATCCTTTGAACCGAGAAAAAGAGCTGGACAAGGTCCGCTGGCTGATCGCCGAAGAGTTGCAAGGGCCAGACCCTCTGAGCGTCAAGGTTGCCCTGGCCTATGCGATCAAACTCACGCTCACCACCCGCTGGGCCCACTTCGATACGGAGCGGGGACGCAACACTTTCGACGCCCTGACCCACGTTCCACTTACCCTCTAACGTTTAACCTGTAATCAGCACCCCGCAACGCTTCTGTAAACTTATGGAAACAACAGGAAAAATCGTCTGCGTCAACGGCAACATGATCACCGTTGCATTTGAGCGCGCAGTCGCTCAGAACGAGGTCGGCTACGCCTGCATCGAACACGACGGCACTACCCAACGCCTGATGAGCGAGATCGTCCGGATCCGAGGCCGTATGGCAGACATGCAGGTATTCGAAGACACGCGGGACTTGCAGATCAACGATGCGGTATACTTTTCTGGTAATATGTTGTCTGCCGAACTGGGGCCTGGATTGCTCAAGCAGATTTACGACGGCCTTCAGAATCCCTTGCCGCAACTCGCCGAACAGTGCGGCTTCTTTCTCCAGCGAGGCACCTACCTGAACGCACTCGACCGTAAAATAAAATGGGCATTCACGCCTGCCGCCAAGCCCGGCGACCGCCTAACCGCAGGAGAAACACTCGGCACAGTACCCGAGGGCATTTTCACCCACCGTATTATGGTGCCTTTTGCCCTGCGCGGTGTTTATACCGTTAAAAGCATCACTCCTGCGGGCTCCTACACCGTCGAGCAAGAGATCGCCGTGCTCACCGACGCCGACGGCCAGGACCACACCGCCCATATGATGCAGCACTGGCCCGTGAAGCTTCCCATCACCTGCTTCGCGGAGCGCCTTAAACCGGTCGACACCATGACCACGCGCATTCGTCCGGTCGACACTTTCTTTCCAGTCGCGCTCGGCGGCACCTATTGCATCCCAGGCCCTTTCGGCGCGGGCAAAACGGTGCTGCAACAGATCACCTCGCGTTACGCCGATGTGGACATTGTGGTTCTTGCCGCATGCGGAGAACGGGCTGGCGAGGTTGTGGAGACCTTGCGTGAATTTCCGGAGCTCTCTGATCCGCGCACCGGCAAAACTCTGATGGACCGCACGGTCATCATCTGCAACACCTCGTCCATGCCGGTGGCCGCCCGCGAGGCTTCGGTCTATACGGCAGTGACCCTTGCGAGCTACTATCGGCAGATGGGATTGAACGTCTTGTTGCTCGCCGATTCCACCTCGCGCTGGGCACAGGCGCTACGCGAACTCTCGGGGCGCCTCGAAGAGATTCCCGGTGAAGAAGCCTTCCCAGCCTACCTCGAATCGCTCATCGCCAACTTTTACGAGCGAGCCGGCCTTGTACGGCTCAAAGACGGCACCCTCGGCTCGGTCACCATCGGAGGAACCGTTTCTCCCGCCGGCGGAAATTTCGACGAACCTGTCACCCAAGCCACGCTCAAGGTAGTCGGAGCGTTTCACGGTCTCTCGCGCGCCCGCTCCGACGCCCGCCGCTTCCCGGCCATCGACCCGCTCGAAAGCTGGAGTAAGTACAAGAGCGTCATCGAAACCGAGCGAGTCGAAACCCTTTGCAAGATTCTGCGTCAAGGAAACGATGTCTCGCAGATGATGAAGGTCGTCGGCGAAGAGGGCACCAGCATTCAAGATTTCTTAGCCTATCTTAAAGGTGAGCTTCTCGATTCGGTCTACCTGCAACAAAACGCCTTTAACGAGGTTGACGCCGCCACACCCGCAGACCGCCAGCGCGACATGTTCGGCGTGGTGGAACAGGCAATGCTCGCAGACTACCCCTTCTCTGAAAAAGGCACGGCGCGCAAATTCTTTCAAAGTGTAACACAAGCGTTCATCGACTGGAACCAGACCGCGAAAGACGCGCCTGAATACGCCACCCGCCGCGACGCGATCAGAAAGATGATTGAGGAGGCATCCAGCCATGCATAAGGTTTACCACACCATCGACAACCTCGCAGGCAGCGTTATCACACTCCGAGCCGAGGGGGTCAAATACCGCGAGCTCGCCGAAGTCATCTCCCGCACGGGCACCTCGCTTGCGCAGGTCATCAAACTCGATGGCGGCGCCGTCACCCTTCAGGTTTTCGCAGGCGCACGCGGCATTGCTACCGACGGCAAGGTGCGGTTCCTTGGCCATCCCATGCGAGTTCCCTTTTCAGACGCCCTGCTTGGACGTTCATTCACCGGCAGCGCCGTTCCACGTGACAAAGGCCCGGCACTCATTGACAACCTGATTGACATCGGCACCCCCTCCGTCAATCCGGCCAAGCGCATCATGCCGCGCAACATGGTCCGGACCAACATCCCGATGATCGACGTTTTTAACTCACTAGTCGAATCGCAAAAGCTGCCGGTCTTTGCCCGAGCGGGCGAGCCTTACAACGTGTTGCTCGCGCGCATCGCGCTTCAGGCAGAAGTCGACATCATCATTCTCGGCGGCATGGGCCTGAAATATGATGATTACCTGTATTTTCGGGACACTCTCGATGAGAGTGGCGCGCTCTCCCGCACTGTGATGTTTGTGCATACAGCCTCCGATCCGATTGTCGAATGCATGCTTGTGCCGGACATCGCTCTGGCCTCGGCAGAACAGTTCGCGCTGCAAGGCAAAAAAGTGCTGGTGCTGTTGACCGACATGACCAGCTTCGCCGACGCCATGAAGGAAATCGCCATCACCATGGAGCAAATCCCTTCCAACCGCGGCTACCCCGGAGACCTCTACTCGCAGCTCGCCTCACGTTACGAGAAAGCGGTCGATTTCGATGGCGCCGGATCCATCACCATTCTCGCAGTGACCACGATGCCGGGCGATGACGTGACCCATCCGGTGCCTGACAACACCGGATACATCACAGAGGGGCAGTTCTATCTCCGTAACGGCCGCATCGAACCCTTCGGCTCCCTCAGCCGCCTCAAGCAGCAGGTGAATAAAAACACACGCGAAGACCACCGGACCATCATGGACGCCATGATCCGGCTCTATGCTTCCTACAAAGAGACTCAAGAGAAGCAATCCATGGGCTTCCGCATGAGCGAGTGGGATGCCAAACTGTTGAAATACGGCGTGCGCTTTGAACAGGAGATGATGGCACTTTCGGTGAACATCCCGCTTGAAAAAGCGCTGGATCTCGGCTGGCAGATTCTAGCCGACTGCTTCAACACCGAAGAAACAGGCATTCCCTCTAAGCTGATCGCGAAATTCTGGCCGAAGACGCACGCGAAATAAGCGGATTGTCACGGAGCGAAGATTCCATGGCGAAAATTAAACTTACGAAAACCGAATTGAAGGCGCAGAGCGACGCGCTCAAGCGCTACCAGCGGTTTTTGCCGATGCTTCAACTGAAAAAACAACAATTGCAGGCGGAAATCGCCTCCATTGTAACTCGCCTTGACGAAGTCGGCATGCGCGAAGCCACCGCTCTTGCCGCGCTAAGCGACTGGGTCAAACTGTTTTCAGAGACCCATGTCAAATTTGACCGCCTCGTCACTGTACACCGCGTAGTAACTGAGACAAGCAATATCGCCGGCGTGGTTATTCCCGTATTCAAACACATCGAGACCACACTCGAAGATATCGATCTTTTCGCGACACCCGCCTGGTTTGACGCCGCAGCAGAGGCTCTCATATCAATTCTCAGTCTGAAGGCTGAGCGCGTCGTACTCGAGAAACAGCGCGAGCTCGTTACCCAGGAACTTAACACCACATCGCAAAGGGTGAACCTGTTTGAGAAAGTGAAGATCCCCGATTGTCGCGAGAACATACGCATCATCAAAATCGCCATCGGCGACGCGCAAACCGCATCGGTCTCCCGCGGCAAGATTGCAAAAGGGCGCAGCCGTCAAGCTGAAAAGGAGGACGCCGCATGATCGTCCCCTTAAAACATCTCACGATTCTGTGCGTAGCCGCCAAGCGCGAACAAACCCTCGATGTCCTGCGTGAAGCGGGCGTGGTGCACCTCAACCTCACGACAGTGGACTCGGAATCCTACCGTCACGCCCAGGGACGACTCGCTGCGGCGCAACACGCCTTGAAACTTTTGACAGATGCACGCGACCATGTGCCCGTCATGCCAACGACCATCGGGCCGCACAAAATCCATGGCCACGAACTCGATGTTGAGGAGTTGCTTAATGCCCACCTGCCCACGATCACCGCAAAGATTGAGGCGATCATTCAGCTCGCCGAATTGAGACAAGCCCTGGTCAACGAAGCCGAGCGCCTCGACCGCGACATCGCCCTCTACCTGCCTTTTGGGGATTTCGACGTGACCCTGCCCTCTCGCCTCATCGCTCAAGGACTTCCGGTTCAGCTTTTCCGAATTCCAACCAACCTTCCCCTGTTGAAATCCGACGTTGCGCTCGTCCAAGCGTTCGGCACGCATGGGGATTTCACTTACTGCGTCATGGTCGGAAAGGGAGAACTCCCTGAAACCTGTGAGTTGCTCGCCCCGCCCCCAGCCCCGATTTCCACCTTGCAGGATCGCTACAAACAGGCGCTCGAAAAGGCCGGACGCATCACTACGCGCCTGAAGCAGGGATCCGCTAACGCGGCAGTCCTCATGCAAGAAATTGACCGGCTGACCGATATTCGCGATTTCGCCACGGCCGCCGACACGATGCAGTCCCAAGGGGGCGTGGCGTGGATCACGGGGTGGGTCCCCTCAGAACTTGAGGACGCACTGCTTCAGACTGCTTCCGAGCAGGCGTGGGGCATCTTAATACGCGATCCGGAACCTTCCGAACTTCCCCCCACCCTTTTGTGTCCGCCACGATTCTTCCGCCCCATGCTGACCTTATTCGAAGCCCTCGGCATCTCGCCGGCTTATAACGAAACCGATGTCAGCGTGCCTTTTTTCTGTTTTTTCAGCATCTTTTTCGCGATGCTGGTCGGCGACGGAGGATATGGTGTGCTGATTTTTCTGATGACCTTCTATGCGCGCAAAAAGCACCCAAAAGCGTCACGGGCTCCTTTCATATTGCTTTATTGTTTCTCGGCTGCAACCGTCGTCTGGGGAATCCTTTCGAACACCTGGTTCGGAACCCATCCAGAATTTACGGACAATGCGGCCAGCCTTTGGCTTAACCACCCCGAAAAGGGCATTAACAACACCATGCTGGTCTGTTTCACACTGGGAGTGATACACCTCTCGGTTGCGCGCATTTGGAGCGCGATCAGCATCTTTCCTGACACCAAGTTCCTAGCCCAAGTCGGCTGGGTCGGAGTGATCTGGTTCATGTATTGTATGGCCTGCAACGTGGTCGGCATATTTCCGGCGCCATCCTTCATCTACACTGTCTTCGGGGTCGCGCTGTTTCTGGTTTTTTTATTCACGCTCAAAAAGAGCGAGTTCAAGACTAACGGTATTGAACTCGGCATGATGCCGCTTACGATCGTAAGCTGCCTCGGAGACATCATCTCCTATGTGCGTCTGTTCGCCGTTGGCTTGGCCTCTGTCAAAGTGGCAGAGAATTTTAACAACATGGCGATCCATCTGAACCTGCCGCTGTGGGCAAAGATCGTCCCGCTCTTACTGATCTTGCTGGTCGGCCACGGTCTCAATTTCGCGATGGCAGGCCTCAGCATCCTGGTGCATGCGGTTCGTCTTAACACATTGGAGTTTTCGAACCACAAAGGCGTCTCGTGGTCGGGGTTCGCCTTCAAACCTTTCAAACGGAGGGCCGGCACCGCCTAGGCCCCCATCTTTACAGATCTACTTCCCACCCTTAACACCAAACGGAGAAAAACAGATGAATCCAGAGACCCTCACAGCCATGAATCACGCACTGGGCATCGCGGGCGCCGTCGCCTGCCTTGGACTCAGCGCAACGGGCTCCGCATTCGGAACCGGTTTCGCGGGAACCGCCGCATGTGGCGCGTGGAAGAAATGTTATGCGCAGAACAAACCGGCACCCTTCATTCTTCTGGGTTTCGTCGGTGCCCCTATCACGCAGACCCTTTACGGCATGATCCTGATGTTCGTGATGTTCAGCAAGGCGAACGCAGGACTGCCCATTCTGATCCTAGGCATCTTCGCGGGACTCGGAATCGGCGTATCCGCCCTTTTCCAGGGACGCGCCGCAGCGGCTGCGTGTGATGCGCAGGCTGAAACAGGGCAAGGCTTGACCAACTACTTCGGTGCGCTCGGCATCATCGAAACCGTTGCCATTTTCACCATGGTGTTCACCCTGATTGCCGTCCTCGAGATCAAGGTTTAACCGCAGTGACAAACCACTCTACAGCGAACGACCTGAGGAATCTCCCGAAAAAGCACAGCTCTTTCGTCGGCGTCGATTCCGACGGTTGCGTTTTCGACACGATGAACGCTAAGCAGAAGGATCATTTTCATCCGTTCATCATCAAATTTTGGGGTCTGGAAAAATGCGAAAAGGAACTCCGCGCCTGCGCCGAGTTTGTCAACCTCTACGCGAAAACCCGAGGCAGCAACCGTTTTCCGGCGTTGCTCCGAGTCTTCGAGCTTTTTGCGGATTATCCCGGAGTAAAGGCGTCCGGCGTCACCCTCCCGGAGACCAAAGCCTTACGCGATTACATCCACTCGGGCCTCCCTCTTGGGAACCCCTCGCTCAAGGCGGAAGTGGCACGTACGAAGGATCCCGAACTTGCCCGGCTTCTTGATTGGAGCCTAGCCATTAATTTCGAAATCGACACCCGTATGCGTCCTGTGCCACCTTATTCTTGGGCTAAGAAGGCACTTAAGCTGATCCGTTCCAACAGTGACGTCATCGTGGTTTCGCAAACCCCCGAGGAAGCGCTGGTCAAAGAGTGGAACCTCCACAAACTCCAAGACTATGTGGATCTTATCGCAGGACAGGAACTCGGCACAAAGGCAGAGCACATCCGCATCGCCACCGAAGGCAAATATACACCAGACCGCGTGTTGATGATCGGCGACGCGCAAGGTGACTTAGCCGCCGCGAGGGAGACAGGCGTATGTTTCTACCCCATTAATCCGGGTCTGGAAGAAGCCTCATGGGAACGTTTCTGCCAAGAGGCTTACGCCAAGTTCCTTGACGGCACTTTTACCGGCGCTTACGAGCAAGCGCTGACCCATGCATTCAACGACCTGCTTCCCGACACCCCGCCGTGGAAGCAAGAATAAACCTTCTTGGGGGGTTGCGCCAAACCGCCGATCCTGCGTAAAATATAAACGGAACTATTCTTTTTTTGGGAAAAAGGGTTATGTCTTGGATTTTCATTAGAAAGTTGATGTTATTCAGCCTTTTCTTGATTCTCCATGTCACATGTGCGGCTGCCGGTGATGAAGGAGGGGCTTTACACCTATTCTGTCACAACTGGTTCGGAAAGGAGGCACTCAGCACCCCGCTCTCACTGACGGACACGAACATCATAGTCAGCGCGGTCACGCTAGACGGTCAGCCGTCAGGTTGGATCTTCCGTACGGACCAGGTACCCCCTTCGTGCAAGGGCAAACGGGGGCAGATTGCCGTGCTCGTAGCCATCGGCACCGACGCCCGAATCAAGGGACTGACGGTACTGGCCCATCAAGAAGACCCCCCTTATTTTCGACGCTTGAAGGACTCTTTTTTCAGTCAGTTCCGGGACAAGCGCGCGGGCGATGAGGCTGTCAAAATAGATGCTGTGACCCGCGCAACATTCTCATCAAAAGCCATCATCCGCGATGTCATGGAAGGGGCCAAGAACGTCATTTCCCTACCCGAAGTCGCCGCCCAACTCAAATCACCTAATAAAGGCGGTTGACCTGAAAGCCGCTCATGTTGCATACTTTAAACGTCAAACGATTTGAAGGAACTTATGACGTTTACAGGCACATTTACCGCATTGGTCACGCCATTCAACAAAGACGGGAGCGTGGATTATTCAGCGCTCCGCTCGCTGGTGCAGTGGCAGGTTGAAAACGGCGTAAACGGACTCGTACCTGTCGGCACGACAGGCGAATCCCCGACGCTCGAATTCCAAGAGCATATCAAGGTCATCAACACCACCGTGGAAGCCGCGTCAGGCAAAGCTGCCATCATCGCTGGCACGGGAGCGAATTCGACCGCCGAGGCGATTGAGTTGACAAGAGAAATCCTCAACGCGGGTGTAGACGCTACGCTTCAGGTGACGCCTTATTATAACAAGCCCAACGCTGAAGGTCTCTACCGACATTTTGTGGCTGTTGCAGATCTCGGACTTCCCGTCGTGCTCTACAACGTACCCGGACGAGCGGGAAAGGAAATTCCGCTCGATGTTGTGGTGAGACTCGCCTCGCATCCGAATGTCGCGGCGATCAAAGAGGCCGCAGGTAACGTGGATCGCGTGAGCGCCATCCTCAACGCGTGCGAACTGCCGGTTTTCTCAGGAGACGACAGTTTGACACTCCCAATGATCAGCGTTGGCGCATGCGGCGTCATCAGCGTGGCCTCGAACGTGATACCCAAGGAGATGTCCACGCTTGTTCGACTGGCCCTTGCCAACGACCTGGTCAATGCGCGTGAACTCCACCGCATTTACTACCCTCTGTTTCGCGATCTTTTCATCGATACGAACCCCATACCGGTCAAAACTGCACTTGCGCTGATGAGCCGAATCGGCCCCTCGTTCCGTTTGCCGTTATGCGAGCCTGCGGAAAACATCCGAGAGCAGATCATCCGCACGTTGCGCAGCCTAAATCTCCTTTAGCGGCTTAACAAACAACCTAATATGATTCCGGACTGTTAACGAATCAACCTTAACCCGTAAATCCTTAATCTTATGAAAATCGCGATACTTGGAGCCGCCGGACGCATGGGCCAGAACCTTTTGCGCTGTGCCGACAAATTCGACCGCTGCGTAATTGTCGCCGCAACCGAGTGTCTCGGCCATCCCGCCATCGGAGCCCGCGTCAAAGAAGTCAGCGGGCTCCGTGTCGAGGCTCTGCCCGACACGCTCTGTTATACCGAGGATTGGCCGGAAGAGGCTGACACGGTGATCGACTTCACCTTCCATACAGCCGTGGCTACGAATCTCGAGAACGCGGTGGCAAACGGCCAGGCGTATGTGCTCGGCACCACCGGCCAGACGGACACAGAAAAAAAATTCATACAAGCCGCCGCCAGAAAAATTCCGATTGTTTGGGCTCCGAACATGAGCTTGGGTGTCAATCTGATGTTGGAACTCGTCCGCCGCTCAGCCGCGATTCTCGGCCCGGAGTATGACGCCGAGATCGTGGAAATGCATCACCGCCATAAGAAAGATGCGCCAAGCGGCACCGCCCTCGGATTAGCGGAAGCACTTGCCGAAGGACGGGACGTGAAGCTCAAAGAGGTCGCCTGCTATGGACGCAACGGAATGCCGGGAGAACGCCCGAGCGGAGAGATCGGCATACATGCCTTGCGCGGCGGTTCGGTGGTCGGAGATCATACCGTGATCTTCGCAGCGGACGAGGAAAGAATCGAGCTGACCCATCGAGCCAGCAGCCGAGATGCTTTCGCGACTGGAGCCCTGCGTGCCGCTCTCTGGCTCGAAAACCGCAAGCCGGGCCTTTACAACATGCGTCACGTGCTCGGTTTCGAAGCCGTGTCATCCTGACCCTTTCAAGGGATCTTAGCAACGCACCCGAACCCACAGCCCCTTGAAGCCGTGCTCTCCCTCGGCAGCAACCAAGGTGACAGGCTTGAGTGGCTGAATCAGGCAAGCGAGGCACTCAACATCTGTCCGGGCATTCGGGTGCTTGACCGTTCTCCGGTCTACGAGACCGAACCCGTGGATGTGCCCTCCGTTTTTGCCGACCGTCTCTACCTCAACAAAATCCTCATTGTCACGACCACTCTTAAGCCTGAGGTGTTCTCGTCCGCCATTCATGAAATTGAGCATCAGCTCGGCCGCATGCGAGAACGCACGCTTAATCTGCCGCGCACCCTTGACATCGATATCATCACCTTGGGGAATTTACGATCCGACTCACCCTCCCTGACCCTACCGCATCCGCGCGCCCGCGTGCGGCGCTTCGTTCTCCAACCACTCGCCGACTTGCGGCCAGACCTTATCTTGCCCGGAGAGCACCTAACGGTTACCGAACTCCTGCGCTCCCTGCCGGAAACCCCGCGCGTAACAAAGTACACCCGTTGACGTCCTGTGTCTTATGCCAAGACCCTCGTAACTCGACAGACGTGGACAACAGCGCGCTCACATATTCGTCACATGACATTTTAGCTTTCGCCGCCAACTCCATAAGTCGGTTGTACTCGGCCAACGATACGGCGACCGTAGCCTTCAGATTGGCCGATTTCGGAATCAACAGCCATGCGGCTTTGGCCTTGGCCATCTGATCCGCATCGAGACCCAAGGCACGGAGGACGCCCTCGGCCATCATCTGGTCTCCAGGAGGCGCCATGTGGACGCCGTCACTGGTCAGATAGTTCGCTCTATTAGGTTTAGGTGCCTTGGCAGCCTTCGCCGCCAAGACAGCGACCTGCATATCGGCGTTCAAATCTGCCAACGGCAACTTACGCTCTTTTGACAATGCCCGAAGGAATTCATTGTACGGCATCAACTTCTGGTTGTTCGCATTCGTCTGATCCTCAGCGATCATCGTCGAGGTCAACACCACAACCTGAACGCCTGCTGCCTTCGCCTTATCACAGATTGCCGTGATGTTCTGTTTGTATTGTTCCAACGGCACGCCCCGTTCTCCGTGCCAAACATCGTTCACGCCGCAACTGAGCGTCATCAAGTCAGGCGTCTTTCCGAGCACATCCTTATCCAAGCGCGCCAGCATGTCGTTCGACTTATGACCGCTAATGCCCGCGAAAACCGGGACCACCTTAATGCCGTTGGCCTCAAGTCCGCTCACGATCAAGCGGACATATCCGCTGGGTTGCCCCGCCCCTTGTTGCGTAATGGAGTCCCCCATAAACGCCAATTTCTGCCCGTTCTTAATGATCGGTTCCGCGCGGGCTAACAGCATGCCGCAAAACACCATAATCACTGCCATCGTCCATGTGCCGGCCTGTTTCATTCGTATCTCCCCATTTTTCAATCCATTTCGGAAACGTCCAAGAGGACTCCGTTTATCAGGTTTAAAACTGTTCATGTTTTGGAAAGTGGAAGAAACTGATCGGGCGGAACTCCCGGGTCAGGGCTCCAGCCAGACACGACCACGGAAAAAGCGACCCGTCGCACCCTCGGTCCAATTGGTGTAAATGACCGATTGCCCCGAGCCCAAAACATTGGTGAAGCCCGCAATACCCTGCCAATCGGCGACCGGAAGACCGTTCGCCTGGAACAACCCATAACGACGAACACCGCCAAGCCCGTAGAACCCGCCCGCCGGCACAGTCGGGAAGGAGACCATCGACATTCCATTACTCGTGCCCAAATCAATACGGAACACACTCTGCGAATTAGTCGCATCTGTCCCCATCACGTACTCATCACCGGTGGATGCGCCATCTCCGTCCAAATCCGTATGCTCGTGCGCATCAAAATTATCAATCCAGGCCGGATTGACCCAGTTCAGCCAAACTTCCGGAACGCCGGAAGACGTCAGTTTTTCCACAAACTCGGCAGCTAACGCATGCTCATCTAACACGTTCGTAAACGCGTAATTCAATGAAGGGGTTACGGCCTCGCCATCAACACGAAGCGCACCGACTTTATAATACTTATCGGGCAGCACCGAAATGTTGGTCGAAGTGCCCACCGGAACCATCAACTCACCGGCAGGAACAACCTGACCGTGGGGACCGACCGAGGTTGTTATACGTCGATACAACATGGAATTGTAGTCACTGACCACCAGATCTTCGAGCTGGCCGGTACCCGTCAGTTCGATCTTGCTTAAGTAATTACGGTTCGTGTTGGCCGTCGCAAACCAGACAGCCGGCTGAGTCACCGGCTGACGGTCAACCCAAATCCGGAACTTGAATGACCCATTCAAGTCGCGGTTATAGTCGGCCATCACCGTTAACCGCATGTAGGCGTTTGTCGAGACGATCACGTCGGTCAACTCGCTCCACCGGTTCGTGCTACCGACCTGCCCGTGCCACACCATTAATCGCTGGTTGCTGTTGACCCAGAAACCTATCTGGCCCGTAGACGGCAGCTCGGGCATGATATCTCCACCCGGATTGCACGCAATGAGCACATCAAGGCAGATATTGGTCATCTCGCTCGTCTGCTCCAACAGATTGCTGACCCCGGTGCTGAAGTAAAGGCCTCGGCTATGCGGCCCCGAAAGCGGATAACCACCCGGTCCGGCAGACGAATAGAGGTTAGTCTCGACCACCGCGTATTCGGCGTCTTCCCCATACCAACCATTGATCCCGATCAGTGTCGAACCCAGCTCATACGCCTCAAATGATTCCTTGTAGGGGATGCGGTTAACCGTGTTGACATCGGTGACGGTCACGGTGATGTAACGGTTCGTCACCAAATGACCGTAAAACATCGTCAGCATCAACTCGTATTCGCCGGTCTGCGAGAAATGCGCCGAGGCGTCGGTTTGCGTCGGATTCTCAAAGACGACGGAGGCATCGTTTGGACAAGACCAGACGAAATGAACCGGGTTTGTCATTCCGCTCAGCACTTCAATCATCGCATGCAGATCTATTCTGTCCGTAACCTTCAGGTTGATCGCCTGGTTCATTCCGGCCGTAAAAGCAGGAATGTTCGTGTAGCCTATGACCGGCACAGCGGCAGACGTATAGTCACCTTCGCCATCGGTCAGCCGAGCCGTAATCTGCTGGACACCCTCATGGGCCGCAAGCGCGAGAGACGCCGCGTATGGTAAATTCGACACGCAGGCAGCATCCACACCGTCGACTGAAAAGACAATCTGCTGAACCGTACCGACGACAAAGGCCGGATCTATCTCAGCTTGAACCACAATCGAAGCCGGCACCAAATAACCTGAATTCTCAGCCGGTGCCGTCAGGCATATCTTTGCGGGACCCAGACCCGGCGTAGCGGTGGTCCCGGCCACCCAACTCGCCGGATCGGTGCCGCAGTTCTGCCCCGGCAGTCGCGCCAACGAACGTCCCGAGCCATCGGCCGTCGCCGGCCAAGGCGCGGCATCGTAATATGTGACTTGATCGACCACGTGCCAAGAAACATTCTCGCCGGCAGTATCGGGATTAACCGGACGCTCCAGCCTTATCGAGTCGGTCTTATTGTTCAAGTGACCGGAGTAAGGGCCGAACAGACGGATTTGACCGTTGGTCAGCGCGTAAGCCGAAAGAAACGCGTCGAGCGCTGCGGGATCTTCCCATGGATCGAAGGAAACGACAACCAAGCGCCCGCCTGCAGGCAGAACCGTACTGTCAGGGAACAGGTACTCGATCCCGCCAGCCAGACGCCAGACCCCAACATCCTCCACAAGATTCTTCAGCATGACTGGCTGTGTGGTCGAGTTCACCAATTCCACAAACTCATCGTTTTCGTTATTTTCAGGATTGTCGGCGGTCGGTTTGGGATGATACATAACCTCGGAAATCTGGACACCTGCATCGGCCAGTCGATTCGAGGCACCGGGCGTGGACACTCCGTAAAACCAAGACGAAGCGCCGTCAGGAAAACGGACCCACGGCACGCCATTCTCCTCGCCTTTAAAGGAAACCGCATCCACCACGCGGTCCTGTCCCGTACCCGGCAGATAAGATAGCAGCACCTGCTCACTTGCCTTATTCAGACCGAAACCATTCGTGATCGGCGTATGGAAATCGTGGATCTCGTCGAAATAACGCCACCCGTAAGCCGCGAGCGAGTTGGTTGCCGGAATCGCCCACTTGGTCAGGTTCTCAGGATCGTCGCTCAGGTACCACCCTGCACCTAGCGTAAACGGCGAAGCCGTCAAGTTGTATAACTCGATCCCATCGTTAGAGTCGTAAGGCGGGTTGTCGTAATCCGTATGCGCAAGGATCTCATTCAGCACCAGCGAAGCATCCGGCGCAACCGGCTCGGCCTGCCCCGGTGAACCACCGATGTAGACGCTAGCCCTCCAGTTTCCCGGATAGTTAAGCTCGCCGTCCGCCTGTGCCACGCCCGGCACCGGAACCAGCGAATGGCCCGCGCCGTCGGTCGCGACCAGCCAACTGTTGTTATACGTGAAAGAGACCAGCGTGCGTCCCAGCGCGTCCTCTAATATTACTGTTTCGCCCGCGTCATCAAGACTGGTGGACGGGAATGCGAACACGCCTGCGATACGCTGCGGGGGCACAGTCGGATACCGGTTCGTGAACGCAGCCAGGCTTTTGACCACCAGCACGTATTCACCCGGATTCAACGTTTGCACAGCCCCCCCCGTGAAATCGAACGACACCCCCTGCGTGAAGCGCAGACCCGCCAGCCCGATCGGCAGGGAACCGTCGTTACTCAACTCAATAAACTCATCATCGCCTGCGAGATACCCCTCACCCTCGAAGGCACCCGGACTGCGCGGATGATACATCAACTCCGTTACACGCAAAGCTGGCTTCTCCGCCAGCGTGAACACCGCTTCCGTCAACGCGCTCCATTCGCCAGCCGAAGTGAGGGCACGAGCCTTAACCCGTGTCGTGCGCGTCAACGCCACACCATTCGTGTATCGCGTTCCCAACACCGCACCCGTACCGTATTCCCGCGGATCGCTACCATCGGTCGTGTAATAGATCGGCTGTGACGCCGTCATCGCCAAATTCAAACTGTTTGAGAAGGCCCCTCCGAACTGGGCGAACACCGGCGCGTCATTAGTCGGATATAACCCACGTGCTTTGAAATATTGCAACGCACGCGCGCCGCGCTGCGGCAAGAAGGTGCCCAGCACATAGTTACGCTGCGCCCGCCATTCATCGACCGTATGGGAGGCTCCGCCGTCCTGGTCACCCCAACGGGCACTCTCTGCCACGAGAGCAGGCTCGATCATTGCAGCCAAACCCGTGTACAGCGGTACCGTCACTTCGGGAGTCAACGCACCTCCGTTAAACATATGCTTCTGTATCCGATCGGCGAAACGCAGCCGGTATTCCGCATTCAGCAAGAGCCGGCCCTGCATCACGGCCACACCGGTCGCAAGTCCCGTCTGGTCGGTTGAAAGATCGCCCCAGATGCCCAGACCAGCCTCGCCATCCCACATCGCGAATTTGAAACCCGTACTAATGGAATCGATCCTGTCACGAAACGCCCGCCAGTTGTTTCCCGGCCAGTCCGAATTCGCACTCCAATATTGCGCGAGCATGTAGTCGATGTAATTCCCGACATCCAGATAAACCGGATAGGATGTGTTCCGCTTACCGTCTGGATTATTACCCTGGACCCGCTGGTAGATTTCGTTGCTGACGCTATTGGTGGAGAGCATATTGACCATGGTGTTCCACGCCACAAGGTCGCCGTCCAAAGCGGCACCATCCTGGCTACGCACATCCCACGTGTCATCCCGTCCGCCCAAATATGCCGCAGCTGTTTCGCCGGACACCTGCTCAGTCAAGTTGTAGATGCCCCAGTACAGACCGTTCAAATAGACATGGACGAACATGCCGTGGGGCGATATTCCTCCCATGGCCCGATGCGTGCGCCGCATAAATTCATCGACGATGTACTGCGTTTTCTGATGTCCCCACTTGTTCCAGCCATCATTGGCTCCGGCCCGCAACACCAAGTCGTCGAACGATTTCACGGCATCCCCGGAAAACAAATCCTCCTCCAGTCTGCCCGCACCGTAGACACCCCTGAATTGCAGTGAAAACGATTTCTTCAGCGAGAGGTTAAATCCTCTGAAGGCCCCGCCCTGAATCTGCGCACCGCAGTTGATCTGGAAGCGGCTGGTGTTGTCGGGATCGATCCACTCGGCCGATGCTTCTCGCTCCCATGAAAGTCCCGTCGATTGCGGATGCACATAGATACCCGTCACAGGATCAAACAAATTCGACACAGACGTTACAAGCGAGAGCGAAGGCAATGCCTTCAGCGCATTCGTCAGCATCGCGCCGTATGTTGCCACGATGCCCGCGTTCATGGCGAAATCCGGCACATTTGTGGAACCGGCGGTGATCCACTTGTTCGTCGGGTAACCCGGCTGAGTGGCGGATTGGCGCAAAACATCGTCCGCCGAGAGGTAGCTGTGCGTATCGATGGCAGAAGGCGCAAAGCCGCTCTTGTAGGCGGCTGCGCGGATCACAGCGGTGTGGGTCAGGTCGAACGGTGCGGCATAGAGCGCGCTCGCCGCTGTCGGCAGCTCGGAATCGGTCGTGTAACGGATCTCGGAACCCGCCGTCACCGCGGTCACCGTCACCTGCGGCAACGCGTTGGTGTACAGGCCACGTTTCGGGCTAAATTTGACATCGGCAACAACGTTGCCGGCTGCGGAAAAGGCATTCACCGCCTTGGGTGTCGGCACGGCGAAATAGCGTTGTTCCCCTGACTGACCGATTCCGTATGAGACATTGTCGTATTGCGCAGGAAAAGTCGGCGTGTACTCGCAGGTAATGGTCACCCCGTCAGGCTGAACCAGTGCCAGATACTCGCCGTCGGCGCTCAGCGAGAAACTCGTGTGAAGTTCGCTGTTAGTCACTGAGTATGACTGATTATCGGCACAGACGAGCAGGTACCCCTTGGCGGCGATGACCGAAGCCAGACTGTTAGGGAATTGCCATTTGGTAAGCGAGGTCGCTTTGTCAGTCAGATACCAACCGCTCAAATTCACGTTGGTTGCGAAAGGATTGTACAGTTCAATCCAATCATCATACTTACCCAGCGAGTTCTTGTAAACGGTATCATTCTTCGCAAGGAACTCATTGATGACAAGATTGGTCACCACGTCGGGAAGGCCGAACGCCAGTTCGGGCTGGATCAGCATGTCGCTGCTGGATGCGGAGGTGTTCAGGCAATGGACCGATAACACATTCGTTCCAACAACCAAGACGGGGACAAACGCCGAAAGATTGAAATTCGTAAAAGTAACTGCTAACGTTTCATTACGACTTACGGCTGCAGGCGTGTTGTAGGCCACAGGTCTCGACATTACATTATCACTCGCGACCTCGACGCCGTTGAGATAGGCGACGAATCCGTCCTCGTACCGCAGCCGCAGGGTCAGCGATGACACTTGCGAGAGATTCGTAATGACAAACGGGAAGCGCGTGTAGAGTGCCAGTGTCCCACTCGGAACCGTTGTTCCGAAATACGGTGAATAAGGACCATTTACGGAATCAAAACCCAAACCGCTGCTTGCGGCTGTCCATGCCGCATCGTCGAACGCGCGTGCCGTCCAGTTTGTGCCAAGCGATGCATTCGCCGGTATCAGATACCGACAGGATGCATTGGAAGCGATGACCGTCACGTCAACCCCCAGCACCGAACATGCCGACAAGGCCATCGCCACAAACGCCGAAAAGGTTAGTCGCAAGTCATCCTGCCACACACGTCGTTTTTCCATTCTCCGCTTTCCCCTAAAATCGCCTGCAACAACAACTTTACATCAGCCCGATACCACTTATAATCAATTTTTATTATAAAGATTATGAGGTCGAGCCGTCTAGTATAAAGTGGGCGCGCACCGGTTTCCGTTGAAAAAAATCATCATCCGCTTTAACTCAGGCTCTTTTTCTGATAAATACACGAAATGCATAAACCAAATGTGAGGGTGTTCCCTCTCTTAGTAGCCCTTTTCGTAACGGTGTGTCTCGCACAAGCACAGGAGACGGCACCGCGGCAACCGGATGTGAACCGTCTCGAAGTGCTCCTTGAACAACAAGGCAGGCTTATCGCAGAACAAGGAAGACGTCTCGACGACCTCGAACGCCAAAACCGCGACTTACGCATGTTGTTAACCGAAGTCTCGAACCGTGCCGACATGGCCGCGCTCGGCATGACACAGGCCCTCGCAACCGCACAGTCGGCATCTGTACCTTCTTCATCCATGCAACCTCCCCGGTACGCGTTCGTGAAACCGAATGGCTTTGAAGTCGTCCCCTACGGCTACTTCAAGTTCGACGCAATCTACGACTCCGCACGTACCGCCTTTGGCGACGCGTCGGTTTATGCTGTGCCGAAAAGCCTCTCTGGCGGTGGAGAGGAGGATGTTAACTTTAGCGCACGCGAGACCCGACTGGGGTTCAACGTCAAAGCACCAGACACGCCCAACATCAAAATCACAGGACGTCTGGAAACCGATTTTTACGGAGATCTCGCAAATCAGGACAGCTACCAGTTCCGCCTTAGGCTCGCCTATATCGACGCCGCATGGGGTGAAGGTTGGTCCATGCGACTGGGCCAAGATTGGGATGCTTACACCAGTTTTCATCCCAAGATGCTCGACGCCGGTATTCTCGCAGGTACGGGACATCTCTATGGACGGCGCCCACAAGCGCGTTTAACAAAGGTAACCGAGCTTTCAGAATCGACGCGAGTCGTCATCAAAACCGCTGCTGAAAACGGCTACAAAAACGACATTGACAGCGATGGCCAGCAGGACAGCAACGCATCAGGTATGCCGCAACTCGTGGGACAGGCTGCGCTCGAGACGCGCCTGCTTACCAAACGCGATACGGTCGTGTCGGTATCTGGCTTGTACGGCGAGGAGGAAACGAGAAAGGCCCCAAACCCGGACACCTACAGCGTAGAAATGGTCCTCCTCGCGGCCCAAGTACCGGTCGCTGACCCGTTCACACTGCAAGGCACCCTTTGGTCAGGCAAAAATCTGGACGCCTATTACGCGGGCGTACTTCAAGGTGTTAATCTTGCGCAGGGCTCCGGAGTCGCGGCAACAGGCGGATGGCTTGAAGGTGTATATGACGTGAATAAAAGATTGTCGTTTGGAATCGGCTACGGCATCGATAACCCGGATGACAGCGACATCTCTCTCGCCACAGCCCGCACGCTGAACCAGCGCCATTTTGCCATGGTCTTCTACAAGCTCACCTCTAGTTTTATGCTTGGTTGCGAATATTCGCTCATCAAAACAGACTTTAGAGATGAAGGCGCTGTGACGGACAATCGGCTACAGTTTTCCGGACAGCTCAACTTTTAGACGATCATAGGTCGCAGGGCGGTTTCCGCGTAAGAATAAGAAAAGAAAAAACGCGCACCTGTTTTTGGGCTGTACTTAGAGCCCCCATTCACACTATAATCAATCGGCATATTGTTATTTTCCAATTTAGGAGTCTTCCTATGGCCATCCTTCTGCAAGGTTTAGTTCTGTTAGTGTCCGGAATGGGCATCGTTTATCTTTTTCTGGCTCTGCTTGTCTGGGTCATGAACCGGTCAGCGGTGATCGTCACACGCTTCAATCATATCCTGCCCGATGAGGAGCCCAAGAAAAAATCGCGCCCGGCGACGCGTCAGCCCGCTCAAGAAGATAGTGCGATGGTCGCCGTCGCGGTCGCAGCGATCAAGGCCCGTGCCGCCTAAGAACACCAACTTTTTTAACGAACCCCGAAGGAGTCATAACTGTGGCCAAGAAAAATGTCAGCTTCATGTGCACCGCTTTCCGTGATGGATTCCAATCTGTCTATGGCGCACGTGTTCTCACCGAAGATTTCATGCCCGCTGTTGCCGCCGCACGCGAGGCTGGCATCTCATACTTCGAAGCCGGTGGCGGCGCGATGTTCCAGTCGCCGTATTTCTATTGCAACGAAGATTCATTCCACATGATGGATCGCTTTCGCGAAGTCGCCGGCCCAGATGCCGATCTTCAGACCCTCGCACGAGGCGTGAACATCGTTTGCCTTGATTCCGCCTCGTCGGAGGTCATCAAGCTTCACGCGAAGCTCTTCAAGAAACACGGCATCACAACAATCCGCAACTTCGACGCGCTCAACGATGTCAACAATCTGATTTACTCGGGCAAGTGCATCCATGAGGCAGGCCTGAAGCACCAGGTGGTGGTCACCATGATGGCCCTGCCGCCCGGTTGTTCCGGCGCGCACAATCCGGAGTTCTACGAGAACACGCTGCGACAGATCCTCGATGCGGGTATCCCGTACGACTCCGTCTGTTTCAAGGACGCATCAGGCACCTCAATTCCCGCGTATGTGTATGAAACCATCAAACGTGCGCGCAAGATGCTCCCGACTGGCACAAAGATTCAATTCCATACCCATGAGACCGCCGGCTGCGGCGTGCTCTCCTACAAGGCTGCTTTGGACGCAGGAGCCGATACCCTTGACCTCTCGCTCTCACCCGTTTCCGGCGGCACCTGCCAGCCTGACGTCATCGTCATGTGGCACGCGCTGCGTGGCACCGACTATGATCTAGGCGTTGACATCGACAAGGTGCGCGAAGCAGAGAAGGTCTTCGGCGAGTGCATGAAAGATTACTTCCTGCCACCAGAAGCCACTAAGGTCGAGCCCATGATTCCCTGGTCGCCCATGCCCGGCGGCGCGCTCACCGCGAACACCCAGATGCTGCGCGACAACAACATGATGAGCCGCTATAACGACATGATCTCCGCCATGTCCGAGGTTGTTCGCCGCGGCGGTTTCGGAACCTCGGTCACACCAGTCTCGCAATTCTACTTCCAGCAGGCGTTCAACAACGTGCTCCAAGGGCCGTGGAAGAAAATCGCTCCCGGTTACGGCAAGATGGTGCTAGGCTATTTTGGCAGGACACCGGTCGCTCCCGACCCCGAGATCGTTAAGATCGCCTCGGAACAACTCGGCCTGTCTCCGACCACCAAGACCGTCTTGGAGATTAACGATGCCGACCCCAAGAAATCTCTCAACACTTTCAAAAAGATGCTGAGCGACAAGGGACTGCCGCTGACCGAGGAGAATATTTTCATCGCTGCGGCCTGTCAGGAGAAGGGCATCCTCTTCCTTGAAGGCAAAGCTGCCCTCGGCATCCGCAAACATGGTCCAGAAAAACATGCCGCCACACCATCAGGTACCAAACACGCTGGATACACGGTTACCGTTAACGGCAAGCCTTACTCGGTTGAAATGAATGGTGACAAGGCAGTCGTCAACGGCAAGGAGTACTCCGTCAGCGTGGCAGATGGCTTGACGGCGGTTCACCACACTGCCGCTGGCCCCGTGACCGAACACAGCCCCTCTCATGCACCTTCCGCTGCGGGTGGTGATGCCAGCGTCAAAGCCATGGTCCCCGGCGTCGTCCTCCGCATCTGCGTCTCAGAGGGAGCCACCGTCGTCAAAGGTGACGAACTGCTTGTGATGGATGTTATGAAAATGGAGACGCCCGTCACAGCGCCATGCAGCGGCATGGTCACCGTTATCAACGTCAGCCAGACCGACAAGGTCAACACGGGCGACACGCTTGTCGTCATCAGCGGCTCCGCCGCCTCGTCATCGTCCCATCCGGCTCCCGTAGTTGCACCGAAAGCTGCCCCCATCCCAGTTGCCCCAGCCACTTCACAGAGGGCCACCAACCACGGGACCGACGTCAAGGCTATGGTTCCCGGAGTGATCCTCCGTATCGGAGTATCAGTTGGAACCATCGTTTCCAAGGGCGATGAGCTGCTCGTCATGGACGTGATGAAGATGGAGACGCCAGTCACCGCGCCTTGCGCAGGAACGGTCATGGAAATCAACGTCAGCCAAACTGACAAAGTCAACACCGGCGATGTGCTCATCGTCATCGGATAACATTCCGGGCAAAACTTCTGTGCCTGCCCCTCACCACCAACCTTTTGGAACAAGCTCATGAATAAAATGCTTCTGACCTGCGTGGCAGCGTTCACGCTGGGTAGTAACCATGTGTTCGCCGACACGTCAACACCCGTTGTCCCTCCCGTCGCCGTTCCGGCGGTGATCGCCCATACCGCAGCAAAACCGAGTGATGCCGGCGACTGGCGCAGCATGATCGCCCGTGTCAAGAAACTGAAGGACGACACCGGTATCGCGGGCTTCCTTGCAAAAGATCCGCCCAAGTATTTGGCCGAAGGATACATGACCCCCACCGGCGCGATGATCCCGGGCCACAAGGTCCAGATCGTCGGAGGCATCCCGTATGGAATCGGACAGGCATTGATGATCGTAATTTGCCTGGTGTTGCTCTATCTCGCAATCGTTAAGGATTTCGAGCCGTTGCTGCTGCTGCCGATCGGCTTCGGCGGCCTGCTTTCGAACATGCCCTACGCGAACGTGGCCGCGCCGCCGCTGGTCGACGCGGTGACACGGCTGGTGATCGAGCCCGGCGGCTTTCTCTACTATTTCTTTGAATTCGGAATCAGTACCGGCGTTTTTCCGATCATGATTTTCATGGGCGTGGGCGCGATGACCGACTTCGGCCCGCTGATCGCCAACCCGCGCACCGCGCTACTCGGCGCCGCCGCGCAGTTCGGCATCTTCATTGCGCTGCTCGGCGCGCTGGGGATGTCTCAACTGTTCCCCGAGCAGATCCACTTCGGTCTGAAGGAAGCCTCCTCGATCGGCATCATCGGCGGTGCGGACGGGCCGACCGCCATCTGGCTGACGACCAAGCTTGCCCCGCACCTGCTTGGCGCGATTGCCGTGGCCGCTTACTCCTACATGGCCCTCGTGCCGATTATCCAGCCACCCATCATGCGCTGGCTCGTGCCCGAGCGCGAGCGCAAGATCGTGATGAAACAACTCCGCCCCGTCTCCAAGATGGAGAAGGTATGTTTCCCGTTGATCGTGCTGTTGCTTTGCGCCCTGCTTTTGCCCAGTTCAGTGCCTTTGATCGGAGCAGTGATGCTCGGCAACCTCTGCCGTGAAGTCGGGCCCTCCGTTGCGCGCCTCGCGGATACAATGGCCAACGCTTTGATCAACATCGTCACAATCATGCTCGGCCTCGCGGTCGGGTCCAAACTCGCGTGCGAGAAGTTCCTTAATCCCGAGACACTGGGCATCCTTGTCCTCGGCCTGATCGCCTTCGGGTTCGGCACGGCGGGCGGCTGCATCATGGGACGACTCATGAACAAGTTCTGCAAGGACCCGGTCAACCCGCTGATCGGTTCCGCCGGCGTCTCCGCCGTGCCCATGGCCGCCCGTGTTTCCAACAAGGTAGGACTCGAATCAGATCCCACCAACTATCTCTTGATGCATGCTATGGGGCCAAACGTCTCCGGTGTCATCGGCTCAGCCGTGGTCGCGGGCGTGCTTTACACGCTCTGCAAATAGACAGCGCCTGTCTCATATAAAGAAAAAGGAGGTTGTCCGTCATTCCGAACAACCTCTTTTTTTTCATATTTTTTAATTAGAAAAAGAGGATAAACACCCCTGTGAGGCAACCGCGCTAACAACCACGGCAACCCGCCAAAAACGGGAACAGTTGTCTCACCTCTTCCTCCGACGGCTGATATCCATATTCACTCAGTTCATAAGCTTCAACGTAGTGAATCTGGGATGCACGTTCCTTGCCGTAGACCGTCTCAAGCCGAAAACGGAAACGGTCGGCGTCATAACATTTGCGCGGCACCATCCAGTATTTATCAATGAAAGCCTTGCGTCCTGCAAGCTCGGCCGGCACCGGCTCGGCAATCCGCTTATCGAAAACCAACCACTCGAAAAACTGAGACTCATGGGCGCAAAGAGCTGTGAGCAACCGGTCCATCTCCATCCCGATATCCAGCACGATGTCCGGTCTGAGCTCCGCTGGGTATCTGAACCCGTCGCGCATGAAGTAGATTGCGGGCTTGACTTCAGGAATCGACACTTCCGGGCACCACAGAGGCACGCCCAGCAGATAGGCGGCATCCATTACCAGCGTCCCTACAGCGCGGTGGTCGACATGGTAATCGCAGGTCCGGTGTGTGAAAACAAGATGCGGCGCGAACTCGCGAATGATCCGAGTCACCTCTCTACGCATGTCGAGCGTCACCTCAAGCTCGCCATCGTGATGGTTTAGAATCCGGTATTCCCGTACGCCCAAAATCTCTTTAGATCGCTGCGCCTCTTGATATCGCCGTGCGGCGAGCGCCGACGGGTTCATCGTCATGTGCCCCTTGTCACCGTTACACATCGCGACCATCTTGACCGTCGCACCCGCCTTCACATACTTCAGGGCGAGTCCGCCACTCGTAATGTCAGGATCATCCGGGTGTGCCCCTATAATCAGCACTCTCAAATCACTAGGTTGATTCATACTCATTGCCCTTTACACCTCAGCCCCCCGCCTATCCGGCCCCTTGCTGAGACTTCACATTGTCTTAAGCGACTCCTCTGAAACCGATTACGACAAGAAACGAGCCGTTTTTGCATCTATTCATGAACTCTACCATGGCCATCTCACTATTCCGGGCTGCAAAAACCTGTTTTACCGCGTCAAAATTGACGTGCTTGTATCCGTCGTCTTATTACATGTGCGTGTTACTCGCTGCTTCCGCATAGAGGCGATGGCTGCAAGCTTGGATGAGTCCGGACCACCAGCCATCCACCGACGTTGCCATGGCTCATCGTCATCTGAGTAATCCTCGTCATCACCTTCCTGTTGTTACATGTTGAGCTGAACGTTCATTTTGGACGAACGCGCTGCCAACCACCGTGTAACAACGCCTTTAGATCCTGCACCACGGTGGCGAACGTGGGGTCCACAGCGAGATTGCTTTGCTCAAGCGGATCGTTGTCGTGATCATAGAGCTCTACACCATCCTTGCCCTCGCCCCATTCTGTATAACGGTAGCGCTCGGTGCGCACGCTACGTCCAACAGAAGCGGTTTTGCCTTTTTGGCCGTCCATACGGCCGCCTTTGCGTCCGTGTATAACCTGAGTGAACGCGCCCTTCTTCCACGCGCGTTCAGGCTCGTCCAGAAGAGGGCGCAAGCTAACGCCCTCCAGGTCCGCCGGCGCTTCCAAGCCACAGAGGTCGGCCAATGTCGGATATATATCCACCAGTTCGGCTAGACGTCCGGTTGCTTTTCCTGAAGCCTTCATACCTGGCGCAACGATAATTAGCGGAACACGTGCCGACTCTTCGAACACGGTCATCTTCTGCCATAGGCCGTGCTCACCCAAGTGATAGCCGTGATCGCTGAGAAACACCACGACCGTATTCTGCATCAGGCCCAACCTATCCATTTCATCGAGCACAACGCCAAACTGCGTGTCCATGAAACTGACCGAAGCCAAGTAGGCTTGCGTCACCATGCGTTGGAGAGCATCGTCCATACCATAATGCGCCGGTGTCACGGTCAGTGCGGCGGCAGGCTTGCCTTCGCGGTCATAAGCGGGCATCTGTGCCAGAGCTATTCTGTTCGTAGGATAAAGATCAAAATATTTCCGAGGCGAAACATAGGGCGTGTGCGGCCGGAAAAATCCGACGCCGAGGAAAAACGGTTTATCCTTATTTTCGCGCAGCAGACGGCAAGCTTCTTGCGCAATTTTACCGTCGGTCTGCTCGATGTCCTCGCCTTCAGCCGCCAGCCAGCTCAACGTGCCTCCATAGTTACCCGTGCCGACACCGACCTGCGCCTTTTCGCCCGCGATGACGCTGAAGATTTTGTCCTCGTCGTCGCAGTCGCGACCGCGCGGGTTAAAAACCTTTTCCCATGAGACCGGATCGTCGAGGCCATCGGTCCCGATCTGCTTGGGCACGCCGTAGTGATACATTTTGCCGACACGTGCAACAAAGTAACCGTTTGTCTTGAACAATTCCGGCAATGCGACGGTCTGCGGCCTATGCTCGCGGAAACGAGTCTGGTTGTTCGTGACGCCACTGGTGTCCGGACGCAGGCCCGTGAGAAAAGAGCTGCGGCTCGGGTTGCATAGCGGGTATTGGCAATAGGCGCGATCAAAGCGTAAGCCGCGCTGTGCGAGTTGATCAATGCGCGGCGTCTCAGCCGGCTCATTATAGCAGCTTTGCACAACGCGGCAATCGTCGGAGATCAATAGCAGCACGTTGAGTTTTTTCTTAGCCAAATCTCCAGCCTCGACGCTTATGACGAGTGCCACAAATTGCAGAACGAGAAGGACACGTGTGTTTTTCATGATTCATTTCCGTCGTTGGTTTTTATTAATGAGGTAATCGTACTGTTTGAAGACCTGTTTCGCAAAACCGTCAACGAGACCTCTCCTAGATGTTGCAAACAAGGAAATGCAAGGACAAACCGCGAGCCATTAATCTCTCACAAACACCCTTTTCACAGCTTCCAGATAACCGTAGCCGTACATCGTGCAAGGTTGCAAATAGCTGGTTTCGGTCCATTCGTTCCAGCTGTTGATTGTGATCAATGGGGCACGGTCGGGATGAGTATCCAAAAACGTTTTTGCTTCACGCAACGCTTTTTCGAAATTCTCGGGAGTATTGTTTTTGATGACAGCCCCCAACCTGTGTGGTGTGCGAGGGCTGCTATCCCAACCAACCGATACATGGGGGTAATAGACGGCCTTGTAGTTGGCCATCACAGCACCCCATTCCTTCAGAACATCTTGCATCACCACGTTGTAGTCGCGGTTGACGTCGACGAAATGACAGAACTGATAGTGCGTCAGCGAATCAAAACCAACTTTCTCGACAACGTCCTTCTGTGTGCCGAAGTTGTCTCCCGATAAGCCAGATAGGCTCTTGTTACTGTGTTTACGCATCGAAAGCTGAAGTTCCAGCCCAGGGTGCCCGGCCTTTTTGACCTCCTTCCGGAACCAAACAATCGCCTCTTGGGCTTCGCTGACACTTCCAAGCCCTTCCACGAACTTATCCAGATCGTAGATCATGAACACCGGCTTGCCCTCGATCTTGAAATACGAGGGCTGTGAAAAGTATTTTTCGATCCAGCGCAGCGCGATTTTCTCGAACTCTGTTCGATCGACGCATCCCCTCCAAAGGGTTGCCTTGTTCTTCCGCGATGCTGCGTCGTCCGAGTTACGACGATCCCACATCAGGTTGACGTCGTGGTTCGCCCACATGAGGTAGAACTTCACGCGACTGTTGTTGCGGGCTTTGAGATAACCCTCATTTAAGCAAGCCTCCAGATACGGCAGTCCATCATACCAGTACCAGTCGTAGATGAATACATTGACCCCGTGATCTGCTGCCGCCGCGATCTGCATCTCCATCACGTACCGGTCAGCCTCGTTGACATAACCCCAAATCGGACAGCGTGGCTGCTGGTGGCCCTCGAAGTGGGGCTCATTCTTCATCACCGTCTCCCATTCGCCAATGCCCATCGGCCAAAAGATCTTGGCTCGATCATCCTGATGGTACGACGGCCAAACGAAAGCCGCAATGTCGTATTGCCGCTTCGGTATAGCCTCTGTCTGTCCCTGCGTCATTCCCCCTCGGAGTAGTACAAATCCAATGACAACTGAAGCTAGCAAGCTATCCTTAAACGCTCTCATTTGTTCAGTCTCCATCGTTTCTTTTATTTGAGGACCGGTCCACTTAAAACCTGAGCGGGCGTTAGCAGATGAGGTCAATGCAGACTATTCGCACCCAAGATACGAGTCAAGGTCAGCGTGCCAACTCCTGACCTTATCCACACGACTGCCGAAGGTCAATTGACCCGTCCCCAAAGCAAGCGTTCTGCACACAATCATCTTAAGCGCCGCCGCCATATCAATGGCATTGCCGACATCCAGCGTCCCGCCGTATTGAATCACCTCGCTGGCATCGGGCAAAACGTTGTTCGCTTCCAACATCAGCTTTCCCTAAACCACCCCGGTCGATACGGTGTAGCTGACCGCACGACACCTCTCACACGGGGAACTTGAAACGCGCTTCAAAGGGAAAAGCGTTGTCGAGATGACGGATAACGGGTTCGCCCTTCTCTGGTTGTCCGAGCACCTCGATTACATCGAAACGATAAAACAAGTTCGGGAACTTCGCCTTGCGCAAGAAGGCTGCTGCAGCGCGATTCAGGGCGTGGCGTTTCTCCTTATCCACAGCCATAAAGGGTCGACCATACTCCTCGCAACGCCGCGTCTTGACCTCAATAAATACAAGTATATCACCAATGCGCGCCACAATGTCGATTTCATCGCGTTTGTCAGGTCGCACATTACGCCCCAACAACGTGTATCCGTTTGCCTTAAGGTATTCCGTTGCCTTCTCCTCACCCCAAGTTCCCACAAACGCGGAGCGCGATAGCAATTTTGCTTCTCCTCCGCGTCCGGTCAAACGTTTCAGAAATCTTGAAAACACCCTCATGAACGTCAGCCCAGAACAGCGTTGCGTCCCATCTCAAACGCCTTGATGTTCATGTCGACCAACTTAACGGGGATGCGCTCGCGCATCGCCCGTTCCCAGACGTCGACGCCAAAAGCTGTCAAAGTGGAGAGCGCACCTGCGACCACCATGTTCATCGTACGGATATTTCCGACCGTGTTTGCGAGCGCCATCGCGTCGATGTAGAGCGCATCCGGATACTCAGTTTTAAGCCGTGCATTCAAATCCGTCACGGCGGGCTGTTGACCGCTCGACACCGTCAACGGCGTCATGTTCATATCGTTGATCAGCACCTTGCCCCCCGCAGCCAGCAAATGCCGCCAGCGCAACGCCTCCAACCGTTCGAACGCAACCAACAGATTGCTGGTTCCGTCCGAAATGATCGGCGAAAAGACTTTCTCGCCAAAACGCACTTGGCTGATCACGCTACCACCGCGCTGCGCCATCCCGTGGATCTCACTCTTCTTGACGTCCAGTCCGGCCAGCGTCGCAGTCTTTGCCAAAATATCACTAGTGAGCAGAATGCCCTGCCCACCAACACCGACCAAAGAAACATTCATTGTCTTCATCCTAAAACTCCTTCGTCACGTCGTTATCGTGACCGTCAGGGCGCGTTCCCCGAACACGCCGCTACGGCTCCGAGGAAGGCCACATCCCTTACCGGATCTTTTTGATCGCATCAAATTTGCAGGTCTGTCTGCACAGATCGCATCCAGAGCACTGCACGGGATCGATATGCGATTTGAACCTTTTACCCTCCACAACCGCCTCGCCTCGCTCGATAGCCGGACAGCCCAGTTTGAAGCACGCACCGCAAGCCTTACATTTCGCCACATCTACTTCATAAGTACCTGCGTTCATCAGCTTTGCGGCAATACGGCACGGTCCACCTGCGATCACCACAGACGGTTCATGCGCATCCAACTCCTCTTTCAACACCCGCTCGAGCGCCGTCAAGTCATAGGCATCCACCCGCACCACGCGCTTAAAGCCCATAGCCTTTGCAACATCGGCAATATCGGTGACTGGGGCGGGTTCGCCGCACAGGGTCTTGCCGGAACCCGGATTCTCCTGATGGCCAGTCATCCCTGTGATTCGGTTGTCGAGCACGATCGTCGTGATCGTGCCCCCGTTGTACAAGACATTCAGGATGCCGGTTAGTCCCGAGTGGAAAAACGTCGAATCTCCGAGCACTGCGCAGATGCGCCCCTTCATCCCGGCCTTTTCCATGCCAAAAGCGTTCCCTATGCTCGCTCCCATGCAGATCGTCGTATCCATGGCATTAAGTGGAGGAAAAGCCCCGAGCGTGTAACAACCGATATCGCCCGTCACCGTCGCGCCCAGTTTGGCCAAGATATAGAAAACGCCCCGATGGCTGCACCCCGCACATAACACCGGAGGTCGCGTCGGCAATCCAGCATCGGCGCGCCGCACGTTCGGAAGTTCGACGTCGCCCAGCAATTCCTTGCGTAGCGCCATCAACCTTGAAGGATTCATCTCAAGCATGTTGAGTTCGGTCGTATGCGCCACCACCTCAATTCCAAGCGCCCTTATCTGTTCTTCCAAGAAGGGGTCCAGTTCTTCGATCACAAGCACACGATCCACCTCGGCCGCAAACTTTTTGATCATTTCCGAAGGCAGCGGACAGGAGAAACCCAGTTTCAACACACTGAATTCGGGGAAGATTTCTTTCACATACTCGTAGGTCACGCCAGACGTGATGATGCCCAGCCGTTTGTCCCCTGCCTCGATGCGGTTATAAGGAGTCCCGCAGGAAAATGCTCGAAGCGCTTCCGTACGCTCCTGCGCTTTAAGCCGTTGCGGCTTCGCGAACATCGGCACAGGGATGTAGCGCCGGATATCTTTCGTATAGGGTTTGCGATCAACCTTGCCGGGGGCGAAATCATCACCCACATCCACAACAGTTGAGGTATGTGACGTTCGCGTCGTCAGGCGGATGAACGCAGGCACCTGATACCTCTCCGAAAGTTCAAACGCCGCGATCACCATGTCGAAGGTTTCTTGGCTATCGGAAGGCTCAAAGAGAGCAGCTCGCGCGAATTTGACCAGATTGCGCGAATCCTGCTCATTCTGCGAACTGTGCATGCCGGGATCATCGGCTGTAATGATGACCAGTCCACCGTTTGCACCTACATAAGTGTAGGTCATCAGCGGGTCCATCGCCACATTCAGTCCCACATGCTTCATGGCCGTCAGGGCACGCGCGCCGGCGATCGATGCTCCGATGGCGACTTCCATCGCGACCTTTTCGTTCACGGCCCATTCACAATTGATCGTATCCTTAAACTTGGCGATATTTTCCAGAATCTCGGTACTTGGCGTTCCCGGATACGCCGACGCCACCGCACATCCCGCTTTGCAAGCCGCCCACGCGACCGCCTCATTTGCCGACAGCAACACTTTCTGACTCATTCTTTTCTCCGTTAAATCACTATTCTGAAGCGGGCATCAGACGAATACCCTCTACGGTCACCGTCACATCCCGCTGATTGACCGGATCAAAACGTAGCTTATTGATGCGCCCGCGCCATTGGCGGTGTGCGCCGACCTCAAACAAATAATCATGGAATTGATTGCCTGGGATCACCGGCAACCGAAGCATGGTGGTTTCACTGGCGGGGGAAGATCCCATCTGCCAAAAGAACTGGCATGAGTCACCGGCTTTCGCATCCGCCACCTTCATTCGCACGACAATTCGAGCGACTTGTTTTGCAGGAATAGCGTCAAGCGCGCGTTCAATCGCCGGATCAGGCGTTTGTGTCTTGAAGGTCAATCCGACTTCGTTGGTCGTGAAATTTCCCACACCCATCATGCCGTACCAACCTTGCATACCCTTGGCGAAGAGCCATTCGCGTGAGTCATCCTTTACGGGCGGAGGAAGATCGTACGGGCCCAAGCCCACGTCCTGAGGGCCGTAGTTAAGAGGCCAACCTCCCTCGGGTTTTTGGCAAAAGGTGTCGCGCACAGCCTCATACATGCCAAAACCGAATTCAGCGTTCGGCTCGGCGTAAGAGCCCTCGCCCCACTCGTTCAGCGGGGCGAGCGTCATGCGCTTAATTCCCGTTTTGTCAGCAAACTTCTTGGCGTCCTTGCAAATGCGTCGGAAATGTCTGGTTGTGCGCCCGTAGATTTCAATACCCTTGTCGCCGTGCCACGGCCGGTCATCCCAGCCTGTAGAAAGATTTGGCAGGAACGGCAAAATCCCGGTCTCATACAACCCTTCCCAATGTAAAAAGTTGGATTCCGCTACCCAATCAAACTCAAAACGCCTTGGATTTTCCGCTTTGCCTCCATGGTGCATGTAATGGTAAATCGAGGTCATGTCAAAACCCATGTCCTTATACCCCTGGACCACTTTGGGCTCCCATGATGCCTCGGGCCATTTCATCGCGATGAAATAGATGCCCTTGTAGCCCGCGTCAACAGCCATCTTGCGAGAAAGCTCAAGTAGCCGCTTGCATCCGTCACCGTCGCCCATGTCGCGGCTCATGTTCTGAGGGCTCCAGATCATAACCACCGGCTTATCGTCAATACGATAATACTCCGGCGTATTGAAATAGTTGTCTATCCAGAACCGCGTCACCTTGCGCTGATCCTCTTCCGAATGGCTCCCCGCCGGGTTGTGGTTCGCCCACATCATCGCCCACTTGAGATAAGACTTGTACCGCGCCTGCTGGAACGCCTTGATCCAGTGGTCGTGATGTTGAGAACCCTGGTGCCAATACCAGTCAACAAGGAAATACTGAAGACCGTTCTCGACCGCCCACTTAATTTGCCAGTCTACCACTTCAGGCTTCGCCTCGTCATACCACCCAAGCACCGGCTTACGTTCCGGTGCCACAGGCCAGATGCGAGCCCACGACTCGGCCTTTGACCAACCGGGAAAATAGAGTGCACCTATCTCGTACTCGCTCTTCACGGGTTTGGGGACCGGCACATACGTCGCTTTCTCCAGTTTCAGATCCGGCATGATCTCGATCCGCGCCTTCACACGCTGCTGGCCATCCGTACCATCACCCGTTACCGCGAAAACTACATCTCCTGAGACCGCTTTTTTAGCATCCAACAGTAACGTGTGTGTCACAGTTCCCGAGGCGGGGATATCAGGGATCTTTTCCCATCCCGGCGCTGAAGCGACAGTCACTCCACGTGGCAGTTTTTCCACAGCCAACATCACGTTTTTGGCATCCTTGCCGCCCACATTGCTGAATTGGAAAAGCAGCGGAGCTGGACGCCCCACACGATTAATGGCCTCTGTCAGACGAGTCTGTAGCACCGACACGTCGGCACCTCCCTGCGCCTCTTCGGACACCGTGATGGAACGGATCACCGCCGTCGCATCCTTTTGCATCACAGGGATTAACTTGAGCAACACGATGTTTCCGCGCCAGTTCTTTTGACTTCCCAAATCAACGTTATAAGTATGAAACCGGCCGTCCGGTTTGATCCTGAAAATTTTACGCTGTAGGCCACTTACGGCGTCAGAGGCCCAAAGAATACAACCGGTGTCGCCCGCTTTGGTGGCCATTTCGGCGGCAACCACATAAGTCTCGTCGGAAGGAATCTTCAAGTTCGGACTCGTCAGAGTACCGCTTGGGTTTTTCGCCGAGAAAACCAACACCTCATCTCGTTTTTCAACCGCGGCGCCATCTTCAGCCGACCACGCAATCAATGCAGCACCACGCCAAGCCTGCTCCGTGCTCACAGCGGCATCTGAATCCACGATGCGGACCCAGTCGACCTCAAACACCCCCTCATCATTCAGCGGCACGGCGAAATCGATTCTTATGCGTGCGATCCGTTTCTCTCCTTGCCAATAGGGCTTTACCCGATACTCGTGCCACTGGCCGTCACCATTCCACTCGGTTGAGACCGACCATTTTTGCTGTGCGCCGTCCGCACCCACCGGCACCCAGAAGACTTCACCTTTCCCTCCCGCCGAGGTTTTCACTCTCATCTCGATAGTCTGCCCCGCCGTTGCCTCGAGGAAGAAGGCTGGGGTTGTCAGGAATGGGTCATGCCCCGTCATCGAACCTTTCAACACGCCATCTTCAACGCGCACATTTTTACTGTGGTTGGCGTGCTTAGCCCACTCTTTGCAGGCCCCGTCCGCAAAATCCCAACCGACCACCACTCGTTCCACGCCCCCCTCCGCCCACATTGCATTCGCGCATACGAGCATTGCCGTCAGCCTTAACATCCGATTCATCGCATTTTCCCCTTTTATAGCTTATTTTTGTGCAAACGTTGGTAATTGCTCATCCTGCAAGTCACTCAAAAACGGTTGAGCCGCATCTTTTGCCGAAAGCACAGGTTCGGCATTCGGCCATGGGATACAAAAGGCAGGGTCATTCCAGCGCACGCCGCGGTCATCACGCGCATCGTAAAATTCGGAACATTTGTACATGATTTCCGCCACGTCAGAAATCACATAGAAGCCATGCGCGAATCCACCAGGGATGAAAAGTTGGTGGTGATTCGTTTCCGACAACACAACTGCCGACCATTTTCTGAAAGTCGGCGACCCTCGACGGATGTCTACGGCCACATCGTAGATCTCACCTCTTACGCAGGAAACCAGCTTTGCCTGGGGCTTGTGCAACTGATAATGTAAGCCCCGCAGCACTCCTTGAGACGAACTCGAGCAGTTATCTTGAACGAAAACCTGGCGCACTCCGCCTGCCATGTATTTGGCGGCGTGATAGGTCTCCAGAAAGAAACCTCGTGAGTCACGGATGATATCGGGGATGCACAGAGTAACCCCGTCCAGTTCCGTTTGCACAAACTTGACCGGCATCATTCTCCTTATGCGCGGTTGCGTGTCGCCCGATAGCGTTCGATCAGCGCATTCGTGGAGGCATCATGACACAGCATCGGCTTCGTAGCCAACGTTAGTTCACCCAAAACCTTCGACGCCAAAACCTTGCCCAGTTCGACGCCCCATTGATCGAAAGAAAAAATGTTCCAGATGATACCCTGAGTGAACACCTTGTGTTCATAAAGCGCAATTAGCGCTCCGAACGTTTCAGGCGTCAATTCGTCTGCGAGCAGCGTGTTGGTCGGATGGTTGCCTTCGAACGTCTTGTGCGGAACCAGTTTTTCTGCAACACCCTCGGCGCGGCACTGTTCAGAGGTCTTACCAAAAGCCAACGCCTCTGTCTGCGCGAAGAAGTTGGCCATAAGTTTGTCGTGATGATCGCCGACCGCATTGTGTGTCTTGCAAAAACCGATGAAGTCACACGGTATCATGCGCGTGCCCTGATGTATGAGCTGGTAGAAGGCGTGCTGACCGTTGGTGCCCGGTTCACCCCAGACAATCGGCCCCGTAGCATACCCTACGCGCTTGCCCTGACGATCCACCGACTTGCCATTGCTCTCCATGTCGAGCTGCTGCAGGTAAGCTGCCAGGCGCGCCAGATACTGGTCATACGGCAACACGGCATAGCTTTCCGCACCATAGCCGTTTGAGTAGAGGATGCCCAGCAGCCCCAGTATCACAGGCATGTTACGGTTGAACGGCGCCGTCGCGAAATGGCGGTCCATTTTGAAATAGCCCTTGAGCATTTTTTGGAAATTGCGGGGCCCGATCGAGAGCATCAAAGGAAGGCCGATCGCGGAGGGCAGCGAGTAACGTCCTCCCACCCAATCCCAGAAACCGAACATGTTGGCCGTGTCGATTCCGAACGCCGTGACTCGATCCGCGTTTGTGGAGACCGCCACGAAATGCTTAGCGACCGCCTTGGGATCTCCGAGATTCTCGATCAGCCAAGCGCGCGCGCTCAGCGCGTTGGTCATGGTCTCCTGCGTTGTGAAGGTTTTTGAAGCCACAATAAAAAGCGTCTGCTCGGCCTTCACCTCCTTGAGCGCCTCAGCCAGATGCGTCGCATCCACATTGGAAACGAAGTGCATCACGATCGACCTTTTCGCGTAAGGTTTGAGAGCCTGGCAAGCCATGGCAGGGCCGAGATCCGAACCACCAATGCCGATGTTCACGACGTACTTGATGCGCTTGCCCGTAAATCCGACCCATTTGCCTTTTCGCACGCGATCCGCAAAATCCGCCATTGCATCCAAAACCGCCCGCACTTCCGGCATCACATCTTTTCCTTTGACGTACACGGGCCGGTCTGGACGATTGCGCAATGCGGTATGCAAAACGGCGCGGTTTTCGGTCTCATTGATCGCCTCGCCGGCAAACATGGCGTTGATCCAACGTTTGAGATCGCTGGCCTCGGCGAGCGCCACAAGTTTCTTCATCAGTACCGGCGTGATCCGGTTCTTCGAGTAGTCCAATGTCCATCCGGCGGCGTCAACGGTAAACCGCCCCGCCCGTCCCGGATCTTTGGCGAATAACTCGCGCAAATGCGTCTTCCGGGTCGCTTCAATTTCCATTTCAACGGTTTTCCATGCGTCAACGTTCATGTCATACTCCGCGTTTTCTCAACAGAACAAAACCAGCACTTAAAAAG
>JADHEF010000449.1_pt1 | contig 42730 bp, 47 predicted proteins | sample 8952391 | NCBI WGS metagenome assembly JADHEF01 (sample SAMN16124439, study PRJNA663245) | bioreactor sludge metagenome | isolation source: sludge (nitrite) | place: India:Bengaluru | collected 2019-02-28 | reverse complement strand
TTCTCCCCCGGCCTGATCAAAACCTTTATCCCGCCCAGGGTTTCGCCCATCACAGTGCCAAGCCCTGTTTTGCAGATAACCTCGGCGCAGTGGGCAACCTGTGAGGACTCAAGCGCGCTTAACGGATCGCCGTAAAGACGGTTGAGCGCAAAAACAAGGCTCAGGGCGCCGGAACCGCTTGATCCGAATCCAGACCCCTGCGGTGTCTCTATCAGATGGTCAACCTTAAGGCTTTCAGGGCTTATGCCTGTCTTTTCAAAAAAGAGCTCAATGATTTTGAGGCTTACAGGGGTTTTCAGGTCTGAAACACTGTTAATCGTAATCAGGTGGCTCCGGCTATTCCTGCTTCGGCTTACAGAGGTGCTGGCCCCTTTCTTTATTGAAAAACCCGCGCCAAGCGACCCGCAGTAAAGCGGATCTTCCTCGAGATCTTTCATATAAAAAAGGCCTGTCACATGGCCGGGAGAAAAAGCAGTTACCCGTTTCATACAGATAGAGTATCTAACAAATTACCCAATTATTCAATATAATCATAATTACCTTTCAGCATGAAATGATTTCTGATATATTTAAGTTATGGATATTGCAATAATCGGGGCAGGCGCCGCGGGAATGCTGTTTGCGGGACGCCTTTCGTCAGCAGGATATAATGTTCTTATAACAGACAAAAGCCTGGAAAGGATTTCCGCGGTCAGGAAGAAAGGTATAAAAATACTTTCTCCTGACGGTAAAGAGGTTCTCGCATCAAAGCCTTATGCCGCAGCACAGGATGAACTGCAAAGCTCAAGGTTTCGCGGCTGCGATTATTACATATTCTGCGTCAAGGCATTTTCAACCGCAGAAGCGGCAGAGGCTGTATCCATTTTTGCCGGAAGCAATTCCATTGCTGTCACCTTTCAGAACGGCGCGGGAAATATCGAAAAGATTGCGCAGTTTTTTAAGACCAGCAATATTGCGGCAGGCACAACTACGGAAGGGGCCACGTTCCTCAGTCCCGGGTCTGTAATCCATGGAGGAAACGGAAAAACACAGATAGGAATGATTGGGAACGGGCCAGGGCAGAAAGAGAGGCTTATGCCCCTTGTTGAGGCGCTTTCAGAAAGCGGTTTCAGCTCCGCATACAGCAGCAACCCAAAAAAGCTTATATGGGAAAAGCTTGCGGTAAACGCATGCATAAACCCGCTTACAGCTCTGACAGGTGCTGCCAATGGTTTTGTTTCTGTAAACAGACATTTAATGGCAATCGCAAAAATGATTTCTGAAGAGGTTTGCGCGGCTGCTTCTTCCGGCAACATAAACCTGGACAGCGGGTCCATTTATCGCTCCATTATTGATGTAGCGGAAAAAACATCGGAGAACAGGTCGTCAATGCTTCAGGATATATCAGCCGGCAGAAAAACCGAGATCGACCAGATTTCAGGCTTTATCGCGGAAAAGGCAAGGCAGGCAGGCAATCCTGCAGATGCCAACACAGCACTGCACCTCATTGTCAAGGCGCTTGAAGATATAAAAAAGATTTGACAAGAAACTCCCCTTTAAGGCAGATTCAGCAAAATGCGTTATGAAAATATCCCCGGTACTTTAAACATCTGCCCATTACTGCTATCATGACTGCATGGACAGGGAAAAGGTTATCAGACTTGTACGCGAACTGCTTGTTGAAATAGGCGAAGACCCGGACCGGGAAGGGCTTGTAAAAACCCCTGAGCGTTATGCCGATGCCATCTCTTTTCTCACAAAAGGCTACAGGGACAATATTCATGATGTGATCAACGGAGCTATATTCTCTTCAGAATCGAATAACATGATAATACTGCGCGATATCGAGGTTTACAGCCTGTGCGAACACCACATGCTTCCGTTTTTCGGGAAATGCCACATCGGGTATATCGCTGACAAACAGGTTGTCGGAATAAGCAAGATTGCGCGGATTGTGGAAACATACGCCAGAAGGCTTCAGATTCAGGAAAGGCTGACTTCGCAGATCGCAAAAGAGGTAAGAAACTGCGTTAAGGCCGAAGGTGTTGGAGTTGTAATGGAATGCAGGCATCTGTGCATGATGATGCGGGGTGTGGAAAAACAGAATTCTCTCATGACCACATCATCAGTCCTTGGAAGCTTTCACAACAACCTCGCTACCAGGCAGGAATTCATGAACCTTATAGGCAGAAACATCTCCTGAAACCTTTGGAGGCGGGATACTGACCTTTATTTCGCGAACATCAGCTTGATAAGGCTCAGAAAATGAAAAATCTGCTTGTAGACTGTTTTTATGTCACCGACAAGGTCATTTCCGTAGGCTGTCTTTACAAAACCCGGATTTATGATTATTCCCAGCTTAGGCGGCTCTTCAAACTCAGGTATAATATCAGCGAGAGTCTGAGCTATCTTCGCAAGGTTCCGGTATGAATCCTGCGATATTACTACAACCTTGCTGTTTATGTCATGAAGTAGTTTCTTGATTTCAGGCTTATATTTAGGGTCAGAAGTAAGCCTTTTAAGGAATGTATTCATTTTCGCGCCTGTGTCCTCATCAGAACCAAGCGACTGGTCAAACTGCATTATCCTGTCGGAAATGGATATCAGCTCTTCCATGGTATCCGACATCTCCTTGCTTGACGTGTTTGTTTTCCATTCTGCCTTAACCACGAGAAAATTCACTATACGCATAACGTCTTTTTTTACATAATCAAGCATGAATGCCTTGAGATAATTCATCATGTCGATATAGAGATATCCTCCGAGCATTTTTGCCTTGAAAACGCCATTGTTTGCCTCGGTATAATTCTTCATCCTGCTTATGGCTGTAGTCCCGAATATCTGGTTAAGTATTGCGTCACGCTTGGTGTTTTTTTTCTCGATTGATACCTTTTGGATAACCATCTCAACCGAAGTTTTCAGTTTGGTAAAATACTCATCAGAAATATCTTCAGCCTGTTCGTCCGCAACAGCATTATAGAACGGGTCCTTGGTCATAAGCTTTATGATATACGAGAGGACTTCTGACTGGTGTATGCTGCTGATAATTTTCAGCAGCTTGTTCCATTCATCACGGGAAAGCACATCCTGCCCCTTGAAAACCTTCAGAACCTCAAAAACCCCGTCCCAAGATTCATACCGCAGAAGCAGGGGGAAAAGAGAGACTGTATCAATAAGATCATCAATTATATAGTCACAGCTTATGGCCTGAAAACCTGGTTTATATTTAAAGTCCATCTCGGCAAAACCTGAGTCGAATTTCCGCAAAAGAAAGTAATAATCAAACTTGATAAACCTGAGAAAAACAAGATACTGCCTGTACAGACTGCTGATTGATGAAAGCTGATCCTCATCTATTGATTTCATGAGTATTGCGAGCTCTTTCTTTATATTTTCCTCTTCTGCGGCGTTTTCAGTAAGCCTTTTCTCAAGATTGTCCTTGTGAAGCCTGTTGATAAGGGTCTTTTGCTTTTCCGAAAGGATGCTGTCGATAAAGAGGTATTTAAGGGCCGGGGATTTTTCCTGCCCTGTAATAAGGCTGGCAGGTACTGCAATGGTGCGGTAAATCTGATAGTAAAATTTGGCAAGTGCGGGGAGCGCCTCCTCTGTCTTTACATTGATGAATTTATATTTCTGTTTTTTCAGTATTTTCTGAATATCCCTGAGAAGTTTCTTTTTCTTTGCTTCAGGACTGTCATCCCTGAAAAAACTGATAATCTTTTCCCATAAAGAAAGGTTCTCATCATCATTTCCGTCAGGAGGAAGAGGACCTTCAGGAATTCCATCGGCAAAAAATTTTTCATCCATATCTTAATAATAATTTTAAATACGAGTTACTGTCAATCTTTATAAAACTTTCCCTGAAATGTATTCTGATCTTCCATTTTCCGCAAAAGGAGATGAATCACATCTCCCTTTGAGAGATCATTTCGTGGTGCGAGCCTCCGCGCCTGCGGGGTATCGCATGTCAGTCTCATCACAACTGTTTCAGGCGGCAAAAGAGCGATCGCGTCTGAAAGATAACCTATGTGCCGCTTCAGGCACGGCACAGCGAGATCGCCTTCCAGGTACATGTCTGCAAGTTCCGTGTCTGATGCGACATGAAGATTATGGAATTTCACTCCATCAGGCCTCAGTGCGGCAAGATACCTGACGCTCTCCATCATGTTATCGTGACTCTCGCCAGGCAGGCCGAATATCAGGTGCGCCGCAATTTTTATTCCCCTCAAGCGGAGAATGGTAAATGCCTTCTCGAAATCCTCAACAGTGTGTCCCCGTTTTATCCTCTCAAGCGTCTCGTTGTGGCTGCTCTGCAGGCCCAGTTCCACCCAGACATCAAAATCATCCCTTATATAGGAGGCAAGAAGGTCAGCCCTGGCCTCATCTATGCAATCCGGCCTTGTTGATACAATGAATTCGCGGAATTTCTCAAGTGAAAGGCAGTAATTCCATATTTTTTCAAGGTGATCAACACTGCCGTATGTGCCGCTGAATGCCTGAATGTAAAGAAGAAAGATATCAGCCTTATACCGCTTTTTCAGAAAAGCAGTCCCCCTTGATATCTGTTCACGTATCTCTGTGCTTGTATCAAGGTATGTAGCCCGCGCCCCGTGAGCGTCGCAGTAGACACATCCCCGGCTTTGCCTGTCTTTTCGGTTAGGGCAGGAAAAGCCGCCATCGACAGAAACCCGGAACGCCCTGCCGGAATACTTTTTGCCGAGATATTCTGAATAGCTGTAGAACCTTGAATTGTTACTCATATCTGATTGACATTATAGCCCTGGTAACATAGAATTTTCATCTATGAAAATCAACAGGATTATCGTAATTTCAGCCATTATTTTTTCAGTAGTTATACCCTCACTGATTTTTATAAATCTCAGCAGGCCGGAAAAGAATAAAATTGTACTCTGGACAGACAATCCGGAGCTGATTTCATATATCGAAATGTTTAACTCAGAACACGACATGATAAAGGTTGAGACAGTCTATAAGCAGAACCCTTCCCGTGAACTGATGAAAACAAAAAAATACCCTGATATCGTAATAGGCAGCTACCTTAATTCACCTCAGGTCATAGACAATTTCAGCAGGCTTAACCGCCTTTTCGGGAAAAACAGGATCGATAAGTCATCATTCTATAAATCCCTTCTCCCCAGAGGCGCCAAAAGCGGCAGGCAGCTTCTCCTTCCATTGTCATTCAACCTGCCGGCACTCATGTTCAGGCGGGGTGATGTCAGCTATAACATCAGCAACTTTGTTGTCACAACTGCCAACATAGAGGAAATAAGCAAGACTTTCAACGGGAACAGCAGCAAGGGAAGCCTTGCATTCTCACCGCGATGGAACAGCGATATGCTCTATTACAGCGCTGTAATGAACAAGGCTGATTTCAGAAGAAACGACAGCAAAAAACTCTCATGGAACATGGAAGGAATAGAAAAGTCACTTGAGCAGTCAAGGGCGTTTATAAGAAACATAAACGGCGGAATAACCAGAGACAGGCTGTTTGAGGAAAAACACCTTTACAAGCCGGCTGAAAACCTTATTGCGGAGCAGAGGATATTCTTCGCATACACAGACCTGAGAGACTTCTACGCCATCGGCCAGCAGAAAAGAAACGGCCTCAATTTCAGGTGGCTGGCAAACGAAGACAAGATACCGGTATGCGACGACGTAATCTATGCCGGAATACCCAAACACGCGGCTAACAGGAAAGGGGCCCAGATATTTTTTCTCTGGTTTTTTGACCACAAAAAACAGGAAGCAATAATGGAGTCTGTTAAAACAAAAAGGATAAGGACTTTCGGCCTCTGCAGCGGCTTCTCGTCAATAAGAACAGTCAATGAGCAGGTTTTCCCCAAATATTACCCGCTCCTTGTGGGGCACATACCTCCCCAGGAAATCCTTTCTTTCCCTGCCCCCCTCCCTGTGGAATGGGAACAAGTCAAGAACGAGGTAATAAAGAAATGGTTTTATAAAGAGGCAGGCAATGACAAAACGCTGACACCTCTTGAATCGGTAATCAACGACTGGTACAATATACATCCTGAATTTTAGCCGGAATGCTTTTTTGAGACGCCATTTACCTTTCTGAAAAGCCACCTTACACTGTCAAGCTCTCCCGGTACTCCTCCTGCTGCGTAGTTCCATACCGGAGCGCTTTCCATGCAGAAGTATACAGATGAACCTGTTACTTTTCTAAGCTTTTCATACATAATTTTATATGCCTCTTTTCTTCTTTTCTGCATATACCTGTATTTCCCGTCAGCGCACGGCACAAACTCGTCAAAAAGATAAGGGCGCTGCCCGATTTTTTCCTTGAGGTCATGCGGATACCTGAATGTACCGATGCTGATCCATTTGATTTTTTCTCCGGGGAACCTGGAAAGCTTTTCTGCTGTTTCAAGATATTTCTCTTCCCACCCCTCTTCGCAGATAACAGGGTCAAAGTGAAAGGCAAGGTTATATCCTGATGATGACGCCCTTGCAGCTGCCTCCAGCCTATCTTCAAGCGGGAAAGCATCAGTTTCCTCCGCACTTACCACAGATTCGGGGTTCAGCGAAAAACTGATTACAGCGTTTCCTTTTTTCTTTATGGACAGAAGATGATCCACAAAACAGGTTTTTGTTTTCGCCTCAAAATAAAGGTTTTCAACATCAGAAAGCCCTGTTATAAACTCTTCAGTCATCTCAAAAAGCGGATCAAATTGCAGCGAGTCGCCTGTCTCGCCTGTCCCTGCCCTTACGATCCTGTCCCTGTTAAGGGACGCTATCCTGCGAATTTCAGCAACTGCCGGCCCCGGGTCCGCATAGACTGTGACAGGGGCAAAATTAAGATAGCTTTTCATTATGCAGTAACTGCAGCCCATTGTGCAGCCTTCATAAAGGTCCGCTGTTATGTAATTGCAGCAGATATGCCCTCTGGTCCCGGGGCATTTCCCCACAGTCTGCCCTTTCCTTTTTGTAATAAAAAGGGTCCTGCTGTTGAGATGCGCCTGCGGTATCTCCTTTTCGGATACAACTGTCGTTGCCGGAAGGGCAAGCCTTTCCGACGCCCTTACTGCAGCAGGCAGGAGTGAAGCCTCTTCAGCGATATATACCCTTTCAAAAATATTTCTGTAGTATGATTTATAGTAATCTGAAAATTTCATCCGCTTTTTCCTTCAGTTTCCCGAGCGACGCGATAATCCTTTCAAGCTGCTTAACGCTTCTGAAAGAAAACTCGACACTGTAGGAATCGCCTTCGAAATAGGGAGGGTTTTTCAGCCTTATTCCCGTATTCCCGAGATTTTCATTGCAGAACAGGCTGAACTCTTCATTGCCGGCTGCAAGATCAGGATACCTTAACCGCTCAATGGCAGCATACGGATCATCCTCTGCCGTTATCCTCTCCGCGAGTACCTTCGCGCCGTCAACTTCAAGTGAATCGCGTTTTATCAACTCGGCGAAATTCACAAGCATGATCCTTCTCTTGCTGAATGTCTGGATCAAAAGGTGTTTCTCAAGAACCCTGAACGCCTCTTCCGCAATGCCGGAACAGCTTTTCGCTGTTTTAAGATCAACAAGTTCCTTTGCGACAAGCTCTTTCATATATCCCGGCAGGGAAAGATAGAGCGCAGCCGACGGGATAAATGAGCCTCCCTGCTGTACAAGGCCAAGAAGATACTCATCAGTCTCGCCTTTCAATTCACTTGCAATAAAGAGATAAAGCCTTTCCTTCTCATCCCATGTATATTTGTCCCTTCTGCTTTCAGATAAAAGAGCTGCCTCAAGTTTCTGCTTAGTCGAAAGAGGGGTATTCCCGGTGCTTCCGCAAAAAATCTCATCAAGCCCCGCCCTCAGTGCTTCCTCAATAATATGATAACCCCATATCACTTCCCCGTTTTCAATAAACGGCAGCGTGTATAATCCCTTATCCATAAGGTGCCCAGTCTCTGACTTACCGCTTTTCGCATAATGGCTGCTGAAAAAATCAAATACCCTTTTGCCCTCCAGCAGTTTTTTTATGTTATGTTTTTCTATAATCATCACCGGGAAGTCTAACAGAATCAGGAGTGTTTTCCTAGATATACCCTTTCACTCTCTTTCCCGATTATTGACAATCCATCCTCCTCTTTATAGGATAATTCCGGAAAAGGAGTATGATCTTGAAAAAAATGGATAAGTACGCGGTAGCGATTCTTGGGTGCGGGACTGTCGGCGGAGCAACTGCCAGGCTTCTTACTAGTGATATTGAATATCTGAAAAAAAGGACAAACATTGACTTTTTTTTGAAATATATTGTTGATGTCAATTTTACACATGCGAAAAAACTTGGACTTGACAGCAGCCTTTTTACAAGTGATCTCGACAAGGTTCTTTCTGACCCGGAGATTTTCGTCGTTGTGGAACTGATAGGCGGCACAACAATAGCCAGGGAATCAGCAAAAAAAATACTGAAGGCAGGCAAGCACCTTGTTACAGCCAACAAGGCCCTTCTGGCCCATTACGGCGTTGAGCTTTTCGCCCTGGCAAGGGAGAACAAGGTCACAGTATCATTTGAAGCCAGCTGCGGCGGCGGAATTCCCGTAATCAGGGCAATCTACGATGGCCTCATAGCAAACAGGAACGAAGCAATTTACGGTATTGTAAATGGTACCTGTAATTATATACTTACTGAAATGACCACAAACGGCATGAGTTACGATGATGCCCTTAAAGGGGCCCAGGAGAGGGGCCTTGCCGAAGCAGATCCGACTCTGGATGTTTCGGGAATGGATTCAGCTCATAAGCTTACAATTTTAAGCTCAATCGCATTCGGAATGCAGGTAAAGCTTGAGTCAATCCCGGTTTCAGGTATTGATAATCTTCAGCTCTTTGATGTAATGGCAGGCAAGGAACTTGGATATATAATAAAACTCCTTGCCATGGCAAAACTTACAGACGGAAAACTTTCCCTCAAGGTAGCTCCCTCATTCATCAGCAAGGAACATCCCCTTGCGTGGATAGCAGGATCATTCAATGCCATAAGCGTATACAGCCACGCAGTCGGACATACAATGTACTATGGAAGAGGAGCTGGCGGCTCACCCACAGCATCCGCAATCATATCAGACATTATCAGCGTCCTTCTGGGAACGGCAGATAATACATTCGGGGCCCTACCCATCTGGCCGGATTTGACACCGCCTGCGGTAATCCTTCCGGCGGGAGAGGAAAGCGGAAGATATTACCTCAGGATCAATGTCAGGGATCAAAGCGGTGTCCTTTCCAAAATTTCTTCTGTATTCTCAGACTTCAGCATAAGCATTTCGAGCGTACTGCAGAAAGGGAACGGGGAAAAATCGATTGACAGTTATGTGCCTATTGTAATAACAACACACAAGGCAAAAGAAGGCGATATTCTCAAGGCAATGTCCAGGATTGACTGCTTTGATTTTGTAAAAGGCAAGAGCGTTTATCTCAGTATTATAGATGAGCACAAGGAAACGCTCTGAGACACTGAGCCACAGGCAGGCACCTGAAGCATTAAAGGGATAAACCACCTGATGCTCCACGGTGCCGCGTTATTAAACACAATCAGGCTATTTATCACGCCTTTCATGCAAATATTTCCGCCTCTCTGCTTTCAAACCATTATTAGTTACTTAAACTAAACTATTGACGGTAAAAAGACGATCATGTTATTATCTCATCTAATAAGGAGGAACTGATGGAAGATAACCGTGATTTCTGTCAGGACGAGGAGTATTCAGCTGAAAAAATATACTGCGCCAACTGCAGCAATTGCAGGATAGTACGAAGCATTGAAGGGAACGGAACACAGTATATGCTTCGCGTAAGGTGCTCTGCCGGTAAGTGGGTCAAGAAACTCGGCGGTGAGAAATTCTACAAGTATTTTACAGTTGCAAGAAGAACAATGTCCTCCTGTGATTCTTATGTGCCAATGGGTGACCCCAAAGAATATATAAAAGAACTTAAAAACACCCTCCCGATAAAAGACGAATTATATCAATAAAACTACAAGGTACAAAATGAAAACCCGTATACACAAGCTTCTTCAGACATCATCAGTTATAATGTTTATGTTCATACTTGCAGGATGTGCGGGTGTGCCGAAGGAAATCCCGGAAGGTTTGCAGCCGGAAGAATATTTTAAAAATGCCCAGAGCGCAGTTGTCGACTGGGGTAATTACAAGGCTGCACTTTTCTACTACGAAGAATTCCTGAAAAGATATCCCGATATGAAGGGAAAGGCAATAGAAGCGGAATATGAGATAGCTTTCATCCATTACAAGCAGGAAAACTATAATGAATCAGAAAAAAGGTTCAGGGCGTTGCTTGATAAGTACAAAACAGATGAGAGCCTCTACTACCCGGAATGGATAAGAATACTTTCAGAAAAAATGCTTCTGAAAATTGAAGAAGCCAACAAATACTGATTCATTCCATCCAGTCAATAAAAAAGCCGGAAACCTCCCTGTTTATGGGATCAGCGTTCCGGCTGAAATTAATATCAGTTTTTAAACCAATCCTTATTCGCTTTATACAAGTTCATGATTACGGCGGCAGGATAATGGTATAGATACTTACATTCTTTGCCCCTGCCTTCTCAAAAACAATCTCTTTTGTAATCATTCCCTTCGGCTTCAGGTGCGCAGGCGCATCACCAATGAGTATTACAATCCTGTCATCAGCTTCCCATAAATATCCTGCAACACATTCATACAGCGCCTCATATACAGCCTCAGGCCTGTCTTTCCCGCCCCAGGCTTTCGCCGAGTTGACAAGCCCGCCTATTACAGCCATGTCCTCGGTAAACGGAAAAGGTTTTGTCAGGTATTCTTCACTGTAATCCTTGTAATATACAAGGCCTACCCTTGTCTTCTCATAGTTTTTTGTTTTTTCTTCCAGAAGCTTTGAAAATCCGCTTTTCAGAATGATAAAATCATTTTTCATGCTTTCAGTTGTATCAATGGCAAAAACAATATCCAGTGTCGGACCGCCGCAGAGATCGATTATAGCGCCTATATCGTCAAGAAGCTTTTCATTGCCTGCTGAATAAACTATTTCCCCGCCGCCCAACTTCGCTATCTCGGTAAAATTGTCTACAGTTTCCTTCATGTAGTTCTCTTCGGGTTTTGGGGCAGCTACCTGAATTACATCAAGAATAAACGGATTATCCATATAGCTTCCTGTATAATCGCCGAACTGTTTCTCAAAACTTCTTATATTCAGGAATGTCCCGGCAGTAACATATATCTCACCGTTTCTGCTCCATGAGTACCCGAAATCAACAATATATGGGATAAATATATGGAATGCACTGCCAAGTATTTCATGGACCTCGGTTGTTGAATCAATTAGGAAATAAAGCCCTTTGTCAGCGGCAAGCTCCTTTCCGTCAAGGATCCTTTTTTCATTGCCGTTTACGGGATTGTATCCGCGAGACCTCAATGCGTAAACCGCGTTTTTTTTCGCAGGATCAGCTGTTGATTCAGTAATCATTACTGAACCAATTGAACCATCTGCCCTGATCCAGAGGTGATATCCTCCGTCAGTGTTTTCCACAATCACAAGATCATCTGTTGTAATCGCAAGATCACGGGGATTGTTAATTTCCTGCGCGCTTTTCACCTGATTTTTTGATGTCCCGGCTGAAAAATTGTCAGCAGCACGTTCCTGCGGAGTGATATAACATATTCCGATGAAGAACAGAAGTATATAAATAATCACTTTCATAATTTTATTATCGGGATATATGCCTTCGCTATAAGCAATTAAATCCTATTGTATTTCAACTACTGCGGGAAAGGAAGTATTCTCGAAATCAGTGCCGTCCCTTGCAAAAAAAACCATCTGGGCAATAAGGCTTTCTGCAAAAACCAGATCAGGTTCTGCGGTGTTTCTGAATTCAAGAAATAAAGTCCAGTTTTCATTATGCCGGTAAATAAGTACCTTCCCTGATGAAGTTCTGTAGACCGTACTGGTTCCAGCTTTCAGGGCAACCCAGCCGCTGAAAACAGGTACTGAGGTCTTTGTGAAATAGGCAGTAACGCTCACAGCCTTTTCCTCCCCCCGGGAATTCCCGGGCATCAGGTAAACGCCCTTGTATCCTTTTATTGCGTTCATGCCTATTTCCGGCATCCCGGTACACACCAAAGGCCCTGATTCAAGAAAAGCCCTTTGGGGTATTTTCTTTTTATCAGATTCCTGGGCAAAGGGCAAGGTGAGAAAAAACAGAACAAAAATCAAAACCGAAAACAGAATCTTTTTTTTAATCTTTTTTTCCTATTCCACAGTAACACTTTTTGCGAGGTTTCTGGGCTGATCAACATCCCTGCCCAGTTTCAGTGCTGTATAATACGCAAACAGCTGAAGAGGAATAATCATCACAAACGGGTACATATACTCTTCGACGTGAGGCACTGTTATAATGTCATCCGCGATCTGCGCAACCTCACTGTCGCCCTCTACTGTTATAGCTATAACTTTTCCCCTTCTGGCCTTGACCTCTTTCATGTTGGAAATTATTTTCTCCCGCAGCCTGTCATCAGGGACAAGGAAGAGCGAAGGTGTTTCTTCATTAATAAGGGCGATAGGCCCATGCTTTATCTCGGCAGCGCTGAACCCTTCCGCGTGAATGTATGATATTTCCTTGAGCTTAAGCGCCCCCTCGAGCGCCACAGGGTAATTGATTCCCCGTCCGAGAAAAAGGAAATCTTTCGCAACGCTGTATTTGTCAGCGAGTTTTTTTATCTCATCCGCTTTAAGAAGCGCCTTGTCAATGATTGAGGGAAGAGCCTGCATCTGCCTAACAAAATCGCTTCCTGCCTCAAAAGACATGTTTCTCATCCTGGCGATAAGGAGTGTAAAAATATAAAGCGCTGTAAGCTGGGACGTAAAAGCCTTGGTTGAGGCGACAGCAATCTCGGGGCCAGAGTGTATATATACTCCCCCGTCTGTTTCCCTTGCAATTGTCGATCCAACGACATTGCATATTCCCAGTACTTTTGCGCCTTTGCGTTTAAGCTCTCTCATCGCGTAAAGTGTATCAGCTGTTTCGCCTGACTGCGAAACAACAAAATAAAGTGCATTTTTCTCGATTATCGGGTTTCTGTATCTCAGTTCCGAAGCCAGTTCCGCCCCTGCCGGTATTCTCGCTACTGATTCTATAAGGTAGGCTGCGACAAGTCCTGCGTGATACGATGTCCCCGCAGCCACTATAATGACACGCTCAATGCTAAGCAGCTCCCTGCTTGTCATGTTAAGGCCTCCAAGATGGCCTGTAGCATGATCCAGATTAAGCCTTCCAAGCATACCTCTGGCAACAGACTCTTTCTGCTCGAAAATTTCCTTCAGCATGAAATGATCAAAGTTTCCCTTTTCAAAAGACTCAAATTCCCAGTCAACCTCATTTACTGCCTTGTTTATTTTTTTGTCATAAAGATCAGATATCCTGTAACCATCAGGAGTAATGGTGATAATTTCACCATCCTCAAGGTAGACAACCTGCTTGGTGTAGGAAATCATCGCATTAACGTCAGATGCAATAAACATCTCGTTTTCCCCCACTCCAAGTATAAGGGGCGATCCGTTTCTCGCGCCTACAAGGGTGCCCTTGTGGTCGTTATGCATTACCACAATTCCGTAAGTCCCCTTGATATGGTTTACGGCCTCACGCACCGCCAGGGTTATATCGCCTGCGTAAAGGTCTTCAATAAGATGGGCAATTACCTCTGTATCTGTTTCTGATTTGAAAATATGCCCCTTCGCGAGCAGTCTTTCCTTTATCTGCATATAGTTTTCAATTATTCCGTTGTGGACAATTGATATTTTTCCGCTGCAGTCTGTATGGGGATGGGCGTTCTCATCTGTCACGCCGCCGTGGGTAGCCCATCTTGTATGGCCAATACCGTTAACACCGAAAGGTTTATCAGGAACAATGGATTTTAGATCCTTGATCTTTCCCTTGCGTTTAATTATCCGGAAACCTGATTCCGTTCCAACGCATATGCCGGCTGAATCATAGCCCCTGTATTCAAGCCTTCTCAGCCCTTCAAGCAAAATATCAGATGCGGGTTTGCTTCCGCAGTACCCTACTATTCCGCACATTTAAAACCTCTTTCGATTCCAGTATTGAATTATCGCATAATAGCTTTATTCTTTGAGTTTATCTATATTGTTTATTGTGATTAAATTCCCCGATATGGTGATTATCTTTTCGTTTTCGAAATCCTGGAATTTTTCCTGAACAAGCTTTACAGGAAGTTCCATGTTTTTTGCGATATTTCCCGTAACCTGATCATAGTGCAGGTTATCAGCGTCCACACCAACCCCCTGCAGTGTGTAATAAAGGTTCATGGCAATAAGGCTTTTTATATCTTTTTTTACAAGCATCTTTATCTGCTGGTTTGCCTGCTCTATCCTTTTGCAGAGCTTGTCAATTATATTAAGGGCAATTTTGGCGTTCTTTTCAATCATCTGGACAAAGCCTTCCCTGTTGAACGCGAGAAGGTGGACCTCCCCGACTGCGGTGGCATTGGCAGTTCTCTTCATTCTGCTTACTATTGCCATCTCGCCGAAAAAATCCCCCTTGTTGAGAACCGCAAGAATATGCTCCCTTCCGCCTATTCCTTTTGAGATTTTGACAGCCCCTTCCTGAATTATATACATCTGGTCTCCATCTTCACCTTCCCTGAAGATGAGCTGGTTATTCTCTACAACTCTTCCGAATTTGTTAAATAAATTAGGATCCGACATTTTTAAAGCCTCCAGTACAACAATGAATCAACAATCATAATATAAATGTTAATATAATTATCGTCCGGAGAAAAGTATGTATAGAACAATTTTTTCATCAGTAACACTATTTTGCCTTTTATTGATCTTTTCATGCGCCCCAGTTGAAATTAAGGATGAAGAGACTCCTGAAAATATCCTTCCTCCTAAAATCACGGGTTTTACAGTCCCGGAAAGTAGCAGGATTGAATTCCATTTTTCAAAGCAGCTTGTGCCATCAGCATCTCTCTTCGAGATAACTCCAGACCTTGGAATCACATCACTGGAATCAAGAGAAAACACCCTTATTATCTGCCTCTCTGACGAGCAAAGCCCGGGATTAGAGTATTTTATAAAAGGGAGGGTCAAGGATTATACAGGCAATACCCTTTCTTTCAGTACAAAATTCTACGGATTCAACCCGAGAGTACCGGGTATTCTGATAAATGAGTTTACAACAAACGGCAGCACCGACCATCCCGACATGGTTGAACTTTTCATAAAAGAGAGCGGGAATATGGCAGGGGTTGTGTTTTACGCAGGCTGCGGATGCGATAATGACCTGGAATATCTGTTTCCCCCTTTTGAGGTTTTATCCGGAGAGTATATGGTCATACACACAAAACCTCAGGGTATTGAAGATGAAATTGATGAAACCGGCGCTGCTGATGTTTCAGGTGGTATAGATTCATCTGCCGAAGCCAGGGATTTCTGGGTAAAGGGAGGAAGCGGCCTTTCAGGAAACAACGGAGCGCTTACAGTTTTCTCCTCTCCCGGAGGCACTCTTCTTGATGCTGTAATATACAGCAACAGGACTTCCTCTTCCGATGAAAAATACAGGGGATTCGGCTCGACCGCCATGCTCCATAAGGCTGACTGTATATCAGAAAAAAACAGCTGGATTTTCACGGGAGAGTTGATAGCGCCGGAAGACTGCGTCAATCCTGAAAAATCCACAGCCACGAGATCGCTTTCAAGAAACAGCAGTTCAACCGATGTAAACTCAAACGCAGACTGGCACAATGTCCCGACTGGTGGCTACACTTTCGGGAAGATCAACAGCGATGATGTTTATGTACCGCAGTAAGCATTATTTCCCCTGGTTTGCATTGTTGCGGGCCAACCTTATTGTATTAAACCTATTTCCCGAGAGTCATCAGGTCTTTAAGCCGGAAATCGTTTGTCAGCTGATCAAGATAATTATTAAGGCCCTGTAGTTTTTCTTTCTCGTTCTGCAGTATTTCCGGATTTTTCATCAGATCTGATATCACGTCCTTCAGCGCTTTTACAATAAAAGCACATTCAAGTATACAAAGCTTCTCTTCCTTGCCAATCTCACTGTTTCTCGAAAATGAGGAATCAAGCATGCTCCTGTAGCGGACAAGGCGGACTGGAACATCTTCTGTATAAATCCTTGTAAAATTGTTAAGCATTGCTTCAAGACGGGTATAGACTGGATCATAACGGTTTACGCGGTACTTTTTTGCCAGTTTGTCATAAACAGGCCACATGCTTATGTCAAATTCCGACAACGCCCCGAAAAGCTTGCAAATTTCCGGGTTGGCATTCTGATGAATTGATATTCCCGGATATTTTTCAATCTTTGCCATCATCTGCTCTATGACCCTGTCCGCGAAATCCTTTTCACCTGTTTCTTTATCTTTCTCTCTTTTTTCCTTGACAGAACTGTTTTTTTTAGCTGCGTTATTTATCTTTTCCTTTTCTGCCTTTTCAATTTCCAGTATAGAGGTAATTTCATCGCCCAGAAATCTTGCAATATCAAACCCCCGTTTGCGTATCTCAAGCAGCCGTTTTTCAAAACCTTCCTTTATGCGGGGATCCAGCATGTATGAAACGATGAGGTCGTTATACTTTTTTCTTATCCTGACAATAGCTGTTTCTGTTTCAGCTTCGCTGATCCTTTTTGCCATCAGTTTATTATATTTTAAATAAAAAAAAACTCCAGTATTTTTTAATATTTTAAAAATACCGGAGCTTATTCAATGCATTGTATCATTTCAAAGGTTTTTCAGACTTCAGATCCCTCACTGTTTTCTACCGGCTCCTCTGCTTCATTGGTTTCCCTGCTTAAGGATACAGTATTTTCTTCGTCTCCCTTTTTGAAAGGTTTAAACTCAACGTGTTCTGCAACAATTTTTATGCGCGACCTGTTTTTTCCCTCCTGGTCCATCCATCTGTCCTGCTTTACCCTGCCGACAATCCTGACGCCTCTTCCTTTAGCCAGGTGATCCCTGCATACGTCAGCCAGTTTTGCCCAGGTTTCAACATCAAGATATGAAACCTCGCTCTGGTATTCTTCTTCCTGTTTATAATACCTGTTTGTCGCGATTGTAAAAGAGCATACGGATTTTCCCTTCGGACTCTCCGAAAAAGCAGGATCACGGGTGAGATTTCCTTCAACAAGGATTGAGTTAAGATTGTTCATAGATTACCTCCGTCAATTTAATAATCTAACAAACCGGTTTATGTTGTATATTGATTCATAATTTGACAAAAACATTTAATATCGATAGAGTAGAAAAAAATAACCATAAGAGAGGTCATTGAATGCGCAATCATTATTTCATTAAAAAGAGGTTTTTGCCGGTAGTTTTTACCGTATTCCTTTTTTCTTTTCTTGTTTCATGCCAGACATCAAAATTTCACATCGCTGAGGGGCCGATTCTCCAGACCGCTGAAGTAAACGGTATCTATGTAGAATGCCTTTACCTTGATGAGGAAGCCATTAAAAAACGGCACGGCACTTCCGATAATCCTTTTCTTCCCGTTTTTATGGTTTTTACACCCAAGCCTGCAATTGTTTTTGAACTTAAAATAGTAAATATGGATTCAGCCCCGCTTAAAATTGATTCACGGGATATACAGTTCTATTTTAACGATAAAAATTACAGACCTTTTACAAAGGTACAAATGGAGATGCAAATCGATGACACTGTCGAAAAGGGATCTGACAGGCTTAAACAGAAGAAAATCGCCAAAACATATATGCTGGGCGATACAAGAACAATTGAAGGCAACAGCGAAGTAAAAGGATACCTTGTATACATGGCAGGCTTTCCTGACAGGGGAAAGGCTGAACTTATTCTTCCCTTCAAGTCTCTAGACAATATTGATACCGGAGAGATTAAATTTGATTATAACTTTAAGTTAAACAAGTAAAAGAAAGAAAGGGAAAACTAACATAAAAAAGGCTGCCAAAAGGCAGCCTTTTTTATTACCAAAGAAAATCTCAGTAGTCTACATTAACCTTGAAATAGAGGCCACCTTTCTCCGTATAAGAATCAGGTGTAAGAGAAATATAATTTCCGCCTGCATCTTCGTTTATTGCAATATAACCAAGGCTATATTTTGCACCTTTTCCAGGTTTCAGATAAAGACCGAATTCTGCACCAAGGAATGTTTCATCTTCTGTCATATCTGTTGCGTAGTCGCCCATTGCAAACAGCATACCACCATTGATTCCGAGCCATTCAAGGATTTCGTAGTCAGCATCGATACCAAGCATTGAGAATGCATAGCTTCCATCAGCACCTGCATCATCAGCATCACTTCCAACAAAATAACCTCTCATTGAAAGGTTTACTGTTGCGCCGTATGCGCTTGCTCCAACGCCAATTCCATACTGTGACCACCATTCATCATATGCAGGAAGTAGATCGGTGAACTCTGAATAATCAGCATATGTCATCAAGAAATGAGCACCAGCTGTAAGTGTAACGCCTTCAACAACGTCATCGCTGTAAAGAGCTTCAACACCAAACATCTTGTTGAGTTCATCATCGCCGTCAACTACAACTTTATTGTTTGATACAAAATATGCTTCAATTGCTACAGGAACTTCCAAGGAATTCAGGTCTACAACAGAACCAATTAACCAGCTTGCGCCCTGGCTGCCAGCCTGGTATGTATCAAGGTTCATGGCATAATAAGGCTTTACAATTCCCATGATGTCAAAATCAACTCTCATTGCATCATTTTTGTTAACATAAGCCCTGTCTGAATACTCAAGTTCATAGCCTGTAAAATCAACCATTTCAGAATAACCGAAATCCTTCAAACCAACTGATGTAGTCATGCCAAAGCCCTTGTCTGCAAAACCAAAGTATTTGCCCCAGTCAGTTGTCAGCTCGATGTAGTTGATTGTAAGAGGTTCATCAAGGATGGATGCCTTACCTGCTGTATGGTCATTTCCATCTTCTTCAAGTTCAAACTTGAATGTGTTGTAATCATCCAGTGTTGCCTTTACATCAAACTCCATCTTGTCTGTGTCAGCTGCATACTCTTCATCGCCTGTGTTCCAGACGCCTGACATGTCATACTCGCCGGATATAGCAACATCAGCCATTACAGGAGCTATTGCGAAAACTACAAGAGCAAGTGCAAGAACGAAATATCTTTTCATCTTACTTCTCCTTTTAGTAATTGGGATTCAAGCGCACGGCCTGAATAAACTCCCTTAATATCTATCGAAAAAAATTATATCAATGTTAATTTTTAAAGTCAAGAAAAATTAAAAAAATTATAAAAATCACCAAAATATTTATTAAAAGTGTTGATTTCATCCAGGTATCATGTTCCAATCCACACAAATGATTAAACACATACTTTTTGACGTTGACCAGACACTGTATCCAGCCTCCTCCGGTATGGAAGACGAGATGATACGGAGAATGAACATTTTCACCGCAGGCTTCCTTGGTATTACAGATGGCGAGGCGGCAAGTATGCGCGCACAGCGGGATAAAGGATATGATTCCACGCTCGACTGGCTGAGGCGGGGAAAAGGTCTTACAGATACTGATGCCTTTTTCCGTGATGTCCACCCTGTGGATTTTGAAAACTTTTTCCCTGTCAACCAGGAGTTGCGCCGGATGTTATCTGCCGTGAAAGTTCCATGCTCAATCCTTACAAATTCATGGAAAACCCACGCTGTAAACTTACTTGATTATCTTGAAATCAGGGAATATTTTCCCTTTATCTTCGACCTTGTTTTTAATAATTTCAAGGGAAAGCCAAACCTTTCAGCATACAGCAATGTACTCTCCTTTCTGGGCCTTGACGCATCGGAAGTGCTATATATAGATGATGTTCCCCGGTTTGTAGACGCTTTTAACTCTATTGGTGGTAATGTTATACTTGTTGATGAAAGGCTTGAATACAATAGTTCGCCCCATAAAAGGGTCCGCCTGATAACTGAAATTGAACCTGTTCTGAGAGAATATGATCTACTAAAATAAAAATATACAGCCTCTCCTTTCAGCCTGATTGACACACCATGAATCCCTTCTGCCGGCAGGAAATGTTATTTGCGTTAATTAACCCCTCTGCCAGTGTAGAATTAAATGAAAAAAGCTATTATAATTTATCCCAGAAATTATTGAAAAAGGAGCATTAAATGAGTTTCATAGAGTATATTGAGGCAAGGGAAATCCTTGACTCAAGGGGCAACCCTACTGTTGAAGTTGATGTTTACCTGGAAGACGGTTCGATGGGAAGGGCAGCAGTACCATCAGGGGCATCTACCGGGGAACATGAGGCTGTAGAACTCAGGGACGGCGACAAGAAAAGATACATGGGCAAGGGAGTCCTCAAGGCAGTTGAGAATGTTAATGAAATTATAGGGCCGGAACTTGAGGGGTTTGACGCGCTTGATCAGGTTGAGCTTGACAGGACAATGATTGAGCTTGACGGCACGGAAAACAAGGGCAAACTCGGGGCTAACGCAATACTCGGCGTTTCCATGGCAGCAGCACGCGCGGCAGCAGAGTTTCAGGGCCTGCCTCTTTATAAATACCTCGGGCCATATCACGCATGTACACTTCCCGTGCCAATGGCAAACATAATAAACGGGGGGGCACACTCGGACAACTGTGTCGATTTTCAGGAATTCCTTATCATGCCGGCCGGAGCTGAAAGCTTCCGCGAAGGACTCAGGATGATCACAGAGGTTTTCCATAACCTTAAATCAATACTCAAGGGAAAGGGCTATTCAACGGCAGTAGGAGATGAAGGCGGCTTTGCCCCTGACCTTAAGTCAAACGAAGAAGCATGCGAGGTAATAATCCAGAGCATAGAAAAAGCTGGCTATAAACCGGGCGATGATATTTTTATAGCACTTGATCCTGCTGTAAGCGAACTTTATGACCAGAAAAAGGGAAAATATGTCCTCAAATGGTCTACAAAGGAAGAGCTTACATCAGCGCAGCTTGCGGACTACTGGGCTTCATGGTGCAAAAAATACCCGATTATTTCACTTGAGGACGGTATGGCAGAGGATGACTGGGACGGCTGGAAGCTGCTTACTGAAAAAATCGGTAAAACTGTTCAGCTTGTAGGTGATGACCTTTTTGTTACTAACACCAAAAGGCTTTCAAAAGGAATCGAACTGGGTGTTGCAAATTCAATCCTCATCAAGGTAAACCAGATAGGAACACTTACAGAGACTTTTGAAGCAGTCGAGATGGCAAAAAGGGCTGGATATACAGCGGTTGTATCACACAGGAGCGGGGAGACAGAGGACAGCTTTATCGCTGATCTTGTTGTAGCTCTCAGCACAGGACAGATCAAGACTGGCTCACTTTCAAGATCGGACAGGCTTGCCAAATACAACCAGCTCCTAAGAATTGAAGAAATGCTGGGCAATACAGCTGAATATCCCGGTAAAAAAGCCTTTTATTCAATAAAAAGATAATAGGAAAACTTTACCATGCCCTTTTTAAGGGCAGATTAATAAAAAAGGCTGTCTCGCCCTTGTGCAGACAGCCTTTTTTGTCTTCGAGCATGATTATCTCAACTCGCCTGTCTATAGTGCAGAAGGCTGTAATTGTTAAATCCATCACCCTCTTCCGTAGAATTATCCGCAGCCGGCTCACTTCCGCCTTTTCCTGTAAATATCAGCCTGTCAGGGTCTATCCCTGATTTTTCCAGCAGCGCGGCTATTTCCCCTGCCCTTTTAACGGAAAGGTCCTGCTGGCTTTCAGCGCTTCCTATATCCGCTGTATGGCCAATAATCATAAAGCTTCTGTCAGCTATTTTTTTGAGTATTCCGGCGATTATATCAATCTTTTTCTCCTCGCCGGGAAGAAGCTCAGCCCTGTCTGCAACAAAATGTATTGTATTTATTGTCAGCGCTATACCTTCATTTTTCTCAGTGACGCTTGTCTCACCACTTTGAAGTCCGCTTTCACTTAATGCTCGTGCAATTTCTGATCTTACGCTATTCCTATCCATAGGGACAACATCCGAATACCATGTGTGGGAAAAACCTTTAACCGCATGAAGTAAATCAGGAAACTTGTAAACCTCATCAATATTGTCCTGTATGAAAAGCGGAAGAGATTCTTTTGCTGTAAGATAAATGGCAGCTTTATGGCTTCCTGATACTTCCAGCAGCTCAGTATCACCTTCAGTGTCATCGCCTTTCTTATAGCGTACTGCATATTGCGCTGATACCAGATGAGCATCCATGCCCTTGAAATTTGTCAGGCCGCTGTATTTATAGGCGCAGATAAACCTCATTTTGGTATATATTCCCTTTTTTAGCGGATCCACAAGAATATCACCTTCTGATGTCCAGGTATCACCTGGCTTGACCTGAATTCCATCCGGGGGATATGCGGGAAATCCGACAATAAGCGGAAAACAATCATTTAAAGTCCGTTCTATTCTCCCATCAGGAAAAAGGACAAATCTTCCATCTATTATATCATCGATTTTTCTGGCAATATCCTTTCCTTCGTTTTTGAGCTCTTCAAAAAGATAAGCATGACCAGCAAAGGTTTTTTTCTGGCCATTTTCAGATAACAGAGCATAGCTTTCCCTGAGTTCCCGGTAAACAGAGCCCTTGTACTCGCTGTTTTCACGAATTCTGAGATTATAAACTGTTCTTTTTTTGAAAATTCCTGAAGAGGAAGGAGAAAAGATAAATTCTTCGGCAAAAACTCTTGATGATGATTCAGATACAATAAAGGCAGCAAGGAGACAAAATATTATTTTACCTGTTTTAGCCCTTATAAAGCTTTTCAATATAATCCTTTGTATTGTCTAGTTCCAATCTGCTTATAGTACATTTTCCTTCAAGAACTACTCCGTCCTGGATAATAAGCTCAGGTGTCCTTACATCTCCAAGTACACGCGCGGTAGAGAGCAGCAGTATCCTGGTTGAAGCAGTGATGTTGCCAATAACAATTCCTTCTACAACAACATTTGTCGCTTTTATGTCTGCTTTTACTTTTCCCTCAGGGCCTACCTGTAACTGATCCACACGAAGTACTGTGCCTTCAAATTTTCCGTCAATCCTGAGATTCCCTTTTACTGCGAATCTGCCTTCAAAAACAGAATTGGCTCCGATCACTGTTCCTGCCCCAATATCAATCTGCACCTGATAGCTCCGGTAATATAAAGATACTTAATTACAAAACAAATATATCATTAAAACAGAGTTAATTCCATACTCCGGGATACAAAAAAGGCTATCCGTTTACCGGACAGCCTCATATCTTAATTATTCAATAATTAACAATTTAATCACCAGCCGTCTGCCATATCATCAACATCCCTGCTTTCTTCCGAAAAGAGGTCAGTTACTGCGCGCAGATCGTCAAAATAAACATAGTAAACACCATAAGTATCAACAGGGTCACAATCAATCCTGAAACCGGCGAACTTGAGACCATTTACGTTTGCATAATGAAAATCTCTCTGAACTATGTTTGGAGGAACAGCGACTGTAAGCTTTTTCCATCCTGAAAAATTAAGTTTTCCAATTACAAGTTCTTTCGGATTATTAAAAAAATCAACCAGAATTATACTGAGAACATGGTTGTTATTTCTTCCTGCAACCCATACAGAAATTGTTTTTGTCACCCCGGCAATAGGAAGTGGTTTTGCAGGCATTACTGCAAAAGAGTTTACCCCTCTCCTTTCATAATGCACCTTGAGACCAAGAACATACTTGTCGTCTTCAGTAATACCAAGCTGTTGTTCATCCTCAATCGGCTTTTTTTCAAGCGGTGTTCCCGGAAGTTTTCTGGTAATTACAAATCCCTGATCTCTTGACATTGATGTAAAGAAAAATGCAGGATCTTCAAATTTTGTTACAGATATTTCCTTCAGCTTCTGCTGTGCAGAATCAACACCTATATTTTCAGGCACTGGTTCGCCTGCTTCCCTTTTGGGTTCCTGTGCCTGTGCTGATACAGAAAGTGTTCCTGCCACAGCTATTAAAAACAGTATTAAAACACTTTTTACAAACCTGTTCATTATTTACCTCCCGCAGTAGACGTAGACCAGATTTCCTGAACAGACTCGGGCTGTGCCAGATCATCTCCATCAAATCTTGAAATAAATACATCAGTAAGTACTTTGATCTGGTCAAAATAAATAAATAAGTTGTCAACTCGTTCTGCAGGCCGTGTCCACATAACAAGCTTTACAAGACTCAGCTGTTTCAGCTTGGGGATATATGTCCTGCCCTGTGGAATATAACCTGGTATTTCAACCTTCAGGTTTTTCCAGCCCTCGTATTTTAGGTTGCCAAGTGGCAGCACATGGGTAACGCCCCTGTAATCTGTTAAATGGGCCTCAAGATAATAATCATAGTTCGATCCCCATACCCACATGTCAAGCACTTTGCACCTTCCGGGTATTGGAATTCCTGTATATTCTCCTGCTTCATTCTTCCTGTCAGGTATTAATTCTATATAATTATATCCCATCCGGTCAAATTTACAGTTAACTCCTAAAACCTTATATTCCTTGCCTTCCTTATTTGCCCCGTATAATGCTGCAGGCCAGGCCACTGGATAAGCTGGTATGGGGAATCCTTCGGTAGCAAACTTGCTTCCAACTACTATCCACTTGCTCTGATCCGGGTTATCAAAATCTTCCAGAATGCTTGAAATCAAGTTTTCTGTTTCTTCGTCAGCTGTAACCGGTAAAGCGAGTAGCACAGACATCAAAATGAATAAGCCAAAAACCAGGCCGGCTCGTCTCATTACCATCTCCTTTTTGCGAAAATACCGCTTTTATCTTGTTAGATTTGATTATATTTCTTACAGGATTCTTTGTCAAATATTTTATTTTTTTTGAACATCACCTGAAAAAGTAAAAACAGGATAATAATTAATCCCTTTTGCAGCCTCTATCCCCTCTTCTTTTAATATCCTGTCCATTGAAAGGTCATAATCATAATAAAGCCTTTTTACATCCCCTTCTCTGCCGCGGAACAGATTCGCAGATAATTTACCACAATTAATAAAATCTGAAAACAGGGTTTTACCATTATAACGTCTAATATAATTAATTACATCAACATCCAGGGATCTTGTCAAAAATACCGCAAGAGTTCCGGAATTATTACTCCTTTCTCCAGGGATGCCTATTTCAGGCAGCTGCCCGGCATCAAATACTCTTGTATAGACCTGTCCTTCCGCATTTTGCTTATGATAGCTTTCCGACAAAAATGATATCAGACCTTTTTCCGGTTCAGCGCTTTCTATCTTTTCATATACAGCTGGCAGTAACATGAATATGACCTTTTCAGTATTATTCCACAATTTTTCAGATGAGAAATCATCGCCTGGCATAACAAGCTGCGGAATGCTCAACGAAACGTTAAATTCCTCCGGATAACCTGAAAAATAATCAAAAAGAGGGCCGAATAGAAAAAAGGCAGTATTCTTCAGATTATTGTCAGTTGCATAATTATCAGCCATTGCAAAGAGATGAGCTGTTACAATCACTCTTTTATACCCTTCGGCCCATGCGGCGTTTGAAACCAGGTCAGTAAAATCTGCCGCAGATAATTCAATCGGCCTGAGAATTATGTGTTCTCTTAATCCTTTTCTTTTAATTCCGTTTAAATCTATGCCTGACACCTCAATTGTATAAGGATCACAGATAAACATAATCCGCTCTGCTGATGCAAAAAATGTTATGAAAACCATTACAACAGCAGTAAATGATATTTTAAATGGAAGATTCACATCATCAAGGTAGAATAATTTAATACCAGTGATTATGCGGTAAGCAATAGAAAATATTTTTTTTTCAGGCATCAGAGTCTAAATATAAAAATGCCCCTCACAGAGGGGCATTTCATGTTTATCAGTCATCAAAATTTCCGGAAGCGCCCTTGTCGCTGTTTAGCTTTACAGCTTTTTCAGCGATCTTCGCAGGTGTCCAATCTGCCGGATTCTCAATCTTCTTACCTTTCGGTCCGAGATCATATGTCCCGGCCTTGAGGATAGCCTCAATTGCGAGAGGTGCAGTGTCTTTTGCGTTAAACACATTTACAAGTATGTTATAAACAAAGTCCTCTACCCTTTTTGCCATTCTGCCCCTGATTTCCGCAGGCTGTCCGCAGAACTTGTTTTCGAACGGAAGGTTTAGTTTTTTATAGTCACCCTTTTTCCATCCCTTCTCATCCGCGTAAGCAACTACCTTCTTCCACATTTCCTCAGAAAGGCCTGCGCCTTTTACCTTTATAAAATTTCCGTCCTTATCAAGTATTGCATTGCCGTAATCATTTACCTCAAGGCCCCATGATATCATCTGAAGCGCTGTTGCGACATTTGCCTTTGTGGTGTGTGTTTTCTGTGCGATTGCTTTCAGTTTTTCAGAGCTGTTGCCTGAAGTTCCATGCTGCGCGCCTGAAAGACCGTATTTTTCAATTCCCTTGTGAATTTCAGCTGTAAGTTCTACCTGGATTCCGGCGTCACTTGCTTCAAGTCCATGTGTAGTTCCATTGTTAAGGGCAATCCAGTCAGGGTGTATTCCATGAGCATTAAGCCCCGCTATCAGGAAAGAAGCTTCCTTAAGTGTTGAAAGTCCTTCTTTTCCCTTGATTTCTCCAACTTCTGTCTCAAGTCCTGCCCATTTAGGTATGTATTTGTTCAGTTCTAGATTGGCCAGAAGGTTTTTATCATCAGGAAGATGCGAGGCATCAATAGCAATTGAAGTAATCCCTGCGTCAAACATGCTGGGAATCTCAGTTTTTGCAGCTTCGATATCTTTTTCATCCTTGATTCCATAGTGATCCGCATGTACTGCAACCGGAACAGTTATACCCAGCTCATTGCAGAGCGAGTCAACATACATTGCCATATTCCAGTAGCTTACCGGGCAGTAGGATGAAGCCCCTCCTTCCGATTTTGCTATCTCAATAATTACAGGCGCATTTGCCTTCTGGGCTGCCATAAGGGTTCCCTTTATAACAAAACTGCTTCTGCCGTTTGCAGCAATTGTCATTGCCTTCCCTTTCGCAAGCATTGCCCTGTCTATAACCTTGCCGCTGACAATCAGAGCCTTTGAATTAGGAAAAAGCTTTTTAATATTCGGCGGCCTGCCGATCTCAAGGGCTTTTTCAAACTCCTTATTGTAATTTCCCATGATTTTCCTCCTGATAGTATTCCGGGTAAATTAATACATAATTAAGTACTTTACCTTAATGATATAACTTATAGTAATTAAGAGAATAACTGATGTCAAGTAAAGCGGTATTAATGGGTATTTGATTATTTCGGCAGCAGGGCTGGAGTCAAATATTTACAGCATTTTCACGGATCAGATAATAGCCCACAGCCGGAAGCCCTGCAAAAACTATAAAGAACAAACTGTATATTTTTATATAGAAGAAAAAAGGTATAAATGCAGCGGCGGCAGGCAGTAAAAAAAGCGCTGCTGTATAATAAATTCTTACATAACCGCTTTCCATCTCCCTGAAAATCATAAAAAGAGTAGTCAGCCCGGCCATCATAAGCCAGGATACAGGAAGTATAAAAACATCATAAAAATTCCCGTTGCCATGTCTTGCAAAACTGTAATTAAAGACAAGAGAAGTAAAAAAACCAGCGAAAAAAAGAAAATAATGCTCTGTTTTCTCGTCCGGGCCGGCATACATTAAATCACGGAACCTGATCTGTGAAGCAGCCATGGCCGTCAGCTGGTAAAAAAAATAGTCAGTAAAAAAATGGTATAAATATATATTCGGAAGCGTATAGGTTTTGCTCAAAAAACCTGTAAATATCTTAACCAAAAAGGCTGCAGGTATAAAAAAAAGAACACCGGTAAGGTAATAATCCCTGAAATCCAGTAAAATCAGGACAGGCCTCTTTTCACTTCTCTTTCCGGCAATAAGCCACAGAGAGGCGAGAGGGAAAAGCAAGATGGAAAACAATATCATGGTTAGTGATTTTATTATCAATCTCCAGTTTTTGCAACTATCTATTATGTTACCATTTGACTCTTTTTTTTTTCAATGATATATTGCTTTGAAATATTTTATATTATTTTAGGTAGGTGTGATTGGCTGCGAAAGAAAAAGAGTTAAGAATCAATGAAGCTATCCGTGTAAAAGAGGTAAGGCTTCTGGGAGAAGAAGGAGAACAGCAGGGAGTATTTCCGATAGCAGAGGCGCTTGCGATGGCAAAAGAAGCAGGGCTGGATCTTATTGAAGTTGCTCCAATGGCAGTTCCTCCGGTATGTAAAATTCTTGATTTTGGGAAGTTCCGCTTTGACCAGGAAAAGAAACTTAAAGAATCAAGGAAAAAACAGAAACTTATAAAAGTCAAGGAAGTCAGAATGCAGCCGCTGATAGAAACACATGACCTGCAGTTTAAAACCAAGCATGTCAAAGAGTTTCTTGACGAAGGAAACAAGGTAAAGGTTACAATCAGATTTAAGGGAAGGCAGCTTGCCCATACGGAATTTGGCAAGGATGTGCTCTTGAAAATGCTTGAGCTTCTTGACGGTGAATTTGTTCTGGATAAACCTCCCATGATGGAAGGACGCTTTATGTCAATGACACTGAATCCGAAAGGGAAAAAATAGAGGAGTAGGCTCCATGCCAAAGATTAAAACCAGAAAAAGTGCTGCCAAAAGATTCTCTTTTACAGGCAGCGGAAAGGTAAAATACAAAAAACAGGGATTAAGGCATATTCTGACAAAGAAAAGTTCCAAAAGAAAACGGGGCTTAAGACATGCATGTATGCTTTCCAAGCCAGAAACAGCAAGACTTAAAAGAGTAATGCCCAACGGTTAATTGAAAGTAGTAGAAGGAGAATACAATGGCCAGAGCAGTCGATGGAACAAGAAGGCACGACAGAAGAAAAAAGATTTTAAAACATGCCAAAGGATTCAGGGGTAAAAGAAGCCTGCTCTTCAAAACTGCAAAAGACGCAGTGATGAAAGCTCTCCGGAATTCCTATGAACACAGGAAAATGAGGAGAAGGGACTTCAGATCCTTATGGATTACCCGTATATCAGCAGAGTGCAGAAACCAGGGTTTGACATATTCAAAGCTTATCTGCGGTCTGAACAAGGCAGGAGTCACAATTAACAGGAAAGCCCTTTCCAATATGGCAATTGAGGATAAGGCAGCATTTGTTACTCTTGTGAATAAAGCCAAACAGGCGCTGGGAGCCTGATCATGCTTTCACTGGAACAGATTCAGAGACTTGAAGAAAAGGTATTCAGGGCTGTCGAGCTTATAAAAGCGCTTAAGGAAGAAAACAATATTTTAAAGTCAGAGCTTGAAACAGCCAACAAAAAGGTTGAAGAGCTTGAGCAGATTATATCTGACTACAGAAGTAATCAGGTTGAAATCGAGGAAGGTATTGTAAAAGCGATAAGACAGCTTGAAGACCTTGACAGCATTTCAGCTTCTGACTCAGTTCCTGATTCATTTTCCGGAGAAAACATTATCTCCGGAGATGGAAAAAAGAAAAATACGGAATCAGACATTGAGGAAAGTAATACACTTTTCCAGAATATCAGTCTTACCTCCCCTTCTGAAGACGGAATAAACCCTGATGATGGGGTAATCACAAGTGAACCTGCGGGAAGTTTTCCATCAGGAAACTCATCAAACAATTCTGCCAGGCAGCCTGAGCCAGACCATCAGGATACTAATACGCAATTAGACATTTTTTGATATATGGGCGCGAACCTTGTTGAAATTAAGGCATTAGGTACTTCATTCAGGATACAGGTTGATGAAAATCCGGCATATATGCAGGAAGTGCTTGATTATCTTTTAAAAGTCATCAGCAAGGTTGAAAATACCACAGGTATGAAAGACCCGCTTAAAATTGCAATTCTCTCGTCGGTATATCTTATTGACGAGCTTTACAAAGAAAAAAATTCAGAAAAAAAACAAATAATGGAAAATGAAGTTTCAGAATTGACTGAAAGGATAATTTCCTGTATAGAAAGTGTTCTGGAAGATAATTAGCCTGCGGATCCCGGGCGGTGTATTAAATCTCTTGGGTCAAACCATAAACATGGGATTCCTTTTACCGGGTCTGAATTGTTTGCCTTGCGCAAATCATGATTTCTCGTAGACGAAACCCACTTGAACTATGAGTTCAAGAGATTTTCACCAAGCGGTTTCGCGGGTTTTTATTTTCTTGCCATTTAAAATTATTAACAGGTAAATATCTTAAAACATTTCTAAAACTTTATTATACTGTTTAATAAACAATTATGCATAATTTTTATACTTGCACAGGAGAAATGTCATGAAAAATACAGCAGTTCTGTCTGCCTTAATCATTCTTTTACTGATTGTTACGGGTTGCACCAGTACTAAATCCCCTTCAAATGAAACTGAAGAAGCAGTTAAAAGTGTCAGGGAAGAAACAGTTAAAATAGTCAGGATTTCTATTCCTGTCCTGCTCTCTGAAACAAAATATCAGAAATCAGGGCATATAGACACAAAACTTGTAAATACTTATGCAGAAGAGACAGACAGACTGCTCACTTCAGTCACATATGATGGTGCCAGTGAAATTTTCGAGACTGCCACAGTATCATACAACGGAAACGAGTCTTTCTTTTCATATTTTGACAGGGAAAAGAACCTTCAGAAAAAGAGAAAAACAATATCAGATAAAGACGGCAACATTCTCGAATCAGTCCTTTATGATAATGCAGGCAAACAGATATCCAGGTCAGTTTACAGATATGACGCTGACCTAAATAAAAAAGTTAAATGGGAAATCTACGATTCTTCTGATCTTCTGCTGGGACACAACCAGTATATTTATGAAAATGGTAAAAACACAAGAACAGAGAGTTTTTCCCCTTCAGGTACGCTTGAGGAATACTATATATATACCTATGATGCTGACGGGAACATGACTGAATCTGTCCGCTATGACAGAGCAGGAAAAAAAATAGCAGTCACAGCCTTTGCGTACAAAAATAACCAGATTATATCAGAGAAAATATTCAGGGGAGAAAAAACACTTTTAAACGAGATAATATATGAATACGCTGAAAAAGACGGAAAAAAGACAGAAAAAAGGATAATTAAATCCCCGAATGGTAGTGTAATTGAAATTATTGAAAAAGTATTCTTTCTGATTGAGAAAGAAATCCAGCAGACACGATAGACATCAAACCGGAGCTTAAACATGAAGAAAATATCATTACTATTCATTCTGTCATTTATTGCATCATCTGCTTTTGGGGATGAACTTGCTTCCATGTGGACAAGACTATATAACAGGCTTGATACACTGGAATATAAACTGGAAATAATGCAGAACATTACTGAACAGGAGAGCCGGGAACTTGTTCCTGTCATAACCGAGGCGCTTTCGGAAACCAATTCCAGAAGAAGCGGCATAAATGACCACAATGAAAAGAGGCTTTACAACCAGCTGCAAAGAATAACCATCAGAAAGCTGGGCGAATTCAAGGCAATTGAGGCAGAGGAACAGATTTTCGAGTCATACAGGAGCACTGACGACCTTCTGGTTAAAACAGAAGCAATTACAGCTCTTGGTAGAATGGGTTCAACGAGATATACAGAGGAGTTTTCCCAGCTGCTCGGAAAAATTAACATGCGCCTTTCAGGGAACGCCAATATGAGGGAAAACGAGGCAATTGCCTACTCACTAATCGCAGCATTCGAGAACATGAGAAGAATTGAAACTTATGAGCCTGTTTTTTACGCATCTTTCGGATGGTACTCTCCCCGTTCAGGAATAAGGGACAGGGCAAAAAAAGCACTTAAAATCATATCTGATGATCCTTCAGAGGTTCTTCTTCAGATACTTAAAAAAGAGTCTGACTTAAGGAATAAATACCTGGCACTTGAAGCACTTAGTGATTCATCTTCTCCAGACAGCAAAAAAACAGCACTCGCAGTTCAGGGGCTCCATGAAGGAATAACAAACAAGGCTGGCAATATTACTGAAAAAACCCTGCGGCAATGGAAGAGATTACCGTAGTCAATACAATTGAATGGCCTACGGCAGTATTAAAAGCAGCGCAGAGTGCGGCTGAAAAACTGAAAAAATAAATTACCTGATATAACGGAATAAGGCAGGCTGATTACTAACTCCTGCCTTATTTTTGGTTGACATCAGCAATGATAAAATAATATCATTTACCTCGCTTATGGCCATACTAACAAGTCTGCAGATATCAAAACTCTTTGAATTATATAATGATATAGATATTACTTTTACAAAAGACATAGTTTCCGCCACATTTCTTAACCAAAAAGAGATATATGTAAGATGTGGCGGTATTCAGAGGAAGTGCCTGCTTTATTCAACCTCCCTCAAAAAAGGGAGAATAATAGTCAATACAGGCGATAATTTTATTACACAGGTCAGGGAGGCCGGAAACCTGGTTTCACTCAGGCTCTGCTTCAGTATACCGGGAAAAAGCGATATAATCGCTTTCTTTGTAAACGCAAGGGTTACAGGCTACAGCGCCTACACTACACCGGACTCTGATCTCAATTATGCTTTTTTATCCTATACACAGCGGCCGCCTGATGATCTCATAATAATCCTGGGCCAGCTTCTTGAAGCAAATGTAAACTTTCAGAAACGCAAGGATCTCAGAATAATCATAAACCAGTCAAACTATAAATCACTTGGGCTCTCGACACGGGAAGTAAACCTTGTAATTGAAAATATTCCAAGAAAGGCAATCCTTGTGGATATTTCAGCTTCAGGCGTTATGGCAATAGGAGTCAAGGCTTTTAAATTTCACTTGAATAAGACTTTGCTTGTCAAATTCAACTCAGGAACAAACAACTGGCAGATACCTGGCAAGATTGTCAGAATTGACAACATTCCAGGAAGAAACGATGTCGTACTTATCGGAATAGAGCTGGCAGGAGAGTCCATACCGGTAAGCTTTAAAATGCAGATTGAGAATTATCTTAAGACTCTCAAGGATCAGCCTGCCTCAAAACAGTCAACAGGAAAGAAAATTGAATGAAATAATCTTTATAAAAATTCCGGAAAAATTCGCGGCAGGATATCAGCCAATCAACGGCTTTATGATTGATCCTGAAATCCCCCTGCCTGTCGAAAAAACTGAATCAATCGAAAAAGGTTCGCTCGACGACCTGTCCTGGGAAAAAATAATTGCAGCAATGCTTAAAATTCTGGCATTTCACAGGGATTTCAGGCACCTCGACTATTACAGGAATTTTATTCTGGCGGTAAAACCAGAGCTTTCATGCCAGCTGATTGACGCAGGTGTTGAAAAAGCGAAAAACAGCGATTTCACAACAGCGGAAGAGATTTTTCTCGCTGTAGAAGGCCTTGAACCTGACAATGTCACTAATTTCATAAACATGGCCAGTTAAAGATTATAAAACTCATTGCCGATTACATGATTAAGGAATGTTGGCCCGGAAAAAGGGCAGAAGAACCCTTTATCATTACTATTATCGGCAATAATTTAGGGTCTTTAACATTTTTTTAAAAAATATCGGGCACGGATGCCTGATTAAAAATCACGGAGGAAAAGTATGGTAATTAACCACAACATGAGCGCAATGTTTGCCCAGAGACAGCTCGGAGTGACAAACACAAACATTACTGGAAACATGGAAAAACTCTCTTCAGGTCTCAGGATTACAAAGGCTGGAGATGATGCATCAGGTCTTGCTGTATCCGAGAAAATGAGGGCACAGATAAGAGGACTTGTACAGGCTTCCAGAAATGCTGCTGACGGTATCTCTTTCATACAGACAAGTGAAGGATATCTTCAGGAATCTCAGGACATTCTGCACAGACTCAGGGAACTCGCTGTTCAGTCTTCAAACGGCATTTATACTGCTGAAGACAGAATGCAGATCCAGGTTGAGGTTTCTCAGCTTATCGATGAAATAGACAGGATAGCATCACATGCACAGTTCAATGGACTCAACATGCTTACCGGTAGATTCGCAAGAGAAGCGGGACAGAACACAGTTACTGCATCAATGTGGCTGCATATCGGCTCAAACATGGATCAGAGGGAAAGGGTATTTATCGGTACAATGACAGCAAAAGGCCTGGGCGTCAGGAATGTCGGCGACAACACAATTCTCACACTCTCATCCCCTGACAATGCTAACATGTCAATCGGGCTTATCGACAGCGCACTTACCAAGATCAACAAGCAGAGAGCTGATCTCGGCGCTTACCAGAACAGGCTTGCGACAGCAGTAAAGGGCATCGATGTTGGCGCAGAGAACCTGCAGGCAGCAGAATCAAGAATAAGGGACGTAGACATGGCCAAAGAAATGGTTGACTATGTCAAAAACCAGATTCTTATTCAGGCAGGAACTGCAATGCTTGCTCAGGCTAACACAAAATCTCAGTCAGTATTGCAATTACTGGGATAGAGTATTATTATATATAATAATACTTACACGAACAGGACGGAACTGGAAGCAGATCCGTCCTGATGTTCTTTGAAATAACCTCCTTAAAAGGAGATAACTTTGGGAACACCTCCTTCCCCACCAGGGAGGAGATGTTCCTTTTACGGGTATAAAATTTCAGAAGCGGCGCGTGTAACTTCTGTAAATAAAATATACCTTGAAAAAGGTTATTTCCAGGAAGGCAAAGGATGCCTTCTATATTTTTTTCAAGGAGGGGCTATGATTATTAATCACAACATGAGTGCCATGTATGCCAACAGACAGCTCGGGGTTTCAGGTTCAGAATTGGGCAAAAACCTTGAAAAGCTTAGTTCGGGAATGCGGATCAATAAGGCAGGCGATGATGCATCAGGTCTTGCTGTATCAGAAAAACTGAGGAGCCAGATAAGAGGTCTTAACCAGGCTGAAAGAAATATCCAGAATGGTGTTTCTTTTATCCAGACAACAGAAGGCTATCTTCAGGAAACCCAGGACATCCTTCACAGGGTAAGGGAACTTTCTGTACAGGCAGCAAACGGTATTTATACCGCTGAAGACAGAATGCAGATTCAGGTCGAAGTATCTCAGCTTGTTGATGAAGTTAACAGGATTGCGTCACACGCACAGTTTAACGGACTTAACATTCTGACAGGTGCTTTTTCCCGGAGCAATGACAGCGGCAATGTGATGAGTTTGCAGGTCGGTGCGAATATGGACCAGATGGAAACTGTTTTCATCCAGACCATGACAGCACAGTCTCTCGGACTTATCAGCGAGCAGAATCCTAATGGAATGATTTCCATTTCAACACCAGAAGCTGCGAATATGTCAATAGGCATGGTAGATAATGCATTAAAGGCTGTAAACAAGCAGAGAGCTGATCTCGGTGCATACCAGAACAGGTTTGAAATGGCTTCAAAAGGTATTGCTGTAGCTGCTGAGAATATGCAGGCCGCAGAATCAAGAATACGAGATGCCGATATGGCAGGCGAAATGGTTCAGTATGTCAAGAACATGATTCTGAATCAGTCAGGCACAGCTATGCTGGCACAGGCAAATACAAAATCTCAGTCTGTACTTCAGTTGCTTTAAGCCCATGAAGTGAATAACACGTGTTATTTTTATTTAATTGAGAAGAGATCTGGACGTCATCTTCTCATACAGACAGAAACAGGGGGAGATCGCGCCTCTCTCCCATTTTTTTAAGAGGTAAAATATGGAACTGGAAATTCAGGGACGAATGGGTAATCCGCCACCAGTTCAGAATCAGAATAAACCAAATCCTGCACAGGTACAGCAGGCAAAGCAGAGTGAAGCTGTCAGGGAGACAGCACGCGAAGCTGCTGCCGAAGCTGAAAAAATGCAGAAGGAAAAATCAAACCCTGTATCCAAAGAAGAGATTGAAAGATATATTCAGAGGGTAATCAGGGATGCTTCCCTTCTCAACAGGGACCTCAAGTATTCAATCAACAACGAGACCGATCAGGTTATTGTTAAAGTGATTGATAAATCCACCGATAAGGTGATTAAGGAGATACCCCCTGAGGCAATACAGAGGCTGCAGGTACGTCTCAAAGAACAGATAGGTTTATTGATAGACGAACAAATTTGAACTCGGGATCTGGGGGGGGGAAGTAAAAAACCTTAATGTCTGACATAATAATCCCCGGTGTCACAAGTAAAATAAATTCAGACAAGCTGATTGAAGGCCTCCTGAAAGTTGAGCGCATTCCTCTCCAAAGACTTGAAGAGAGGAATGCGCTCAATAAAAAACAGAAACAGACATGGCTTGACCTGAACCGGAAAATAACTACGCTACGGGACTCTTCAAAAAAACTTTACAGTTTTGAAAATCCTTTTGAAGACAAAAGAGTATACTCACCTGATGAGTCAGTTCTTACTGCTACTGCATCAAGAACTGCAGCAGTTGAAAAAAGAAGCATAAAAATCATTGAAACAGCATCAGGTGATAAATTCGTCTCAAAACCTGTTCCAAAAAACGACAAGGTCGCGGCAGGCAATTACACATTCCTGATCGGGGATAAAAAAATATCACTTAATTTCCGCGGAGGTACAATCCGTGAGTTTTCAGAATACATCAATAAAAACGGCAATAATGAGATAAAATCCTCGATTATCAATTTCGACAGTGAAAATGTCTACTTCACAATTGAATCAACGCTTACGGGAAGCACAAACAAGCTCTCTTTCAGCGACAAGGCTTCAGACTTTGCCCTGAATACAGGGATAATGAGCCGGTCCCAGTCATCTTTAAGGGAGATAACTCCTGTAGCAGACAACATAAGGGGATGGACCACTTTGCTTGATCCTGCAGGATACAATGTTGAGGGCAACTCCATTACGCTGAGACCGGGAAAAGAACTGTCAATACAGATAATCCCTCCGGCAGCTGCGGGACAGGGAATATCCGAAGACATTATACTTGAGTTTGACATAAAACTTAAAAAACTTCCCGATGATTACCTCAAAAAGGAATCCCTTCCGTCTGGCCCTGCCCTTCCCGGCTCCGGAAAAATGACATTCAGCGACATCACAATCATCAACAGCCCGTTTGAAATACCTGTATTGGAACAGACACAGGAGCCAAAAGAACCTGAAAAAATAACTGATATGTCGTTCGTTTTCCTGGGAACGGGAAATAAAATAGAGAAAGCAAATGATGTCAGCGACACTGAGGAAATACAAAAAATAAGTATTCCCCTTTCCGGTCTGTCAGGAGCGCTTTCTTCCATCAACTTAAGAAACAGGAATACACACAGAGAGATAACTGTAAGCAGTATAAAGATATATAATCCTGAAGAGCGGGGTGATTACATCCCGGCAAATCCTGTATCAAAAGCCTCAGATGCAGTTGTTGAAATTGACGGAATAAAAGTCACAAGATCTTCCAACAAAATTGATGATCTCATTCCGGGCGTGACACTGGACATCAAGTCACCCAGCAGTAAAAACATTGAAATTGACATAAAACCAGACAGTGAAAACATAAAAAACAGCATTATAGAGCTTGTCGGAAAATACAATAACCTTATGGCTGAACTGCAGATCCTTGGGAGGAATAACGAGGATATAATCAATGAAATTGAGTATTTTTCCGACGATGAGAGGAAAGCAGCAAAAGAGCGGATGGGTATTCTTCAGGGCGAGATTTCAATCACCCAGCTCAGGGACAGGCTGCAGAGAATCATGACAGAACGTTATCCCTGGAACGATGATAACATGCTGACAATTCTCGCGCAGCTTGGGATATCCACCAATACAGGGGCACTCGGTTCAAGCACTTCCTCAAAACTCAGGGGATACCTTGAAATCAATGAGCAGAAACTGGATGAGGAAATCGGGGCCAATGCATCAAAAATAAAGAACCTGTTTGGCTATGACAGCGATGCGGACATGGTATCAGACGCTGGTCTCGCAGTAGCGCTTGACAACTACCTTAAAGCCTATAATGAGACAGGCGGCATAGTTTCACTTAAAATCGGAACAATTGACCGCAGCGTAAGCAGAACAGAAACTGAAATAACGAATTATAACAAGAGACTTGTCAAGCTTGAAGAAGATTTAAAAAGAAAGTACGGCATGATGGAAGGGGCTCTTCAGGATATGGAGAAAACCTCGGCATCACTTCAGAATATGAACAGTAATAACTCCAGATAACCAATCATTTTCCGACAATTAATATAGAAATAACACCTGTATTCATCATTTAAAACGGGAGAAAAAAGTGCAGATCACGATTGACAGCAAGGCCATTGATTTTACCCTGGAAGAAGAAAAAAACAGTTATGAGATAGTCAAGGCACTATCCCAGTGGCTCAATAAAAGCAACATGGTTATAAGCAGCGTGAACATTGACGGAAATGATTATAACTATGACGATCTTGCGCTGCAGAAAATCAACATTGAGGATATTTCCGCAATCAATATAACCACACTGACACTGAAAGAGTTTAAATATAATCAGCTCCTTCTTATTCAGGACTATTTCAATAGTCTTCTTTACTGTATTGAAAATAATAACAGCTCTGATATAATTGCCCTGCTTGGTGATTATGGAAGGATTAAGCCTTTTCTTGAATCAGCGATTGACAGGGTGTACAATTCTGGCTCCGAAGGTTTTATTGAGACAATAACAGGCGGCAGGGATTATTCAGAAAACAGCCGCGGTGAATTGCTCAATTTCTGCAAAAGCATCATTTTTATTGCGGAAGACAGAAAAAGGGAGATTGTGTCAACATCTGAAGAAATCAAGAGAGAGAAAACCTTTTTTGAAAATTTTCTTCCTGATATCGGAAATATATCTGTACTTCTCCAGACAGGAAAAGACAGAATGGCAATGGAAAAAATCATAAATTTTATTGATTTTTCCAAAATATTTTCAAGATTACTGAGCTATTACAACATGGATACCGGTAAAATAGAGCCTGAAACCATAAATACTTACAACAGGCTGCTAAATGAATTCGGCGAGGCGCTTGAAAGGGGAGATTCAGTCCTGGTAGGAGATCTTCTGGAGTATGAGCTTGCGCCTGTTATTGAACAGCTGTTCAATTTAATGACAGAAATAAAATAACTGGAGATTTTAATGCTATTTCCATTATTGCTGCAGAGCAATTTCCTGCCTCAGGCAGATGAGACAACAGTTTATATAACGCTTGGAATTATCGGCGGTTTTATCCTTATTCTCATAATAGGTTCCATTGCGGGGGGAAAATCGTCAGGATCTGCTGCGGGAAATACGAAGGCGATTTCTCCAAGAGCAGGAAAGAAAAAATTCAAAAAAATCGCAAAACGCCTTGGGCTCACCCCGATGCAGACAAAGCTTCTTGAAGACATTGCCGAGAAGTACAGGGTTTCATCACCCTTCAATTTTATCGCCTCCCCCAATGTATTCAATACAACCATGAAGAAGGCTGTTCAGGAATATGACAACGGCGCATACGCTCCTGCCGTTAAAGAAAATTATAAGATGATGCTCTTCAGCATAAAGCAAAAGCTTGACAGGAACAGCGGCACAGGGAAGAAGATCGGAACATCACGGCAGTTAACATCTGGCAAGCAGATTTCAATTACCACAAGCACAGGTGAAAGATATACTTCACAGATAGTGACAAACCTCAAGGATTCCCTCTGCGTGTCAATACCGGAGCAACCGGACGGTTCCAAGCTGAGACTTAATAAATGGGAACCACTTACAGTATCACTTTGGGAAAAGGGAGACAGGGGCTACACATTCGCTTCCAAGGTAATGGGCTACACAACAATGAAAAACGCTTCGTGCATGATGCTTCAGCATTCAAACTCAATAGCATTCTCAAAACAGCGCTATTTCCCCCGGAAAGAGCTTGGAAGGCCCTGTTATTTTTATAAGATAAGCATCGCAACAGTCGGCAAGGGGAAAGCAGCTGTAAAGAAAGCGGTACTGAATGATACAAAAGGGAAACTTGGTACAGTTGTGGAGATTTCGGCAGGAGGATGCAGCATACGGGCGGCAAATTATCTCAACAAGGGAGAGCTTCTCAAGATTGATATCGGGTTTGAAAAAAAACAGTCTCTTTCGGTGCTGGGTAAAATAGTAAACCTCAGAAAAGAGGGACCGGGAAACGCCGTGATGCATGTCCAGTTTACAAAAATGACAAAAAACAATATGAATTCCATAAATTCCTATGTTTATGGTATTGCGGAAAAAGAGAGTATCCTTGATTACTAGACGCTAAATTGCTAAAATATAATATACTATGATAATTAAACAACTTGATAACATAAAGAAAAAAGACTCGCTGCTCTACTACAGGAACGATTATATAGCCGATGCGGTTTTTGAATTCGGGAAAAATTCCAGCTGCGAAAAAGCGTCTGTCGAGTTTTCGATAGAAAAGACCGCGATAGGCGAGACAAGAATAAATGTCCTCATAAACGGCCACATAAATTACCCGATGCTCCCTGCGATAAAACTGCTGAAACAGTATGTAACAGAAAAACAGGCTGAAGGATTGTTCCCCTGAAAACACTTTTCTCCCTATCTGAAGATGACACAATAGCAGCAGGGAAATATCTGGCGTCGCGTCTTTCTCCGGGAGATGTTATTTCACTCACAGGTACTCTCGGCAGCGGAAAGACAGTATTTACAAGAGGCATCGCCCGTGGGCTTGGAATAGAGTGCAACATAACAAGCCCCACCTTTACCCTTATCTGTGAATATGATGGCACCCTCCCCCTTTACCATATGGATCTCTACAGGATATCCGATACTGATGAGTTTGAGATGATCGGAGGCAGGGAAATTATCTATTCAAAAGGAATATCCGTGATTGAATGGGCAGAAAAAATAACAGAATATCTTCCTGAAAACACAATTCTGGTAAATATTGAAATAACGGCAGACGGAAACAGAAAAATAACTATAATCGGAATGGATTTATGAATACACTTGCATTTGACACAAGCACTGATAATCTTGGAATAGCATTAAAAACAGAAAAAGGCATATATAGTTTTTCATTGAGCGAAACATTAAAACACTCTGAGAAGCTACTTCCCCTTACTGAAATGCTGATTGACACTGCAGGAAGCAGCGTTTCCGATATTAACCTTGTTGTATGCGCTAAAGGGCCGGGTTCGTTTACAGGACTCAGGATCGGCATGTCTACAGCAAAGGGAATTGCCTCAGCACTTTCAATACCTCTTGTTTCTGTCCCTACGCTTGACTTTCTCGCCTCAAGCCTTTATATTTTTGATGGGGCTGTTCTTCCTGTAATAGATGCCAAAAAGAAAAGGTATTATACCGCACTTTTTGACAATGGAAGAAGAAAATCAGAATATCTTGACGTGGAAGTCAATGAAGTTGTTGAGTTAATCCGGGATTATGATAGAATACTGTTAACTGGTCCGGACAGCGGCAAACTCTATGAGGAAATATCACAGGTTCTTGCAGACAGAGGGAAAAAGGTTTTTAATGACCATTCTTCAAAAAACAGCAGAATAATTTCCTGTCTTGAAACCGGAATTGACATGTATTTAAAAGGGATGAGTGATCCTGATAATTCAGGGCCAATATATGTCAGAAAAAGCGATGCTGAAGAAAAATCAGCGCTGGAGAAATAAACTTGGGTAATGAAAATATAACAGACATGACTGACGAGACATTGACAGAGATTGAGACACTTACAGATTTTGAGGAAGAATCGTCACCGGAAGATATTGAAGCGTCCACAATGGACACAGTTTTGATGCTGAATGCCACTACCTTCAGGTTCGAGGTTCAGAAATTCAGAAAGGCCCTTGTTCCTGTCTTTTTTATGGATAAAAGGCTCAGGATTATCTGGATGAACACAGCGGCTGACAGATATTTCACCATAGAAAACACCAATGGGTTTGTTTACCTTCAGAAACTTTTTTTTCCATATCTTAATGAACTAAGACTTCAGAAACTTTATGAAAACATATTCTCGCCTGAAAAAGGTTACTCCTGGGAAGGGCGTGTTGAAGTTTCCGGACATGACAGGGCAACTGCCAAAGCCAACATGATAATTCTTCCCTTCTTTAAAAATGTTTATGAGAAAAAGACAAAGGGACCGGACGGCTATTTCGGGATACTCAACGATATAACAGAGGAAAACAATCTTCTGCTCAGAAACACTTTCAAGGCACTTCTGGCAGCCTCAAAACTCAAGGACAACGATACAGGAAACCATATTGAAAGGGTAAGCCAGTATTCATACAGGATCGCTGATATTCTTTATAACAGCAAAAAATATGATGAGATCAGCATGGAATTTGTAATCAATATAAAATTCCTTGCAGCCATGCACGATGTTGGTAAAATAGGCACTCCGGACAATATCCTCAACAAGCCTGCAAAGCTTACAGAAGAGGAATGGCAAATCATGAAAGAGCACACAATTAATGGGGCTTTCATACTCAGTTCCTATCCTGACAAAATGGCAATGGAAATAGCCCGTTCGCATCATGAAAAATGGGACGGTTCAGGATACCCTTACGGGCTTGCAGGCACTGATATACCGATATCGGCAAGGATTGTCTCAATTGCCGATGTTTATGATGCCCTCAGGATGAAACGTTCATACAAGGATTGCTATTCTCACGAAAAGACTGTTGACATCATAAGGAGCAGCAGGGGTACTCAGTTTGATCCTGATCTTGTTGACCTTTTCCTTAATATTGAAAAAGAGATTGAAGGACTTTATAATCAGCTTGCTGATGAGGAGTAAAACAGGCCTCAGTTATTCTTTTTTCAGCATATTATCAGGAGAAGGGATGACAATA
>JADHEF010000451.1_pt1 | contig 42806 bp, 42 predicted proteins | sample 8952391 | NCBI WGS metagenome assembly JADHEF01 (sample SAMN16124439, study PRJNA663245) | bioreactor sludge metagenome | isolation source: sludge (nitrite) | place: India:Bengaluru | collected 2019-02-28 | reverse complement strand
GGGGACCCGGGCGCGAATGAACGCGAGACGCCGGTGCTCTCTTCGGTGCTCTGGGCCGCGGAGGGGGAGCGGGGGGACCCGGGCGCGGGTCCCCCCGGAACATGTCAGAGCACGGTCTCCCGGACGACCTCCTCGATCGTCGTCATTCCGTCCTTGATCTTCGCCAGGCCGGATCCGCGGAGAGTGACCATTCCCTCCTCGATCCCCTTGCGCTTGATCTCGAGGGACGAGGCTCCGGAGAGGATCATCTCCTTGATCTCCTCCGAGACGTCGAGGACCTCGACGAGCGCGACGCGCCCCTTCAGGCCGGTGCCGTTGCACCGCTCGCAACCCTTCCCCTTCATCACCTGGACGGACTTCGACTCCTCGGGGGTGAAGCCGAGCTGGATCAGGACCTGGGGCGGCACCTCGGTCGGCACCTTGCAGTTCGAGCAGACGCGCCGGATGAGCCGCTGCGCGGCGATCAGGACGACGGACGTCGCGACGAGGTACGGCTCGATGCCCATGTTCATCAGCCGGTTGATCGTTGACGGGGCGTCGTTCGTGTGGAGCGTCGAGAGCACGAGGTGCCCGGTGAGGGAGGCCTTGACCGCGATCTCGGCGGTCTCGAAGTCGCGGATCTCGCCGACGAGGATGATGTTCGGGTCCTGCCGGAGGAAGGAGCGGAGCGCGGCCGCGAAGTTGAGGCCGATCGAGTCCTTCATCTGCACCTGGTTGATGCCGGGCAGGTTGAACTCGACCGGGTCCTCGGCCGTCATTATGTTCGTGTCGGGGGTGTTGATCCGCGAGAGGGCCGAGTAGAGGGTGTTCGTCTTCCCGGAGCCGGTCGGTCCGGTGACGAGGACCATTCCCCACGGGCGGAGGATCGCCTTCTCGAACCGCTGGAGGCTCGACTTCTCGAAGCCCAGCTTCGTCATGTCGAGCATCAGGTTGTCCTTGTCGAGGAGCCGGCAGACGATCTTCTCGCCGAAGAGGGTCGGCAGGACGCTGACGCGGTAGTCGAGCTCCTTCACCTTTCCGGCGAGCTTCATCTTGATCTTGATGCGGCCGTCCTGGGGCAGCCGCTTCTCGGCGATGTCGAGCCGCGCGAGGATCTTGATGCGCGAGGCGATCGCCTCCTTGAGCTTCGAGGGAGGGTTCATCACCTCCTCGAGCACGCCGTCGACGCGGTACCGGACGCGGTACTCCTTCTCGTAGGGCTCGATGTGGATGTCGGAGGCGCCGCGCTTGATGGCGTCCGTCAGGATGATGTTGACGAGCCGGACGACCGGGGCCTCTTCCCCCTCCTCGACGAGCTTCTCGAGGTCGATCGCGTCCTGCTCCTCCTCGTCCACGACCTCGAGGGAGGTGTCGCTCGCGTCGACGGCCGACATCTCCTCCATGACCTTCTTCAGCTCGAGGGCGTGGGAGGCGCCGTAGTTCCGGTCGATCGCGTGCTGGAGCGCGATCTCCGAGGCGACGACCGGCTCGACGTTGTAGCCGGTCATGAACTTCAGGTCGTCCATCGCGAAGACGTTCGTCGGGTCGGCCATCGCGATGGTGAGCGTCGCGCCGGTCTTGTTGACCGGGAGGATGTTGTACTTGCGCGCGACTTCGGCGGGGACGAGCTTCAGGACGTTCGGGTCGATCTCGAAATGCGTCAGGTTGATCGACGGCACGCCGAACTGCGCGGAGAGCGTCTCCGTGATGTCGTCTTCGGTGACGTAGCCGAGGCGGACGAGAGTCTCGCCCAGCTTCACCCCCGATTCCTTCTGCTGCTTCAGGGCGCCGGCGAGCTGCTCCGCGTTGATGAGCTTCGCCTTCAGGAGAAGTTCTCCGAGCTTGACCGCCATGAGGGCAATGATAGTCGGTCGCCCGCCTTCCGGCAGGCCCGGGGCTTCAGCGGGCGGCCGGAGGGGGGGCGGCCGCGGCGGGGGCCTCGCCCGTCACGCGGGTGAGCCGGGCCGTGACCGAGCCGATCGGGAGGATCGTCCGGGCCATGACCGGGAGGCGCCGCTCGTCGTCGCTGAACCAGAGGAAGAGCTTCCCCTTGTTCTGGTCCTCGCTCCCCTCGCCCTCGTGCATCCGGGGCTGGACCTTGATCGCGTCGAACGTGCCGAGCTCCGTCTCGACCTTCTCCCGCCCCAGGACCGCCACGACGAGCCGGTAGAGCTTCCCGCGCGAGCAGAGGTCGACGCGGGTCTCCTCCCCCGGGACGAGAGGGACGGTCCTCATGAAGTAGAAGGAGGAGATGACGTCCTGGAAGCGGGGCGGGAGCGTGACGACCCGCCGGCGATCCTTCGCGTTCCGCCAGGTCCCGACGCGCCGGGCGAGGTCGAACTCCTCGACCTCGTCGGCCGAGTAGCGTCCCTCGCGGGCCCGCTTCTCGAACCGGACCGGGGTGAAGTCCCGGGCGTCGATCCACGACTCGTAGCGGGTGTCGACGGGGTAGAAGCGCGAGACGTAGTCGTTCGAGACGGCCGAGAGGCGGATCCGGTGGACCGGGACCCCGTCGGGGCTCCATTCCCGGCTCGTGGCGAGCGTCATCTCGCCCCCCTCGATCTTGAGCCAGGAAACGGTGTAGACGAGCGTCTCGCCGACGCGGAACGGCACCGGCGCGACCTCGTCCTTCGGGAGCTCCGCGCGGCCGAGGTTCGGGAGGACGTTCGCGGTGACGGAAGCGGCGAGCGGCCCCCCGAGGAGCAGCGCGAGGAGGACCGCCCCCCACCGCCGGCGGGTGCGGGCTTCAGGTCCTCTCGTCGAGGAGCGCGAGGGAAGCTTCGAGTACGGCATCGTGCGTCAGTCCGGGAAGGCCGGGGCGCCCGGCATTGTAGGCCCCGCTCCCGTCACGCAAGATCCGGACCCGCGGCCCGACCGGCCCGAATCGCGCCGGGTCGGTCGGGCCGAAGAGCGCCACCGTCGGCGTTCCGGCGGCGGCCGCCAGGTGCGTCGGGCCGGTGTCGGCCCCGACGAACAGGGCCGCTCGAGCCGCCAGTCGCGCCGAGGCGGCCGGGGGAGACGGAGGCGCGAGGACGGCCGCGCCGTCCGCGAGGATGGCGATTCCCTCGGCGCGCTCCCTCTCGCCCGGTCCCCACCGGAGGACGGCGTCGATCCCGTGCGACCCGAGCGCGCGGCAGAACGCGGCGGTCTCGGAAGGGGCCCACTCCTTCGTCGCGCGCGAGGAGAACGGCTGCAGAAGCGCGAACGGGCGCGCGGGGCGCGCGGCGAGCCAGGCGTCCACTTCCGGGGCCGGCCTCCCGACGAGGTGCGAGACGTCGGGCGTCCTCTCGAAGCCTCTCCGGCCGAGGACCCTCTCGGCCAGGGCCAGGCCTCGGTCGACGACGTGCACGCCGTACGGGACCTCGACGCGCTCGCGGGTGACGAGCGCGTTCACCCTCTCGGTCGCCGTCCGGAAGCCGAAGCCGACCTTCCGGTCCGCCCGCGCGGCGAGCGTGACCCAGGCCGACTTCAGGAGCCCCTGCGCGTCGACGACGACGTCGGGCGAGAACGCGCGCAGCGACGACAGGAAGGCGCGGAGCTCTCCGCGCGTTTCCGCCGCGAACGGCTTCCTCCGCCACGCCCGCGTCGTCGCGGCGAAGGTCTCGTCGACGTAGAGAGCTCCCTCGAGGAGACCGGCGAGCGGCCCCTCCACGGCCCACGCGAGCCGGTCGCCCTCGCCGCGGAGCGCCTTCGCGAGCGGGAGCGTGAAGACGACGTCGCCGAAGGAGGAAAGGCGTACGAGCAGAATCTTCATGCGCGATTCGCTATTCTCACCTCATGGTGCTCGACGCGCCGGTTCTCGTCCTGAACCGGTCGTTCGCCGCCCTCGCCCTCACGGACGCGCGACGCGGGTTCACGCTCTTCTACAAGGGCCACGTCCGGGCCGTGCTCCCCGACTTCACGACGTACGGGTGGGACGAGTGGTGCGACATCCCGGTCCAGCCCGGCGACGAGGACGTCGTGAAGACGCCGCGGTTCCTCCTGAAGGTCCCGAGGGTCATCCAGCTCCTCTCCTGCGACCGGCCCCCGCGGTACGACGTCAAGTTCTCGAGGCACAACATCTACCTCCGCGACGGCACGCGCTGCCAGTACTGCGGCCGGCGTTTTCCGACCGCGGAGCTCTCCCTCGACCACGTCGTCCCCCTCTCGAGGGGGGGCGTCTCCTCGTGGGAGAACGTCGTCTGCGCCTGCCTGCGGTGCAACGTGAAGAAGGGAAACCGGCTTCCGGACGAGGCGGGTATGGCGCTGCGCCGTCCGCCGGCGAAGCCGAAGGCCTCGCCGCTCGGCCTCCTCTCGCCGAGCCGGATCCACCCGGCCTGGCGAAGTTTCCTCGACGTCGCGTACTGGACCGTCGAGCTCGGCTGAGCCGCGCGTCGGCGCGTCATTCCGTTCAGGAGGGGCGCACGGATTCGTGCAGTCCCGTCTCGAGGACGGACGGCTCAAGGGCGTGCGAAACGTTCGTATCTCTCTCTTCCGGAAATGGATACGCTTCCCGTACCCGCCCGTCGTCTCACGTGGCAGCGAAGTTGAAAGGCCCGGGGATGCCGGAGAGCGACGCTCGCGTCGGGAGCCGGCAGCGGAGGGAGCCTAGAGAGAGAGCGAACCACAGCACCCGAGCTTCAGGAACCCCGGCCCGAAAGGCCGGGGTTCTTCAATTCTGGGGGGTGCCCTTCCAGCGGTCGTGCAGCCAGAGCCACTGCCCGGGGGCCGCGCGGACCTGGCTCTCGGTCAGCTCCGTCACCCGAGCCGTCAGGCGCGAGACCTCCCGCTCCTCCGGCGGGAGCGCCGCCGGGTCGATCGGCTCCGAGTAGGTCAGCCGGTAGCGCCCCGGCCCGATCCGAAGGCAGACGACGGGAAGGATCAGGGCGCCGGTCCGGTCGGCGAGCCGGGCGATCGCGGTCGTCGTCCAGGCGAGACGCCCGAAGAACGGGGCGAGGACGGCGTCGGGCGGGCGGGCGCGCTGGTCGCCCAGGATGCCGACGACCGACCCGGCCCGGAGCGCTCTGAGGATCGTCCGGGCGGCGTCCTTCTTGTCCACGACGTGGCCGCCCGTCCTCTCGCGCAGCGCCGTGAGCCTCACGTCGAGGAGCGGGTTGTCGAGCGGCCGCGCCACGATCGTGACCGGCATGCCGTTGGCCCCGGTGACGAGGTTCGCCCACTCCCAGTTGCCGAGGTGCGGCGTGGCGAAGAAGACCCCGCGCCCGGAGGCGGCGGCCGCGCGCGCGTGCTCGAGCCCCTCGACCTCGACGCGCGCGAGGAGCTCCTCGACCGGCGCCGCTTCCGAGCGGACGAGGTCGGCGGCGATCGCGCCGAAGTGGGCGAAGACCTCGCGCGAGATCGCCTCGCGCTCCGCGGCCGGCTTCTCGGGGAAGGCGAGCGCGAGGTTGCGGGCGACGAGCCGGCGGCGCCGCCGGTCGACGAACCGGTAGAGGCGGCCGAGCCCGCGCCCGAGGGCGTCGGCGAGGGAGAGCGGGAGGGCCCGGAAGAGCGCACGCAGGAGCAGGTAGGCGCCGAGCTCGACCCGGTCCCGGAGCGCGCCGTGCCTGCTGGTCCTCGTCAGGAGGGCCTCCGCGCGAGGAGCGAGAGGAGGTCGGAGACGAACGACGGCTCGACGGGCCGTTCTTCGACCGCGACGCGGAAGACGGGGACCCGGAGGAGACCGTCCAGCTTCACGGCGTCCTTCTCCGTCGTCACGACGGCGGTCGCGCCGCTCTCCTCGAGCGCCCGCTCGATCCGTCCGACGGTGGCCGGACCGTACGGCTCGTGGTCCCGGAAGGCGAGGAGCTCGGCAGGCTCGATCCCGACGGAGGCGAGCGTCGCGCGGAACGCCTCGGGGCGGGCGATCCCCGCCACGGCCACGGTCGTCCCGGCCGGCAGGTCCGCCGGCTCCACGGTGTGACCGTCCCGGCCGGTCACGCCGAGGACCTCCGTCCGCGCCCGGTAGACCGGAACGCCCGGGGCGAACCGCCGGGCGATCTCGAGGGCCGGGCCGGCGTCGGCCTGCTCCGTCTTGGTGACGACGAGGAGGTCCGCCCGCGCGAGGGACGAGAGCGGCTCGCGAAGCCGCCCGGCCGGGAGGAGCGCGCCCCCCGCGTCGGGCGCGGTGGCGTCGAGGAGGACGACGTCGACGTCCCGCGCCAGGGCGACGTGAGAGAAGCCGTCGTCGAGGATGTGAAGGTCGACCGGCGTTCCGAGCGTCTCGGCGCGCGCGGCCGCGATCCGGCGCCGCGCCGCGGCGACGATCGGGACGGACGGGAGCGCCCGGGCCAGGAGCGCCGGCTCGTCGCCGGAATCGGCGACGGAGGCGAGTGCCCCGCGGCCGTCCGAGACGACGACGGTGCCGCGGCTCGCGCGGCCGTAACCGCGCGTCAGGATCGACGGATGCCGCCCGCGGCGGAGGAGCTCGCCGGCGAGCCACCTCACGAAGGGGGTCTTCCCGGTCCCGCCGGCGGCCACGTTCCCGACGGAGACCACCGGCCGGGCGGCGCCGCGCACGGCGAGAACGCCGCGCCGGTAGAGCGCGAGGCGCAGGGCGACTCCGGCGCCGTAGAGGCCGGAAAGGGGCAGGAGGAGGGGCGTCACGCGGGCGCTCCGGGAGCGCGGTCGAGAAGCTCGAGCGCGAGCTTCACGGTCCGCTCCGTCGCGCCGCGATGCACCGCGAAGAGCGAGGCCGCGGCCTCGCGAGCGGCCCCCCTCGCGGCCGGCTCGCCGAGGAGGCGGGCGAGGGCGGAAGCGGCGCCCACGGCGTCGGTCACCGCGACGACCGCGGCGCCGGCCGCCTCGACGGCGCGGCGGATGTTCCAGACGGAAGGACCCAGGACGACCGGCAGGCCGGCCTGGAGCGGCTCGAGGACGTTGTGCCCGCCCCGCCGGCCGAAGGTGCCTCCGAGGAGCGCCACGTCGCCGAGGCGATAGGCCGAGGCGAGCTCTCCGAGCGTGTCGAGGAGGAAGACGTCGGCCGGCCCGGCCGGGGCCGGCCGCGATCTCCGGACGACCCGGAGGCCGGCGGCTCTGGCGCGGCGCTCCGCTTCGTCCCAGCTCTCGGTGCGGCGGGGGGCGAGGAGGAGGAGCGGCGCTCCCGACGGGCCGCGGGAGAGGGCGCGCGGGAGAGAGAGCGCGAGGTCGAGCTCTTCTTCCGCGATCGAGCCGGCGACGAGGACCGGCCGGCCGGCGGCGAGCTCCCGGAAGGAGGCGGCGAACGCCGGCTCGGCGGGGAGGGGCCGGTCGAACTTCATGTCTCCGGCGACGTGAATCCTCTCCTCCGGGACGCCGACGGCGGCGAACCGCCCGGCGTCCTCCTCGCTGCGGGCCGCGACGGCGGAGAGGGCGCGGAGGCCGCCGCGGAAGAGCGGACGGGCGGCGCGGAGCCGGCGGACCGACCGCTCCGAGAGGCGCCCGCTCGCCACGAGGACTGGCAGGCCCCGGCGCCGCGCCGCCCGGAGGAGGACGGGCCAGAGCTCGGTCTCCATCAGGACGAGGAGGCGCGGAGCGGCCGAATCGAGGAGGCGGCGGACCGAGACGGGGAGGTCGAGAGGAAACGGCTGAAGCCGGGCGGGAGGGACGAGATCGCGGAATCGCCTCTCGAGGAGGCCGACGCCGGCCGGGGTCGAAGATGTGACGAGGAGCGAGAGCTCCGGACGCGCGGAGCGGAGGGCGAGCGCGAGCGTGTGGGCCAGCTCGACCTCGCCGACCGAGACTCCCTGCACCCAGACGTCGACCCTCCCGGGCGTGGCCTCGGGAAGGAGCCTTCGCGCGAGGAGAGCCGTCAGGCCGGTTTCTCCGGCCGACGGGCGTTCGGCCCGGGTCAACCGGCTTCCCTGGAAGAGGTTACGTTCCGCATCCGAGAGGCCGCATTATAGGCTCCGCGCCGCGAAGGACCGCGACCGAGAGGCGGAGACGGACGTCCCGTAGACGAGGCCGCGCGCGGAACCGTAGAACCGACGGCATGGCCATTCAGCTGGTCCACGTCCGCCGGGCGCCGCAGGAGGGGACGACGAACGAGCCGAGGGACGAACGGCGCCTCGCGGCGCTCGCGAAAGCGGGCGACGAGGACGCCTTCGCGGAGCTCGTCCGCGGGCGGACCGACTCCGTCGTCGCGTTCCTCCGCCGGATGCTCGGCGACACGGAAGACGCGCGCGACGTCGCCCAGCTGACGTTCCTGCGCGTGTGGGAGAACCTCCCGCGCTACGACCCGTCGTACGCCTTCTCGACGTGGCTCTTCCGAATCGCCGGAAACCTCGCGATCGACGCCCTCCGCTCGAGGGGGACGCGGGCCCGGACTCTCGCCGAGAGCTTCCGCGTCGTGAAGGGGGGGCTCCTCGCCGCGAGCCCCGAGGCGCCGCTGCGCCTCTCGCAGGAGGAGGTCCGTCGTGTCTTCGAGGCGTGCGCGTCGGTCCTGTCGGAGAAACAGCGGCTCGTCTTCGTCCTCCGCGAGATGGAGGAGAAGGAGAGCCGCGAGGTGGCCGAGATCGTCGGCTGCCGGGAGTCGACCGTGAGGAACCACCTCTTCCAGGCCCGGCGCCTCCTGCGCGAGGAGCTGAAGCGGCGTTTTCCGGAGTACGTCCCCGAGTCGCACCGGAGCGCCGAGGGAGCGGGAGCGTGAGGGAGCCCGCCTGCGGCCGTCTCGACGACCTCCTGGCGCGCCGGGAGGAGGATCGCCTCACGCCGGCGGAGGAAGGCTTCCTCCGGGGGCACCTCGCGTCCTGCGAGACCTGCGCCGCCGAGGCGCTGCGCCGCGATCCGGTCCTTCTCTTCGCCCGGGCGGCCGCGCCGGAGCCGCTCTCCGCCGACGCGCGGGAGCGGTTCGTGGACGGCGTCCTTGCGGCCGCCGCGACCGCGAAGGCCGGCCGGCGTCTTCAGAGAGCTCACTCCCGGCCCGTCCTCCGCCTCGCCGCCTCCCTCCTCCTCGCCGCCTCCGTCGCGGGCGTCTGGCTCGCGCGGGACGCCGGGGACGGCTCCGCCGAGGCGCCGCGCCCGGAGCTCGTCGCCGCCGCGGACGAAGGCGTCCGCACGCCGCCCGACGTCATCCCCGCGGTCGAGGACCTCGGCGGCGACGCGGCCGTCGTCTACCAGTTCCCGTCGACCCGGCCGGGCGAGCCGACGGTCGTCTTCGTCGTCGACCGGAACGCGGACATCTGATGCGCACCTCGCTCCTTCCGGGCTTTGTGGCGGCCGCGCTCTTCTTCGCCGCCCCGGCCGCCGCGAGGACGCCGGCGCCGAAGCCGACGGCGGGACCGGACGTCGTCCGGGTCTTCGTCCTGAAGCACCGGAAAGCGGAGGACGCGTTCCTCCTCGTCCGGCCCCTCCTCGGCGCGCGCGGGACGATCGTCCTGCAGACGGCGACGAATGCCCTGACCGTGCGGGACACCGTCCGCACCGTCGAGAGGGTCGCGCAGGCGGTCTCGTCGTTCGACCTCCCGCCGAGGGCGATCGCCGTCTCCGTCTCTCTCATCCGCGCGACGCACGCGCCCGGCCCGGGCGGCCCGCCGGCGCCCGTGGCCGAGCGGTTCCGCACCGTGGCCGACCGCCTCCGGAGTCTCTTCAACTTCACCGAGTACGCCTCCCTCGACGAGGTCGTCCTGCAGGGGCTCGAGGGCGACCCGGTCTCCTGGACCCTCGGGGGGAGCTTCCGCATCGACTTCCTCCTCGAGCCGGGGGGCGGGAAGGAGAGCGTCCGCCTCCGGAATCTCGTCCTCGCTCGCCTCCGGCGCGACGAGGCCGGGAACGAGACGGCCCGGGACATCGCCCGGACCTCCCTCAACCTGCGGATGCGGGAGCCGTTCGTCCTCGGCATCGGCCGCGAGGAGGGGGGGGGCGCGGCGCTCTTTCTCGTCCTGACCGCCGATCCGGTCGAGTCCGGGCCCGGCATCGCGGGGCGGCGCTGATGCCCGAGTTCGTCTGCCGCATCGGGACGCCCGACGGAAGCGTCGTCACCCGGACCGTGGAGGCCTCCGACGAGGCGGCCCTCCGGGCCGAGCTCGCGCGCCAGGGCGCGCGCCTCTTCTCCTCGAAGGCGGGGAAAGGCCGGAGCACCCCGGCCGCGGGCCTGGTGCCCCGTCTCGGCGCGTTCCGGAGCCGGGGCCGGGTCGGCGTGCACGAGTTCCTCGTCTTCAACCAGGAGCTCGTCGCCCTCCTCCGCGCCGGGCTCCCGGTCGTCTCCGGCTTCGAGATCCTCCTCGAGCGCCAGGAGAACGCGCACTTCAAGCGGATCCTGATCGACGTGCGGGAGCAGCTCGTCTCGGGCGTGGCGCTCTCGGACGCGTTCCTCTCTCACGGCGACACGTTCCCGCGCCTCTACGCCACCTCGCTCAAGGCGGGGGAGCGTTCCGGCGAGGTCGAGAAGGTCCTCCGGCGGTTCCTCGAGTACCAGAAGATCCTCGGCCGGGTGAAGCGGAAGGTGACCGGGGCGATGGCCTATCCGATCGTCCTCGTGAGCCTCGCCGTCGGGCTGATCTTCATCCTGATGACCTACGTCATCCCGAAGTTCACCGAGTTCTACGCGGGCTTCGGCGCCGACATGCCGGCGCTGACCGTGGCCGTCGTCGGCACCGCGACCTTCATGCGCGCGCACCTCCTCGAGATCCTCCTCGGCACCGGGGCGGCGGTCTTCGCGTTCGACCGCTGGCGTCGGACCGACGCCGGCCGCCGGACGATCGACGGGTTCCTCCTGAAGCTCCCGGCCGTCGGCGTCGTCCTCCACGAATTCTCCCTCTCCCAGTTCGCCCGGGCCCTCGCGACGCTCGTCGGGGCGGGCACGCCGCTCGTCACGGCCCTCGAGATCTCGACCGGCTCCATCGGCAACCGCCGGGTGTCGGACGCGGTCGCGTCCGTCGTGCCGAAGGTGCGGGAGGGGGCCGAGCTCTGGCGGAGCCTCGAGAACACCGGGCAGTTCACCTCCCTCGCCGTCGAGATGATCAAGGTGGGCGAGGCGACCGGTGCGCTCGAGGAGATGCTGGCGAACGTCTCGGACTTCTACGACGAGGCGATCGAGGCGCGCCTCCAGACGATCATCAACCTGATCGAGCCGGTCATCCTGATCGTGATGGGAGGCGTCATCGCGACGATCCTCCTCTCCGTATACCTTCCGATGTTCACGATCCTCTCCAGCATCCGGGGCTGACGCATGACGACGAACGACGCCCCCGCCGTCCCCGCCTTCCCGCGCGTCCTCGACGCGGCCTCCGAGGAGAGCCGCGCCAAGGAGCTCGGGCGGAGGCTCGGCATCCCTTACGTCGACCTCTGGACCTTCCGGGTCGACCCCGCGCTCTTCAAGAGCGTCCCGCTCGAGTGGATGCTCCGGCACGAGTTCGTCCCCGAGAGCGAGGAGGACGGGATCCTCTCCGTCGTCCTGACGGACCCGACGGACGTCGTCCGGCGCGACGAGCTCGAGGCGCTCCTGAAGCGCCGGGTCCGCGTGAAGGTCGGCTCCCGCGCCGCGATGCAGGAGATCCTGCAGAAATCGGAGTCGACCCAGCGCGTCCTGGAAGAGGCCACGGAAGAGTTCCGGATGCAGGTCGTCCGGGAGGACGAGGAGGGCCAGGAGGTCCTGACGATCGACCGGATCGCGGCCGACGCGAGCCCGATCATCAAGCTCGTCGACTCGGTCCTCTTCAACGCGATCCAGCGCCGCGCCTCGGACATCCACATCGAGACCCAGGAGAACGTCGTCGTCATCAAGTACCGGATCGACGGCGTCCTGTACCCGGCGATGGAGCCGATCGACAAGAAGCACCACCAGACGATCGTCAGCCGCATCAAGGTCATGTCGGAGCTCGACATCGCCGAGAAGCGGATCCCGCAGGACGGGCGCTTCAAGATCCGCGTCAAGGGGCGGACGATCGACTTCCGCGTCTCGATCATGCCGACCGTCCACGGCGAGGACGTCGTCATCCGGATCCTCGACAAGGAGTCGGCGAACGCCGAGTTCAAGAACCTCCGCCTCGACGTCCTCGGGATGGACGCCGAGACGATGAAGCGCCTCCGGAAGTTCATCCGCGAGCCGTACGGGATGGTCCTCGTCACCGGGCCGACCGGGTCGGGGAAGACGACGACCCTCTACGCCTGCCTCTCGGAGATCCAGTCCGTCGAGGACAAGATCGTCACGATCGAGGACCCGGTCGAGTATCAGCTCCGCGGCATCACGCAGATTCCGGTCAACGAGAAGAAGGGGCTGACGTTCGCGCGGGGCCTCCGGTCGATCCTCCGGCACGACCCCGACAAGGTCATGGTGGGCGAGATCCGCGACGAGGAGACGGCGCAGATCGCCGTCCAGGCGGCGCTCACGGGGCACCTCGTCTTCACGACGGTCCACGCGAACAACGTCGTCGACGTCCTCGGCCGCTTCCTAAACATGAAGGTCGAGCTCTACAACTTCGTCTCGGCGCTGAACTGCATCCTCGCCCAGCGGCTCGTCCGGAAGATCTGCCCCCGCTGCAAGACGCCGATGGAGCCTTCGAAGCAGCTCCTCGACGAGTCGGCGCTGAGCCCGGCGGAGGTCTCCGGCGTCACGTTCTACGAGGGGCGCGGCTGCATCGAGTGCAACGGCACCGGCTTCTACGGCCGGATGGCGATCACGGAGCTCCTCGACCTCTCCGACCGGATCCGCGGCCTCATCCTCGACCGCCGGCCCGCCGCGGAGATCAAGAAGGCGGCGAAGGAGGAGGGGATGGCCTTCCTCCGCGAGTCGGCGCTCCGCAAGGTCTTCCTCGGGGAGACGACGCTGAAAGAGATCAACAAGGTGACCTTTGTCGACTGACGGACTCCTCGCCCGCGCCGGCCGCGTCCTCGCCGGCAGCTGGGGCTACCGGCGGCCGCCGCACGCCTTCGTCCTGACGGAGGAGCGGCTCGTCCACGTCGTCGCTCCCCGCGAGGCCCGCGGGGCGGGCGGCCTCGTCGTCCGCTCCCGTGAGCTCCCCCCGGGCACGTTCCAGGACGCCCCCTCGGGAGGTCGCGTCGCGGGGCCCGCGCTCGCGCAGGCCGTCGTCGCGCTCCTCCCGCCGAGCGAGCGCATCGCGGCCGCGTCCCTCGCGGTCCCGGACGGATTCGTGAAGGGGGCCCCCGTCGACGTCGAGCCCGGCGTCGAGAAGAACCCGAAGGAGCTCGCCGAGGTCCTTCGCTGGAAGGTGGGGCGGCTCTGGGGCGAGCCGGCGCCGGCGCTTCGGATCGGCTGGTGCCGGGTCGGCGAGGCGTCCGGGGGCGCTCCCCGGTTCCTCGTCGTCTCCTCCCCGGAGGAGACGGTCGCCTCGTGCGAGGCGGCCTTCGCGGCGCGCGGAGTCCGGATCGGCGCCCTCGAGCCCGCCTCTCTCGCCCTCTCGGCCCTCGCCGCGAGGGCGCTCCCGGGCTCCGGCTTCGTCGTCTTCGCCGACGGCACGACCGTCTCTACCGTCTGGCTCGAGGGCGGGGCGCCCCGTTTCCTCCGGACCCGCGCCGCCACGGCGGACACCGAGGAGGCGCTCCAGGAGTTCCGGCTCGCGGCGACGTTCGTCGGCGGGGCCGACCTCGAGGGGCCCGGACCCGACCTCTCGGCAGACGTGATCGTCGTCCCCGAGGCTTCGGACCTCGCCGGCCGCCTCCGGGAGCTCCGCCGCGAGAACGGGGGGAAGGAGCCGGTCTCCCTCCTCGCCCACCTCGCCGGGCGCGGGGTTCCCGTCCGCCCCGGCGACACGGCGCCCCTCGTCGGGCTCGGTCTCCTCGAAGGAGCGGAGTGACCGTGGCCGCCCCGAGACCGAACCTCGCCCGCCGCCCCTTCGTCGACACCCGGCCGGCGAACCTCGCCGCCGCCCTCCTCCTCACCGCCGCGATCGGCATGACGTTCGTGAGCGTCCGGACGGTCCGCGCGTACGTCGCCGGCTCGAAGACCTCGCGCGAGGCGATCGCCGAGCTGCGCTCCGAGATCGGCCGCTACGAGGAGGCCCGCCGGGAGGCCGAGACGAAGCTCGCCCGGTTCGACCTCGCCGGCATGAAGGCCGGCTCGGAGGAGGCGAACTCCCTGGCGCGCCTCCGCACGTTCTCCTGGACCCGGTTCCTCACGCGCCTCGAGAGGACCCTCCCGAACGACGTCCGCGTCGTCTCGATGGGGCTCTCCCGCGAGGCGGAGAAGAAGGCGTCCGGCCGCGCCCCGGGGGCGGCGGACGAGGAGGCCTTCGCGCTCTCCCTCAGCCTCGTCTCGCGCGACCCCGACGGAATGCCGAAGCTCATCCGGGCCTTCTACGCCTCGCCCTGGTTCGACGCCCCGACGCCGGTCAACGAGACCGGCGGGGAGCAGGGGAGCGTCGAGGGGCGGTCGCTCACGATCAACGTCCTCTACCGCGACCGGGAGGTGAAGCCGTGAAGAGCTCGCTGAGCGCCTTCCGCGACCGGCGCCTCCTCTTCGCCCTCCTCCTCGTCGTCCTCGCCGCGAACGCGGCGGTCCTCCTCTCCTACCGGACCTTCTACGACGAGCGCCTTCGCGCCCTCGTGGAGGAGCAGGCCGGCCTCGAGCGCCGCCGCGACCAGGCGCGCCGCCAGGCCGAGGAGGCCGTCGCCGCGGAGCGGAAGCTCTTCGACACCCAGGCCGCGCTCACGTCGTTCTTCTCGGAGACGCTCGGCGAGCGCGAGAAGAAGATCGCCTCCCTCATCGAGGAGGTCTACGCCACGACGCGCGGCGTCGGCCTGCGCCCCGATACGATCGGGTACCGGTCGGTCGACGAGCCGGGCACCGACTCCCTCACGATGTCCTTCTCCGTGGAGGGGCCGTACCGGGACGTGAAGCGGCTCCTCGCCGAGCTGGAGCGCTCGAAGAGGTTCCTCGTCGTCGAGCAGGTGGCGCTGTCCGGCGGCTCGGCGGACGATCCGGACTCGGTCCGCGTACAACTTACCGTGACGAACTACTTCCGGCCCGGCTCCCTGCGGCCCATCCGGACCGTCCGGGACGGCCGCGCCGGGGCGACGGGGCGGCGCCCGGCCGCCGCGAGCCGCGGGGGAGGCGCGTCCCGATGAGCGCCCTCTCCTCCCGCAAGTCGCTCCTCGCGCTCCTGGGCGTCCTCCTCCTCGCGCTCGTCTACCGCTACTGGCCTGCGGGCGGGGCGGCGGGGGCCGGCCCGGCGGCGACGGCCGCCCTCCCCGGCGCCGCCGCGCGGCCCGGGGAGGAGACGCTCCTGCCGGGCGAGATCCCGCCGCTGGCCATCGGTACGAGTCGCGGCGAGGTCGGAGGCGCGGTCGTGCGGAACGTCTTCTCGTTCCACGTCCCGCCGACGCCGACCCCGCGGCCGCTCCCCCCGACCCCGACGCCGTTCCCGGCGCCGGGCTCGGCGGAGTTCGTCGGGCCGCGCCTCCCGACGCCGACGCCGACGGCGACGCCGATCGTCCCTCCCGCGATCCCGTTCCGCGCGCTCGGCATCTTCGGCCCGCGCGACAGGCCGATCGTCACCTTCGAAGACGGTCCCCGCCTCATCAACGCCCGCGAGGGCGACGTCCTCGACGGCCGTTTCATCCTCCGGCGCGTCGGCCGCGAATCGGTCGACTTCGCCTTCGTCGGGCTGCCGCCCGAGATCACCCGGCGGATCCCCGTCCTTCCGCCCGACGCACTCCGCTGAAGAGAAGCCCATGACCGTTCAGAGCAAGCGACCGCCCCGCGCCCTCCTCCTCGCCGCCGTCCTCGCCACGGCCTTCGTCACGTCGGGATGCGCCGCCGAGCGCGCCTTCCGCCAGGCGCAGGACCACGAGCAGCGAAGGCACTGGGACCTCGCCGTCATGGCCTACGAGAAGGCGAACGAGCTCGATCCCGTCAACATGAAGTACCAGACGGCGCTCTTCCGCTCGAAGATGCAGGCGGCCCAGACGCACCTCTCGCGCGGGCGCCTGCACCGCTCGGCCGGTCAGCTCGACCTCGCGAAGGTGGAGCTCGAGCAGGCCGTCGCGCTCGACTCGACGAACGACGTGGCCCTGCAGGAGCTGAAGCGGGTCGAGCAGGAGATCGAGGAGCGCCGGGCCGAGGTGGCCGGGGGGACGCCGACGGAGAAGGCGAAGGCGCGGGCGCGGGGCCGGTCGGCCGCGCCGCCGATGCTCCACCCCGCCTCCGACGAGCCGATCAGCGTGACGTTCCCGCCCGACTCCTCGATCAAGAAGATCTACCAGGCGCTCTGCGCCGCCTCCGGGATCAACGTCATCTTCGACCCGCAGCTGAAGGACGACAAGTTCACGGTCGACCTCCGGAACCTCACGTTCCAGAAGGCGCTCGAGACGACGATGCGGCAGGCCGGGCACTTCTACAAGGTGATCGACGCGAAGACGATCCTCGTCGCGCAGGACACGCAGCAGAACCGGAAGGAGTACGAGGACCAGGTCGTCCGGACGTTCTTCCTCTCGAACGGCGACGTGAAGGACGTCTCGACGATGGTCCGGGGGCTCCTCGACCTCCGGCGGTTGGGAGTGATCCCCCAGCTGAACGCGATCGTCATCCGCGACACGGCCGACAAGGTCGCCGTCGCCGAGAAGCTCATCGAGGTGAACGACAAGGCGAAGGCCGAGGTCGTCCTCGACGTCGAGCTCCTCCAGCTGAGCACGACGAAGCTCCTCGAGCTCGGCGCGAAGCTCTCGACCTACTCGACCTCGGGCTCGCTCGCGGGAACCGCCACCGGGGGGTCCGGGGGCTCGACCTCGCCGAGCCTCCCCTGGAAGGACCTTCTCAAGCTCTCCCTCTCCGACTTCAACTTCACGGTCCCGTCGATCCTCGTCAACTTCATCAAGACGAACACCGATACCGAGCTCCTCGCCCGGCCGCAGCTCCGGATCGCCGAGGGGGAGAAGGCGCAGCTCGTCATCGGCGACCGGGTCCCGATCCCCGTCACGACGATCAACACGCAGCAGGCAATCGGCCAGTCCGGCATCGTCCCCGTCACCTCGTACCAGTACCAGGACGTCGGCATCAAGGTCGACGTCGAGGCGCGGGTCCACCACAACCGGGAGGTCTCGCTCAAGCTGACGGTCGAGATCTCCGAGGTCAAGCCGACGGCGGGCGAGCAGCCGACGATCAGCACCCGGACGATCACGTCGAACATCCGGCTGAAGGACGGCGAGACGAGCTTCCTCGCCGGCCTGATCCGGACGAAGGCGGCGACAAGCCGGAGCGGACTTCCGTTCCTCTCGGACATCCCCCTCATCGGGAACCTCTTCAGCAACAAGAGGCGCGAGAACGAGCGGGACGACATCTTCCTGAGCCTCACGCCCCACATCACCCGGGCGCCCCAGATCACAGAGGAGGACCTCGTCCCGGTCTGGGTCGGGACGGAGAACAACGTTTCCTTCTCCGGCCTGAACGTGAGGCTCGAGTCGCCGCAGGCGCCCGAGACCCCGTTCGACCCGCCCGCGGAGGCGCCGGCCTCGCGCCCCGTCTCGCCGACGAGCCCCGTCCCGGGGACGATGCCGGGCCGCGCGATCCTCCCCGTCCAGGGGAGCGGCCCGAACGACCCGTTCCGGCGGACGCCCACGCCGGCCCCGCAGGGAGGCTCGAACATCCTGTCGGGCGACGCGGCCCAGCGCTCGGCAGGCTTCGCCGAGACCGAGGGGCCGAGGGCCCTCGCCCTCGGCCTCGAGCTCGAGAACGGCGAGCTCGAGGTCGGCGAGACCGCCCTTCTGACGCTCACCGGTCCCTCCGAGCTCGCCGACGCCGGGGCGCTCGAGGTGACGATCGAGTGGGACCCGTCGGTCGCCGAGCTCGTCGCGGTGACGCCCGGTCCGTGGCGGACCGGATCGGCGGCGCTCAACACCCGCCTCGACTCCGACCGGGGGCCGGGGCGCGTGCGGATCGGCCTCGGCACGCCGACCGGCGTCGTCGGCCTCCCGAGCGGCGCCCTCGCCCGCTTCACGCTCCGCGCGCTCGCCCCGGGCGAGGCGCTCGTGAGGGTCTCCGCCGGCGCGGGGCTCGGCAAGAGCGGTCCGCTTCGCCCCGAAGCGAATGCGGTACCGCTCGTCGTGAGGGACTGAGGACGCCGTGAAAGCCTCCTCCCGCGTCCGCGGCTATTCGCTGGTCGAGCTCGTCGTCGTCGTCACGATCATCCTGACTCTGACGGCGATGATCGTTCCGATCGCGCGGTTCAACTGGACGCGGATGAAAGAGATGGAGCTGAAGGAGGCGCTCCGGACGATGCGCACGGCGATCGACGAGCACAAGCGCCTCTCGGACCAGGGGCTCATCCCGGTCGAGCTCGACACGGAGGGCTACCCGAAGGAGCTGGAAGACCTCGTGAAGGGGATCGAGCTCGTCGGCCAGGTCAAGAAGACGCACAAGTTCCTCCGGAAGATCCCGATCGACCCGATGACCGGCGAGGCGGAATGGGGCCTCCGGAGCCTGCAGGACGACTTCGACTCGACGAGCTGGGGCCGCCAGAACGTCTACGACGTCTACTCCCTCTCCGAGAAGACGGCGCTCGACGGGACGAAGTACAAGGACTGGTGACGACGATGCCTCCTGAAGAGACCCTCGCCCCCCGGACCCCCCCTCAGCCCTCGAAGGGCCGTGGCTTCACTCTCATCGAATTGCTCGTCGTCATGGCGATCATCGGGACGCTCGCGGCGATCGGCATCCCGATGCTGATGAACACGCCGATCAAGGCGAAGGAAGCGGCGCTGAAGGAAAACCTCTTCACGTTCCGCTCCTGCCTCGACCAGTACAAGGCCGACAAGGGGCGCTACCCGGAGTCGCTCGAGGTGCTGGTCCAGGAGAAGTACATCCGGAAGGTCCCGCTCGACCCGTTCACGAAGTCGGCCGACACCTGGGAGCTCGTCTACGAGGAGCCGGATTCCGCCGACGCCGCCTCCGAGGAGCCGCCGGGGATCATCGACGTCAAGTCGGGCTCCGACATGACGGCGATCGACGGGACGCCGTACAACACGTGGTGATCATGGGTCGGGGAACGGAGCGCCGTCGGCGAGGAAAGGGCTACACGCTCGTGGCGCTCCTCGTCGGGATGACGGTCGCATCGATCCTCATCGCCGCCGTCCTCCCGCTCGCCTCGGCCCAGGCCCAGCGCGAGAAGGAGGCCGAGCTCGTCTTCCGGGGCCTCCAGTACGCGGAGGGGATCCGCATCTTCCGTCGCCGATTCGGGCGGTATCCGAACTCGCTGGGCGAGCTCCTCGAGGTGAAGCCGCGGAGCGTCCGACAGCTCTGGAAAGACCCGATGACGAAGGACGGCGAGTGGGGGATCGTCTCGTTGGAAGGGACGCCCGTCGTTCCTCCCCCCACGGGGCAGACCGGGCGGCCGACGCCGACGCCCACTCCAAAGCCGACACCGAGTCCGTTCGAGACGCCCCCCGGCGCGGGTGGTGGGAATCGAACGGGACCGGTCATGGGTGTCTACTCGAAGTCGACCGAGCGGGGCTATCGGCTCTGGGAAGGGCGCGAGGCCTACAACGAGTGGAAGTTCACGGAGGCGAGCCTGACGAGCAGAGGGCAGACGTCAGGTGCGGGCCCGGGCCCCGGTCTCGGAGGCCTGCCGACGGGCGGCTCCGGCGGCAAGCCGTGACCCCCGGTTCGCGCGGGTAAGATCCGCGCCGTGGAAACGCGGACCCTCGGCGACGGCCTGACCGTCTGGCTCGACCCGATGCGCGACGTGAGAAGCGTCGCTCTCGGCGTCTACGTGGCGGGCGGGTCGGCCGACGAGGAGCCCTCCGACCTCGGCTCGACCCATTTTCTCGAGCACCTCCTCTTCCGGCGCGCCCGGCGCCGCACGGGCGCCGACATCGCCCGGACGACCGACCGGCTCGGCGGCGACTGCGACGCCTACACGACGAAGGAGTGGATGGCCGTCCACGCGCGGACGCCGTCCGAGCGGCTCCCCGACGCGCTCTCGCTCCTCCTCGACCTGACCGAGGCCCCCGCCTTCACCGCCGACGATGTCGAGACGGAGCGGAAGGTGATCCTCGAGGAGATGGCCGAGGCGAGCGACGTCCCCGAGGACCGCCTCCACGAGGCGTTCGTCCGCTCCTACTGGCCCGACCACCCGCTCGGCGCCCCGATCCTCGGGACGGAGGAGACGGTCGGCGCCCTGAGCCGCCCCCGGCTCGTCCGCCGCTTCCGCGAGGTCTTCCGCCCCGAGCGGACGCTCTTCGTCGCCGTCGGCGCGTTCGAGCCGGAGGCGTTCCTGAAGCTCCTCTCGACCGAGCGGCGGAAGAGAAGGCACGCGGCCGCACCGCTCGGCCCCGCCCGCCCGGCCGGGCCTTCCCCGCGCGGGAACCGCTGCGCCTTCCATATTCCCCGGCCCGACCTGAACCAGACGCACCTCCTCGTCGGCACCCCGGCGCCGGCCTACGCGAACCGGCTCGTCCCGGCGGCGTGGCTCCTCTCCGTCGTCCTCGGCGGCGGCGTCTCCTCGCGCCTCTGGCGGCGGGTCCGCGAGCGGCACGGCCTCGCCTACCAGGTAGGGGCGGGCCTCTCGCTCCACCGGGACGGCGGGATGGCGCTCATCGAGGCCGCCACGGCGCCGAAGAAGCTCCCGAAGCTCGTCCGGGCGACGGGCGCGGTCCTCCGCGAGCTCCGGCAGACCGGCGTCACGCGCGCCGAGCTCCGCCGCGCGAAGGACCAGGTCCGCGCCGAGGTCGCGATGTCGCTCGAGTCGACCTCCTCGCGGCGCGAGTCGGCCGTGCGCGGCTGGTTCTACCGCGGACGCCCGTGGGAAGCCGACGAGACGATCGCCACGATGGAGGCCGTCACCTCCGCCGACGTCGACGACGCGATCGCCGCCCTCTTCGGCGAGCCCGACGCCTCCGGCTTCGGCGTGACCGGCCCCACCCTCGTCGGCGCCACCGTCGACGACCTCGCGGGCGAGCTCGCGGCGTGACCCCCGGCGCGAGCGTCACGGTCCGCTTCCGGCTCCGCGCGGAGTGCGCGGACCTCGGCCCGCCTCTCTACGCGAGCGACCTCGCCGCCGGGGCCGACCTGCGCGCGGCGCTCGAGGAGCCTCTGACGCTCGCTCCCGGCGCGCGCGCCGTCGTCCCGACCGGCCTGACGCTCGAGATCCCGCCCGGCTTCGAGGCGCAGGTGCGCGCCCGCTCCGGCCTCGCGCTGAAGAAGGGGCTCGCGCTCGCGAACGGCGTCGGGACGATCGACGCCGACTACCGCGGCGAGGTCGGCGTGATCGTCGTGAACCTCGGCGCCGAGCCCGTCGCGATCGAGCGCGGCGAGCGGATCGCGCAGCTCGTCGTCGCGCCGGTCGTCCGCGCCGTCTTCGAGCGAGCGCCCGAGCTGAACGGCACCGCCCGCGGCGCGGGGGGCTTCGGCTCGACGGGGACGGCGTGATCGAGATCGCCTTCCTCGGCTCCGGCTCGACGGGCAACTGCGCCGTCGTCCGCTCCGGGAGGACGATGCTCCTTCTCGACGCCGGCCTCTCGCCACGGCAGATCTCGGTCCGTCTCGGCAAGCTCGGCGCCTCGCTCGACGACGTCTCGGCCCTCCTCCTGACGCACGAGCACTCCGACCACGTCTCCGCGGCCGCCGCCCTCGCGACGAAGAGGGGGCTCCCCGTCTACGGCACCGCCGGCACGCTCGCGAAGGCGGGCCTCCCGGGCCCCCTCTTCGCCGACCTCCGCGTCGTCCGCGGGGGCGACGAGCTCGCGTTCGGCAACGGCGACCTCACCGTCCGCGTCACGGCCACGCCCCACGACGGCGTCGACCCGTGCTGCTACGTCTTCGCCAGCGGCTCCGGGCGCCGCGCCGGCGTCGCGACCGACCTCGGCCACCTCTCGCGGAACGTCCTCGCGGCCCTCGCCGGATGCGAGGTGATCGGCCTCGAGGCGAACCACGACGTCGACGTCCTGCGCGAGGGGGCCTACCCGGCCTTCCTGAAGAAGAGGATTCTCTCCGACGTGGGGCACCTCTCGAACGAAGCGGCGGCCGACGGGCTCGAGCGCCTCGTCGGGGAGCGGACGCGGACGCTCGTCGGCCTCCACCTCTCCCAGAACAACAACACGCCGACCCTCGCGGAGCGCGCGCTCCGCCGGGGTCTCGAGCGGCTCGGGGCGCAGGTCGCCCTCGAGCTCGCGGGGCCGTCCTCCCCGACCGGGTGGTTCCGGGCGTGAGGCGCGGACCGGCCCCGCGCGGCGCGCACGACGATCGGGGAGGGCCGCGACCGGCCGCCCGCCCCAGGAGGAACGCATGAAGGTCCAGGTCACGGTCGTCCCGAAGTCCGGCGTCCTCGATCCGCAGGGGAAGGCGATCGCCGGCGCGCTCACGCGACTCGGCTTTCCGGGAGTCGGGGACGTGCGGGCGGGAAAGGTCTTCCGGGTCGAGGTCGAGGCGGAGGACGCCGCCGAGGCGAAGGCGCTCGCCGGGCAGATGGCCGTCAAGCTCCTCTGCAACCCGGTCATCGAGGAGTTCGAGGCCGAGGTGCTCGGTTGAGTTCCGGCGCGAGGCCGCGCGTCTCGGTCGTCCTCTTCCCCGGCTCGAACTGTGACCACGACGCCGTCCACGCCGTCGAGACGGTGATCGGCGCCGACGCGCGCCTCGTCTGGCACGACGGCACCGACCTCGGCCGCCCCGACCTCGTCGTCCTCCCCGGCGGCTTCTCCTACGGCGACTACCTCCGCTGCGGCGCCCTCGCCCGCTTCTCGCCCGTGATGGACTCGGTCCGCGACTTCGCGGCGAACGGCGGGCCGGTCCTCGGCATCTGCAACGGCTTCCAGGTCCTCTGCGAGGCGGGGCTCCTTCCGGGCGCGCTCCTCGCGAACTCCGGCCAGCGCTTCCTCTGCCAGGACGTCCACGTGAGGGTCGAGACGATCCGGACCCCCTTCACCTCCGAGCTGACGAAGGGAGACGTCCTTCGCCTGCCGATCGCGCACGGCGACGGGAACTGGCGCGCCGAGGAGGCGACGTGGGACGACGTCGTCACGCACGACCAGGTCGTCTTCCGATACTGCGATCCGGCCGGCGAGCGGGTCCCCTCCGCGAACCCGAACGGCTCGCACGACGACGTCGCCGGCGTCTGCAACCGGGCGCGGAACGTCGTCGGCCTGATGCCGCACCCCGAGCGCGCTTCCGAGGAGGTCCTCGGCAACGCCGACGGGGCGAGGCTCTTCCGCTCGTTCGCGGCGGGCCTGCTGTCGCGGCGTACGGCCTGATCCGCGACGCCTCGGTTTCGCCCTCCACCGGCGGGAGACCGGCTGCGACACGGTAAATCGTTCAGGACGAACCGGATAGTCGTCGGCTCGACGGATCTGGACCGGGCTGTGGCGGGGCCGGGGACGAGGCGACCGGCGCGAATATCCGTCGTCCTCACCCTGAAACCCTGTCGCAGGTTCTGGCGTACCCCCTCCGTCTCGTACTCGGGATCGGGCGCGCAGGCCTCGGGGACCGGTTCCGCCGGTCCGGCTCCGGCCGTTGGCGCAGCCCCCCGGGCGGCGGGCCTGGAGGGACTCTCTCATGAAGAGACGGATGTCGCTGATGCTCTCCCTCGTGGCCGCGTTCGTAGCGGCCGTCGCGGCCCTGAAGTACGGCCAGCTGCGGGCCGCCGGCGCGCAGGGCGCCTCGTTCCGGCCTCCTCCGGACGCGGTCACGACGACCGTCGCCCGGGAGGACCGCTGGCCTTCCAGCCTGGCGGCCATCGGGACCGTCGTCGCCGTCCACGGCGTCTCCGTGAGCGCGGACCTTCCCGGCGTCGTCGACAGGATCTCGTTCGAGTCCGGACGCCCCGTCGCGCAGGGGGCCGTCCTCGCGGAGCTCGACACGCGGCAGGAGCGGGCGCAGCTCGCGGCTGCCGAGGCCCAGCTCGAGCTCGCCCGGCTGAACCTCGAAAGGGCCCGCGGGCTCCGCGACGGCGGCGTCCTGTCACAGGCGGATTACGACCGCGCGCTCGCGGAGCACACGGAGGGAACGGCTCGCGTCGGAGAGATCCGGGCGACGATCGCGCGGAAGACGATCCGGGCGCCCTTCTCCGGGATCCTCGGCATCCGCCGGGCGAACCTCGGCCAGTACCTCGCGGCGGGGGAGAAGATCGTCTCGCTCGAGTCGATCGACCCGATCCACGTGAACTTCTCGGTCCCGCAGCAGGAGGTCAGCCGCCTCCGGAAGGGCGCGGCCGTCCAGGTGAGGTCGCAGGACGCGTCGGGGTCGGAAGCCCGGTTCGTCGCGAGGATCTCGGCGATCGACTCGGTCGTCGACGTGGCGACGCGGAACGTGGAGATCCAGGCGACGCTCCCGAACCCCGACGGCACGCTCCGTCCCGGGATGTTCGTGGAGGTCGAGGCGGACCTCGGCACGTCGACCCCGGTGATCGCCCTTCCGGGCTCGGCCATCAGCTTCGCGCCCTACGGCGACTCGGTCTTCGTCGTCGCCCGGCTGAAGGGCCCGGACGGCGCGGCGTACCGCGGCGTGCAACAGCAGTTCGTGAAGCTCGGACCGTCCCGGGGCGACCAGGTGGCCGTCCTCTCCGGCCTCGAGCCGGGCCAGGAGGTCGTCACCTCGGGCGTCTTCAAGCTCCGCCCGGGCGCGGCCGTCGAGGTCGACAACCGGATCCGTCCCGGGAACGACCCGGCCCCGAAGCCGCAGGACTCGTGATGAAGCTGACAGACCTCTTCGTCAAGCGCCCCGTCCTCGCGGTCGTCGTCAGCCTCGTCATCACGATCGCCGGCCTCCAGTCGATCCGGTCGCTCTCCGTGAGGCAGTACCCGCGGAGCGACATCGCCGTCGTGAAGGTGACGACGGCCTACGTCGGCGCGAACGCCGACCTCGTCCGCGGCTTCATCACGACGCCCCTCGAGCGGGTCATCGCGAGCGCCGACGGCATCGACTACCTCGAGTCGTCGAGCGCGCAGGGCGTCAGCACGATCACCGTCCACCTGAGGCTGAACTACGACACGAACGCCGCGCTGACCCAGGTGCAGGCCAGGGTCGCGCAGGTACGGAACGACCTCCCGCCCGAGGCCCAGGCGCCCGTCATCGAGCTGGAGACCGCGGACTCGCAGTTCGCGGCGATGTACATCGGCTTCTCCTCGGCCGACCTCGACCAGAACCAGATCACCGACTACCTGACGCGCGTCGTCCAGCCGAGGCTCTCGGCGATCGCGGGCGTCCAGCGCGCCGACATCCTCGGGAGCCGAAACTTCGCGATGCGCATCTGGCTGAAGCCCGAGCGGATGGCGGCGCTCGGCCTTTCCGCCTCCCAGGTGCGCGAAGCGCTCGCGAACAACAACTACCTCTCGGCCCTCGGTCGCACGAAGGGCACGATGGTCTCCGTCAACCTCGTCGCGAACACGAACCTCCAGACCGCCGAGGAGTTCCGCCAGCTCGTCGTGAAGCGGGAGAAGGGCTCCATCGTGCGGCTCGGCGAGATCGCCGACGTCACGCTCGGCGCCGAGGACTACGAGTCGGACGTCCACTTCAACGGCCAGGACGCCACGTTCATGGGCATCTGGGTCCTCCCGACGGCGAACGCGCTCGAGGTCACCGCAGGGGTGCGCGAGGCGATCCCCGAGATCCGGGCGCAGCTCCCGGCGGGCATGAAGGTCGGGGTCCCCTACGACTCGACGGCCTACATCCAGGACGCCATCGACGAGGTGCTGAAGACCCTCACCGAGACGCTCCTGATCGTGATCGTCGTGATCTTCCTCTTCCTGGGCTCCGTCCGGTCCGTCCTCATCCCCGTCGTCGCGATCCCCGTCTCGCTCGTCGGCGCCGTCTTCCTCATGGCGGTCGCCGGCTTCACGATCAACCTCCTGACGCTCCTCGCGATCGTCCTCTCCGTCGGCCTCGTCGTGGACGACGCCATCGTCATGGTCGAGAACGTCGAGCGGCACCTGCAGCTCGGGAAGAAGCCGCTCGAGGCGGCCCTGGTGGCCGCGCGCGAGCTCGTCGGCCCGATCGTCGCCATGACGATCACGCTCGCGGCCGTCTACGCGCCCGTCGGCCTCCAGGGAGGGCTCACCGGAGCGCTCTTCCGCGAGTTCGCGTTCACGCTCGCGGGCGCGGTGATCGTCTCGGGCGTCGTCGCCCTCACGCTCTCGCCGATGATGGGCGCGAAGCTCCTCCGCGCGGGAGACTCCGAGCGCGGCTTCGCCGGGTGGGTGAACCGGCGCTTCGAGTTCGTCAGGAGGACCTACGAGCGGCAGCTCGGCGCCACGCTGAACTACCGGCCCGTCGTCCTCACGCTCTGGGTCCTCGTCTCGCTCCTCGTCGTCCCGTTCTACCTCTTCTCGCAGCGGGAGCTCGCGCCGCACGAGGACCAGGGCGTCGTCTTCGGGATCATCCAGGCCGCGCCGAACGCGACGCTCGACCAGACGAAGCTCTTCGCCGCGCAGGTCCACGACGTCTATCGCTCGTTCCCCGAGGCCGACAGCATCTTCCAGATCACGTCCCCGAGCGGCGGCTTCGGCGGGATGGTCACGAAGCCCTGGAGCGAGCGCGAGCGGTCGACCGCCGAGCTCCACGTCGAGGCTTCGCAGAAGCTCTCGAAGATCCCGGGGGTGCGCATCATCTCGCTGACCCCTCCGGCGCTTCCGGGAGGCGGCGACTTCCCGGTGGACCTCGTCATCGCCTCGACCGCCGAGCCGGAGCGGCTGACGGAGTTCGCGGGCCAGCTCGTCGGCAAGGCCTTCGGGAGCGGCCTCTTCATGTTCGCCGACGCGGACCTGAAGTTCGACCAGCCGCAGGTCGAGGTCGTCTTCGACCGCGACAAGGTGCGGGCGCAGGGCGTCAACCTGGCCGACGCCGGCCGGGATCTCTCGACGATGCTCGGGGGGAACTACGTGAACCGCTTCTCCATCCAGGGCCGGAGCTACAAGGTCATCCCGCAGGTCAAGCGCGCGGAGCGGCTCACCCCCGACCAGCTCGAGCAGATCCACGTCACGGGGGCCGACGGGCGCCTCGTGCCCCTTTCGACGTTCGCAACCCTGAAGACGACGACCGAGCCGAGGGAGCTGAAGCGCTTCCAGCAGCTCAACGCGGTCCGCATCCAGGGCGTCACCGCGCCGGGCGTCTCGCTCGACAAGGCCCTCGCGTTCCTCGAGGCGGAGGCCGCGAAGATCCTGCCGAAGGGCTTCACGCTCGACTACGCCGGCGAGTCGCGCCAGCTGCGCGTCGAGGGGAGCAAGTTCCTCGGGACGCTCCTCCTGTCGGCGATCCTCATCTACCTCGTCCTGGCGGCGCAGTTCGAGAGCTTCCGGGACCCCTTCATCATCCTCGCGGGCTCGGTCCCGCTCGCGCTCGCGGGGGCGCTCCTCTTCTCGTTCCTCAACTTCACCTCGCTGAACGTCTACAGCCAGGTCGGCCTCATCACCCTCGTCGGTCTCGTCGCCAAGAACGGCATCCTCATCGTGGAGTTCGCGAACAAGCTCCAGGAGACGGGGACCGACAAGGTGAAGGCCGTCGTCGAGGCCGCGAGCACGCGGCTCCGCCCCGTCCTGATGACGACGGCGGCGACGATCATGGGCCACCTCCCCCTCGTCTTCGCGAGCGGACCCGGCGCGGGCGCCCGAAACTCGATCGGCATCGTCCTCGTCACCGGCATGTTCATCGGCACGGCCTTCACCCTCCTCGTCGTTCCGTCCATCTACGTCCTCGTCGCGCGGACGCGCGGGGCGGAGGAGACGGAGAACGAGGTCGCGGGCTCCGAACCGGAGGGACCGGGTCTCGTCCCGGCTTCGTGAGGCGCCTCGCGGGGGCGGAAACGCCCCCGCGAGCCTCTCCGCGAAGCACGTGAGATCCCGGCGGAACCGCCTCTCCCGAGCGCGGGCCTCGCGTCGCCCTTCGCCGGGCGCCCTCGCCGGCGAGGCGCCTCAGGCGCCGAACCGGACGTCGAAACGGGTCGGGCCGCCGGGCGGGCCGGCGAGGGAGTACGCGAACCCGTGCGAGGCGAGGACCTCGCGGACGAACGTCAGCCCGACGCCCTGCCCCTCCGGCTTCGTCGTGAAGAACGGAGTGAAGAGCTGCGCCTCGACGTCGGGCGGGATCCCGGGCCCGCTGTCGACGACCTCGATCCGCCCGGCGCCCTCCGCCGAGGTCCGGAGCGTCACGCCTCCGCCTCGGCCGGCCGCCTCGATGCCGTTCTTGACGACGTTGAAGAGGGCCTGCTCGAAGAGGGCGGCGTCGAGCGGGACGGGGCGCAGCGCCGGGTCGGCCTCGAGCGCGAGCGTCACGCCGTGCCGCTCGGCGAGCGGCCCGAGGAGGACGAGGACGGAGCGGGCGAGGGCGTTCGGATCGGTCGGGCCGAGGCGCGGCGCCGGCACCCTCACGACCTCGGCGAGCGAGCGCATGAAAGCGTTCAGCCGCTCGGTCCTCTCCCGCGAGACGCGCAGCGCCTCGACGAAGTCGGCCCGGTCCTCCTCCGGAACGCGCGGCGCGAGCGAGAGGAGCGACCCGAGGAGCGACCCGACGGCGGCCCCCGAGTTGTTCACCTCGTGCGACGTCATCCGGATCAGCTTCTCGTAGGCCGCCTTCTCCGAGAGCCGCAGCTCCTCCGTCAGCTCGTCGAGGAGGAAGAACGCCCGCGGGAACCCGCGGTCGAGGAAGTGCGAGCGGCGGGCGCGGACACGCCGCCCGCTCCCGAGGGGAACGACTCGGGAGCCGCCGGCCGGCAGCTCCGCGAGAGCCTCGGCGAGCGGACCCGCGAGCCCTGCGAGCGGCCGGCCGTGGAGGGCCCCGGCGTCCGCGCCGAGGAGCCCCGCCGCCGCGCGGCTGACGGCGTCGACGTTCCCGTCGAGGTCGAGCGTGACGACGCCGAGCGGCGAAGCCTCGAGGACCTTCTCGAGGAACGCCTGCCGCTCCTCCTGCCGGACCCTCTCGGGCCTCGAGGACCTTCTCGAGGAACGCCTGCCGCTCCTCCTGCCGGACCCTCTCGGCCTGCAGGCGCGAGAGCATCTCGTTGAACAGCGCGACGAGGGCGTCCAGCTCGGGCGTGCCGGTCGTCCGGAGGCGCGTGCCGAGCTCGCCCGCGCGGAGGAGCTCGGCGCCGTCGCGGAGCGCCTCCATCGGCGCGGCAAGACGGCGGACGAGGAGCGCCCCGGCGAGCGCGGAGAGGACGAACGCGGCCTCCGCGGCGAGGAGCCCTCCCGGCCGATCGCGCAGGAGCGGGACGGCGAGGAGGGCCAGCGCGGCGTGAAGGACGAGGAGGTAGAGGAGCGCGCGGGCCGACCAGCTCACGGGGTGATCCCGTACTTCTCGAGCCTTCGGTAGAGCGCCCCGCGCGAGAGGCCGAGCTCCTCGGCGGCGCGGGAGAGGTTTCCGCCGTGCCGCGCGAGGCCGCGGACGATCGCCTCCCGCTCGAGCTCCTCGAGCGTCCGCGAGGAGGCGGGCTCCTCTCGCCGCGCTCCCTCGTCCATCCCGGCGACGAACGCGAAGTCGGCGGCGCCGAGCGTCTCCTTCCCGGTCAGGAGGACGCTCCGCTCCACGAGGTGCTTCAGCTGCCGGACGTTCCCCGGCCAGGGGCGCGCGGCGAGCCACTCGCCGGCGTCGGGAGCGAGGGCGAGCGCGCGGGAATGCCGCCGCGAGAGCTCTCCGAGGAACCGCGCGGCGAGGAACGGCACGTCGTCGGGGCGCTCCCGGAGAGGCGGGAGTCGGAGCGTGATCAGGTTCAGGCGGTAGAGGAGGTCCTCGCGGAAGGCGCCGCGCGCGACCGCCTCGCCGAGGTCGCGGTTCGTCGCCGACACGACGCGGACGTCGACGCTCCGCGTCACGCTCGTCCCGAGGACCTCGAACGTCCGGTCCTGGAGGACGCGCAGCAGCTTCACCTGCGCCGCCGGCTCGAGCTCGCCGACCTCGTCGAGGAAGATCGAGCCGCCGTCGGCGGCCGCGAAGCGGCCGGCGCGGTCCTGCCGGGCGTCGGTGAAGGCGCCCCTCACGTGCCCGAACATCTCGCTCTCGAAGAGCGTCGTCGGGACGCCGCCGAGGTTCACCTTCACGAACGGCCTCTCCCGCCGCGGGCTGGCCCGGTGGATCGCCTCGGCGAGGAGCTCCTTGCCGGTGCCGCTTTCGCCCGTCACGAGGACCGAGGCGTCCGTCGGCGCGACGCGCGCGGCGAGCGCGAGGAGCCGCACGAGCTTCGGGTCGCGCCCGGCGAGCGGCGCGAAGGCGGGAGCGGCCTCGTCGAGCGCCTCGCGCGAGGGGACGTCGGAGTCGCGGGCCGGGCCGACGCCGGAGAGGGCGAGCGCCGTGGCGACGGTCGAGAGGAGCCGCTCCGGGCTCCAGGGCTTCGTCACGAAGTCGGCCGCGCCGCCGCGCATCCCGCGGACGGCGAGCTCGATGGAGCCCCAGGCCGTCATCAGGACGACGGGGAGCCCCGGGTGCCGCTCGCGGAGAGAGGCGAGGAAGGCGAGCCCCTCCTCGCCCGTCGTCCCGCGGGCGAAGTTCATGTCGGTCAGGACGAGGGCGGCCGGCGAGGCGGCGAGGCGGGAGAGGGCCTCCTCCGGCGACGCGGCGGCGGCGGGGCGATATCCCGCCTGCCGGAGGAGGAGGACGAGCGACGCCGCGACGGCGGAGTCGTCGTCGACGACGAGGACGGCGGCGGCGTCTCCCTTCACGCCCTCACTCGTACCGGAGCGCCTCGGACGGGAAGACGCGCGTGGCGAGCCACGCCGGATAGAGCGCGCAGAGCCCCGTCAGGGCGAAGAGGACGAGAGAGGCGGCCGCCGCGCCCGCGGCGGCGTCGGACGCGCGGACGAATCCGCCCGGGACGAGGAGCGGCGCCTGGAGCGCCACCGCGCAACCCGCGAGCACCGCCAGCGCCGTCACGATCCAGACCTCCATCACCACCTGCACCGCCACCTGGCGCGCCGTCGCCCCGGTCGCGCGTCGGAGGCCGATTTCCCGCGTGCGTCGCGTGACATTCTGCCAGAGCACTCCCGTCAGACCGAGCGCGACGAGGAGCATCAGGAAGCCCGCGACGAGCGAGGCGGCCAGGATCGGGACGGTCCAGCGGCGGGCGGCCGACTCGCGCGCCACGGCGAGCGGCTCGGCCGTGAGGCTCCACTCCGGGACCGCCGCCTCCAGCGTCCGGACGAGCTTCTCCTCGAAGGCGCGCGGCGTCCCGGGGCGGAGGCGGACGACGATGCGCGACGGCACGTCGTCGGCCGGGTTCGCGAGGTCCGCGCGAAAGAGGGCGAACGGCGCGGGCGCGGCGTAGTCGCTCGCCGGACGGTAGGCCGCGAGGACGCCGACGACGCGGCTCCGCCTCCGGGTCGTTCCCGGCTCGACGTCACCCTCCGGGATCTCCTTCCCGACCGGGTCCTCGGTCCCGAACGCCTCGCGCGCCAGCTCGCGCGTGACGACGACGGGGCGATACGGGCGGCCGTCGTCCTCCCGAGAGAACCACCGCCCCGCGGCGAGCTTCAGCCTCGTCACCGCGAGGTAGTCGTCCGTCACTTCGGTGAAGTCGTACTCGAGCGGCCGGCCGTTCACCGTGTGGCTGTTCACGGCGCGCCCCGTCCCGTACGGGACGAGGAACGCGGCGGCGGCGGCCTCGACCCCCTCGAGGCGCCGGAGCGTCTCGAGAGCCCGGCGCATCCGCTCCCGGTCCGCGCCGTCGTCGGCAACCGGGCCGCCCCCCCGCTTCCGGAGGCCGAGCTCGACGACGGTGACGTCGTCGGAGACGAACCCGGCCGGCCGGGCGGCGTTGCCGGCCGTCTTCACGGCGAGGACGGCGACGACGAAGACGATCAGGAAGGAGGCGAGGATCTCGAGGCCGACGAGGACGTGGTGCCTCCGGCGGTTCCAGACGAGCTTCAGGAGGTGGCGGGTCATCGCGGACCTCCTCGGAGGGCTTCGACGGGGTGGAGGCGCGCCATGCGCAGCGCCGGGAGGGCGCCCGAGAGGACCCCGAAGACACAGGCGGCCGCGAGCCCCTGGAGGAAGACCCTCGGGCTCAGGGAGAGGTCGGAGTAGGGGATGAGGCCGCTCGCGTTGATCGCCGCGAGGACTCCGGCGGAGAGGACGAGGCCGACGGCGCCGCCGGCGAGCGCGAGGACGAGGTTCTCGGTGACGAACTGGAGCGCGAGGCGGGTCCGCGTCGCCCCGAACGCCCTCCTCACGCCGACCTCGGGGGCCCGCTCGAGGATCCGGCTCAGCGCGAGGTTCACGAGGTTCAGCGCCGGGAGCGTCATGAACGCGAGGGCCAGGCCGCCGAGGAGCGCGACGAAAACCGTCGCGCGGTCGGGGCGGTCCCCGAGGGGGAGGCGCGCGATCGCCTCGAGGATCGTCTCGGCCTCCGCCTCGAGGCGGTCGAACGGCTTCTCGCCCGAGAGATCCACGGCCGCGACGCGGCGCCTCAGCTCCTCGCGAATGCCGGGGAGGTCCGCCGCGCTCTTCGCGACGACGAACGCCTTCCAGTCGTCCACCCACGCGCGCCGCCACTCGTCGCTCCGCGCGGTCCGCGCCGGGAGCCAGACGTCGGAGAAGGCGACCGGCCGGAGGAAGGGGACGTCCTCGACGACGCCGACGACGGTGAACGTCCGGCCGTCGAGGACGAGCGTCTTCCCGACGGCCGGAGAGCTCCCGAAGAGCCTCCGCCGGGTCGCGTCGTTCACGACGGCCACGGCGTTCGCGGCGGCGTCGTCGGCCTCGGTGTAGGGCCCTCCCTCGAGGAAGCGGAAGTCGAGCGCCCGCCAGAACGCCCCGTCGGTCCGCTTCACCCAGAGCGGGAGCCGCTCGCCGTCCCGGTAGGTCACCTCGCGGTCCCCCTGCGAGTAGATCGTCGTCACCTCGGCGCCCGGCAGGTCCTTCACGCACGCGTCGAGGAAGCGGCCGCCCGCGCCGGCGGAGCGGGTCCAGCCCTCGCCCTTCAGGGAGACGCGGAAGACGCCGAGGCTTCGGGGCCAGCGGGTCTCGGGCGGGTAGGCGCCGATCGTGTGGTCGAGGAGGGCCGCCACGACGACGATGACGACGAGCGTCAGCGCGACGCCGAAGAGGCTGACGGCCGTGAAGAACTTCCGGCGGAGGAGGACGCGGACGGCGGTCTTCAGCGTGTGCGCGAGCATCGTCAGCTCACCGGCCGCCCGTCGAAGAGGCGGAGGACGCGGTGCGTCTTCGCCGCCTGCCGCTCGTCGTGCGTCACCATCACGACCGTCGTCCCGTCCTCGCGGTTGAGCTCCGAGAGGAGGCCGAGCACCTCGTCGCCCATCGCGCTGTCGAGGTTCCCGGTCGGCTCGTCGGCGAGGAGGACGCGGGGCGCGCCGACGATGGCCCGCGCGATCGCGACGCGCTGCTGCTGGCCGCCGGAGAGCTGCGAGGGGAAGTGGCGCGTCCGGGCCGAGAGGCCGACGCGGTCGAGCGCGGCCTCGGCCTTCCGCCGCCGCTCGCCCGCGCCGCCGCCGCGGTAGAGGAGAGGCACCTCGACGTTGTCGAGGACGGAGAGGTCGGGGACGAGGTGGAACGTCTGGAAGACGAACCCGAGCTCGGCGTTCCGCACCTTCGCGAGCGCCCCGTCGGAGAGGGCGTCGACCTTCCGCCCGTTCAGCTCCACGGATCCGCGCGTCGGCGCGTCGAGGAGCCCCATCACGTGGAGGAGCGTCGACTTCCCGGAGCCCGAGGGCCCCATGATCGACACGAACTCGCCCGCGCCGACCTCGAGGTTCACGTTCGACAGGGCGATCGTCTCGATCCGGTCCGTCCGGTAGACCTTCTCGACGTTCGAGAGGCGAATCATCACGTCTTCCCCTTCCGTCCCTTCACGCGCACCCGCGAGAGGTGCGCGAAGTCGGCCAGCTCCGAGAGGACCACCTCGTCCCCCTCCGCGAGGCCCGAGAGGACCTCGTACCGCTCCGCGTTCGAGACGCCGAGGCGCACCGCGGTCCGCACCGCCTCGTCTCCCTTCAGCACCCAGACCGAGACGCCCCCCTCCGCCGCGCCGAACGAGCCGCGCGGCAGGCGCAGCGCCCGCTCCCTCCGACCGGTGACGATCTCCACGTCGACGCGCAGGCTCGGCCGCAGCAGCGCGTGCGCCCTCTCGGCGAGGGAGACGCTCACCGCCACCTGCCCGTCCCGCACCTCGGGCGCCACGCGCCGGACCGTCGCCGGCAGGCGCGCCTCGTCGACCCGCACGAACGCCTCCTGGCCGGGCGCCACGCGAGCCGCGTGGACGTCGGGGACGAGCGCGTCGACCCGGAACGCCGTGAGGTCCGCCACGCGCGCGAGGACGTCCCCCTTGCGCACGGCGGCCCCTTCCCCCGTCGCGACGTACGTCACGACGCCGTCCGCCTCGCTCCGGGCGGCCGAGAGGGCGAGCTCGCGCTCGGCCTGGGCCGCCTCGCTCCGCGCCGTCGCGAGCTCGATCGCGAGGGAGCTCCTCTCCACCTCGGCGGAGCGACGGGCGAGGCGCATCTCGTCCTTCAGGCGGGCGAGCTCCACGCGCGTCCGCGCCTCGTCGAGCTCGGACTGGCGGAGGAGCTCCTCGGAGACGAGCCCCTCGGCGAAGAGCTTCCGGTTCCGCTCGAGGTTCGCGCCCCAGGTCGAGAGCGTCAGCCCGGCGACCTCGACGCGGCTCTCGAGCGCGGCGAGCGTCCCCTCGAGCGCGAGCGCGGCGCGCTCGGCCGCCGCCTCCTTCAGCCGGAGCTCCTTGCGGAGGCGCTCGACCGCGAGGGCCGGCCCCGTCGTGTCGAGCTCGACGAGCGCCGCTCCCGCCTTCACGGCCGCGCCGGGCTGGACGAGGACGCGGAGGATCCGGGAGTCGATCGGGCTCGAGACCACGCGCTCGGATTCCGGCACGACCGTCCCCGGCGCGGAGAGCGTCGCGGTCATCGGCCCGGCGTCGACGGTCCCGATCCGCACCCGTGCGAGGGAGATCGACGGGCGGAGGAGGGCGCCGAGGCCGAGCCACGCTCCGGCGAGGAGGGCGGCGGCGACGAGGGCCGTCCGCACCTTCCGGATTCGTCGGCTTCGGACCTCGCGGTCTTCGAGGGGGCGATCCACGCCGGGCCGGAGCGCAAGCGGGGTGCCACCTCGCGCCGCGATCTCAAGTGCCTGCGGGAGAGAGACCTGCGTCGCTCGGCGGGCGAAGCAGCGTTCCCGATGCTGTCCGGCCGCGGACGCCGGTGTCCGGAACTGGACGGTCCGGGGGACCGGGGTCCCGACTTCAGCGCGCGTCGTCGGGGGCAGGGAATCCGCGCTCGGCGAGCGCGGCGAGGAGGAGGTCGTAAGAGGCGCGCTCGGGGGTGCCCGCCTCGGGAGGACGCGTCGCCGCGAACGCTTCCTCGAGGCTCGCCGCGCCTCGCAGCCCGGCCGCCACCGGAGCTCCCCGCTCGACCATGAGCCGTGCCTCGTCCCACGCCCGCCAGAGGATCGCGCGCGCGAGCGGCGTCCGGCCGTTGACGTCGACGACGTCGAGCCGGGCGCCCGCCTCGACGACGGCTCGCACGTTCGGCCAGGCGTTCAGGTTCATCGCGGTGAAGACGAGCGGCGTCGGCCGGTCGATGTCGTCCGGCAGGACCGCGTCGGGGCTCGTCCCGTTCGCGAGGAGAGCACGCAGGACCTCGACGAAGACGGGCTCCTGCGCCGCGAGGCGGAGGGCGTTCGGCTCACCCGCCGGCCCGCGCAGCGGGTCGGCGCCCCGTCGCGCGAGCTCGAGCGCGGCGTCGACCTGCCGTTTCCGGAGCGCGAAGCCGAGGAGCGACTCGCCTTCCTTCCCCGGCGCGTTGGGGTCGACGCTCTGGAGGAGGAAGCGGACCCGCTCGATCCGTCCCTCCGCGATCGCCTCGGCGAGCGCCCGCGCCCCGGGCTCGCGGAAGCGCGCCCGGGCGCCTCCGGCGCGAGCCTTCCCGAAGGCGGAGATCCTGCCGGCCCCCTCGAGCGCGAGCGTGAGGAGGAGCGGCGCGGCCGCGACCGCCGCCGCGGCGGCCTTCGCGCCCGTCGAGCGGCCGAGGAGGAAGATCGCGAGCCCCAGCAGCGGGAACGGAAGGACGAGCACCGCGAACGCCCCCGCCATCCCGCGTCCCGCCGCATCGGAGCGGCCGGTCCGGACCGTCAGCGTGTTCGCGACGACGGTCGCCATCGCGAGACCGAACGCGAACCAGAACGCGATCACGACGAGCGCGGAACGTCGAATTCGGAACCTCCTGCGGGAGCCTCCCGGGGCGGGATGCGAGCTGCCCGGGAGGATAGACGAGCGGCCGTCAGCCCTTCGTGACGCGCGCCACGAACCGCGACGTCATCACGCCCGCCACGGCCACCGGCGCGCCGAGAAGGACGACCGAGACCGGCAGGAACGCGTCGGGCGCGAGGAGCCCGGGGCGCGCGAGGAAGAGCGCGGCGAGTGCCGAGACGAGGCTGGCGGCGATCAGGCGGCGGCCGAAGAGCGCGTTCGCCTCGTACCAGAGCGCCGGGTCGGAGAGCGTCGCGCGCGTCCGGTAGCCGTAGACGACGTTCGGGCCGATCTTCCGGAGCACGAGCGGAATCGAGATGAGGATGGAGACGGCGTCGACGACGAGAATCGTGATGAGCCCCTTCTCGTAGATCGTCATCGACCGACGAGTATAGTTTCTGTACTCGCGAAGGACCCCTTGAAGTGATGCCGCTGGCGCGGCCCTTGCTGGACTGCCCGGACGGAGGTCGAGATGCCAAGACGCCACGTCGCCGCCCTTGCCCTCGCGTCGTCCCTCCTCGCCCCGGGGACTCTCGCCGCCCAGGAGCCCCCGCCCCTCGCCGAAACCGGGCGCCTCGCGGGCGCGCTCCGGGGAGGCAACCTCGGCTTCGGGCTGGACCTGATGTACGGCCTTTCCCCGCAGCTCAACGCCCGGCTCGGAGCCGCGGTGAAGGGGGGCGCGACCGGACCGTCCGGCACCGTCGTCGAATGGTCGGGGAACGCGCTCCTCGACTTCGCGCCCCGGGGGTTCCGCGGGTTCCGGCTGACGGGTGGCCTCGGCTACCTCGATACGGAGAGGTGGCGGACCGTCACGAGCGACATGGGCAAGTTCGCCGCCTACGCCGGGCTCGGCTGGACCAGCCCGGCCCTCGGGAACGGGCGCTGGCGCTTCCTGGTCGACGCCGGGAGCTACTACCGGCTCGGCGGGCTCTACCGCGACGTGACGCCGTCGGGCGCCGGCGCCGCGACGGGGAGGTCGGCTCTCGACGCGGCGGGGACCGTCCTGAACGAGCAGTCGCGCTTCACCCAGACGATCTCCGCCGGGGCCGCGTTCCGCTTCTAGGTGGAAAACGCGACGGCCGCGCCTCGCGGCGCGGCCGTCGACCCGGGGCCTGCGTAACGGCTACCCGTTCGCCGGGACCTTCTTCTCCTCGGGCTTCGGCGGGACGGCCTTCTTCGGCGCGGGCTTCGCGTCGTCCTTCGCCGGCGCCCTGGCCTCTTCCTTCGCCTTCCCGAAGACGTCGTTGAAGGCGAGCGCCTTCGGGTCGTACGGCGACGGCGCGCCGCCGAGGTAGCGGTGGAACCAGTCGAGGTGGGCCGAGTAGTAGAGGACCATGTCGTACCAGCCGGGCCAGTGGCTCCCGTTCTCGAAGACGACGAGGCGCGACGGCACGCCCATCTTCTGGAGGTCGGTGAAGAACGCGAGCGACTGCGTGTACGGGACGCGGAAGTCCTTCTGCCCGGTCAGGACGAGCGTCGGCGTCTTGAACTTCGTCACGTACGACGACGGGCTCTGCTTCGCGTACCCCTCCGGGTTCTGCCAGGGGGTCCCCTTCAGGTCCCACTCGGGGAACCAGAGCTCCTCCGTCATCGAGTACATCGAGCGGAGGTCGTAGACCCCCATCATCGCGGCGAGCGCCTTGAAGGGGTGGTCGTGCCCGGCGAGCCACATCATCGCGTAGCCGCCCCACGACCAGCCCATCGCCCCCATCCGCTCCTTGTCGGCCCACTTCTGCACGGAGAGCCAGTCGGCGACGGCGAGGACGTCCTTCATCACCTTGCCGTCCCAGTCGCCCGAGATCGCCGCCGTGTAGTCCTGCCCCCAGCCGGTCGAGCCGTGCGGGTTCGGGAACGCGACGACGTAGCCGGCGCCCGGGTAGACCTGCGCGTCGAGGCGGAAGGCGTCGGCCCACTGCATCTGCGGGCCGCCGTGGACGTTCATGATGACCGGGTACTTCTTCGCCGGGTCGAAGTCGTGCGGCTTCACGAGGAGGACCTGCACCTTCTTCCCGGTCGGGCTGTCGACGAAGACCTCCTCCATCGGGGAGAGGGCCACCTCGGAGAGGAGCTTCTCGTTCCGGTTCGTCAGCGGCGTCACCTTGCCGCGCTCTTTCCCGGCGAGCGTCAGCCGGTAGAGCTCGGTCGGCAGGTGCATCTGCCGGCGGGCGAGGACGGCCCAGGTGCCGTCGGGCGCGATCTGGAACGCGTCGAGGAGCCCGGTCGAGGTGACGACGTCGATCTTCCCGGAGGCGAGGTCGAGCTCGTGGAGCGGCGTCCGGCCCCGCACGTCGGCCACGAAGAGGACCTTCTTCCCGTCGGGGGAGAAGCGGTAGTCGCCGATCCAGGAATCGAACTCCTCGGTCAGGACGCGGCTCGTCCCGGCCGCCCGGTCGTGGAGCGCGAGGAGGAAGCGGTCCGACTCGTAGCCGGGCGTCCGCTGCATCCGGAACGCGAGGTACTTGCCGTCGGGCGAGTAACGCGGCGCGCCGTCGGCGGCGGGGTTCTTCGCGGTCAGGTTCTTCGGCGCCTTCCGCTGCTCCGGCGTCCCGTCCACCGGGACGACGAAGACGTCGACGTTCGTCGAGGAGGCCGGGAACGGGTCGCGGTGCGACGTGAACGCGAGCTCCCTGCCGTCGGGGGAGACGTCGAAGTCGGCGCCGCCGCCGGCGGAGAACGCGGGGGAGTCGAAGTCGCCGGGCGTCAGGTCGACGAGCGGCGCCTTCAGGTCGGACAGGTCCAGGAGGAGGATGTGGGTCCGCTTGCCGTCCTCCCAGGAGTCCCAGCGGCGGACGAAGAGGGAGTCGGCGACGACCGCCTTCATCTTCCCCTTCTCCATCGCCTCGTCCTTCTTCCTGTTGCAGTCGAGGTCGGCGCCGCAGGCGGGCCAGACGTCGGCGAGGAGGAAGAGCCTCTTCCCGTCGGGCGAGAAGCGGAACGCGCCGACGCCGCCGGGAATGTCGGTCTTCTTCTCGGGCTCGCCGCCGGCCATCGGGAGGAACCAGACCTGCGGCGCGCCGGAGCGGGTCGACAGGAACGCGAGCGTCGCGCCGTCGGGGGAGAAGTCGGGGCTCGCGTCGCGCTTGTCGAGGAACGTCAGCGCCCGGGCGTTCTTCCCGTCGGCGTCGACGCGCCAGAGGTTCGTCCAGCGCTTCACGGCGGGCAGGTCGGTCGACGTCACCGTGAACGCGAGGCTCTTCCCGTCGGGGGCGATCACCGGCTCGCCGACCCCCTGGACCGCGTGGAGGTCCGCGATCGTGGCGGCCCGCTTCGCGGGGGCGGCGGCGAGCGGCAGGGCGAGGGCGGCCGCGATCGCGGCGACGAGGATCTCGCGGGGTCTCTTCGAGGTCATCGGTCTGTCTCCTCCGGGCGCGCGAGGCGGGCGCCCGTCACTTGCGGAACGCGTACGGGACGACGAGCGTCTTCTTCTCCCACGAGATCCGGAGGGAGCCGCGGAAGGCGTCCTCGGGGAGGAAGTCGATCGTCATCGCCTCGAGGTGGTCGTGCCGGGAGAGGACCTTCATCGGGATCCGGACGACGTCCTGCTTCGGGTCGTACTCCGTCCCCCACTGCCCGGTCTGGCGGTTCACGATGAGCTGCCACTCCTTCGGGCCGGGGAGCGTGTAGAGCGAGTAGGTCCCCTTCGCCAGGGTGGCGGTTCCGAGCGTGACGTCCACGTCGAGGCGGAGGGTCGTCGCGGCGTTCGCGCCCGTCCGCCAGACCTTCCCCCAGGGGACGAGGCCGCCGAAGATCTTCCGCTTCTTCGCGAACGGCCGGCCGTACTCGACGCGCATCGTCCCGTTCCCGACGGCGATCTCCTCGGCGCCGCGAGGGGAGATCGGGACGCGGGGAATCCCGTTCTCCTGCCCGGCGAGGGGCGCGGCGAGAAGGAGGGCGAGAAGGGGAAGGGCTCGTTTCATGCGGTCTCCAAGTCTCGACGGCGGGCCGGGGCCGGCCGCCCGGGGGAGTTTACGGGAGGGGGAGGGGGCCGGGCGCCCCGGGGAGGCGCGGCCAGCGCCCCCGCCGCACCCCTGCTACATTCCGCCCGCCATGGCGCAGCAGTACATCTACACGATGGTCAACCTCCGCAAAGTCGTCCCCCCGCAGCGGGAGATCCTCAAGGGGATCTACCTGTCGTTCTTCCCGGGCGCCAAGATCGGCGTCCTCGGCCTGAACGGCGCGGGGAAATCGTCGCTCCTCCGGATCATGGCGGGCGTCGACAGGGAGTTCAACGGTGAGGCCTTCCCCGCGGAAGGGACGCGCGTCAGGTTCCTCCAGCAGGACCCGTGGCTCGACCCCGCGAAGACCGTCCTCGAGAACGTCGAGGCGGCCGTCGAGCCGGTGAAGAAGCTCCTCGCGCGCTTCGACGAGCTGGGCGAGAAGATGGGCGAGAGCCTCCCCGACGCCGAGATGGACAAGGTGATGGCGGAGTACGGGAAGGTGCAGGACGCCATCGAGGCCGCGAACGGCTGGGACCTCGACCGGACGCTCGAGACGGCGATGGACGCCCTCCGCTGCCCGCCCCCCGACGCCGACGTCACGAAGATCTCCGGCGGCGAAAGGCGCCGCGTCGCGCTCTGCCGCGTCCTCCTCGAGAAGCCCGACCTCCTCCTCCTCGACGAGCCGACGAACCACCTCGACGCCGAGTCGGTCGCCTGGCTCGAGCAGCACCTCGCCGAGTACCCCGGCACCGTCGTCGCGGTCACGCACGACCGCTACTTCCTCGACAACGTCGCCCAGTGGATCCTCGAGCTCGACCGCGGCGCCGGCATCCCGTGGAAGGGGAACTACACCTCCTGGCTCGACCAGAAGGCGACCCGCCTCGCGCAGGAGGAGAAGGCCGAGAGCAACAAGCAGAAGACGCTCGAGCGCGAGCTCGAGTGGGTGCGGATGGCCCCGCGCGCCCGGCACGCCAAGGGGAAGGCGCGCCTCCAGGCCTACGAGCAGCTCCTCGCCGAGAGCGGCGCCGAGAGCCGCGGCGAGACGAACGAGATCTACATCCCGGCGGGGCCGCGCCTCGGCGATGTCGTCGTCCGCGCGGAAGGCCTGAAGAAGGCCTACGGCGACAAGCTCCTCTTCGACGACCTGACGTTCGACCTGCCGAAGGGCGGCATCGTCGGCGTCATCGGCCCGAACGGCGCCGGCAAGACGACGCTCTTCAAGATGATCATGGGCCTCGAGAAGCCCGACGGCGGCGTCCTCACGGTGGGCGAGACGGTCTTCCCCTCCTACGTCGACCAGAACCGCGACCGCCCCGACCCGACGAAGTCCGTGTGGGAAGAGGTCTCCGGCGGCGAGGAGAAGATCATGGTCGGCCGCCGCGAGATGTCGAGCCGCGCCTGGTGCTCGATGTTCAACTTCAAGGGGGCCGACCAGCAGAAGCGGATCGGCGACCTCTCGGGCGGCGAGATGAACCGCCTCCACCTCGCGCGCACCGTGAAGAAGGCCGGCAACCTCCTCCTCCTCGACGAGCCGACGAACGACCTCGACGTCGACACGCTCCGGGCGCTCGAGGAGGCGCTCCTCTCCTTCGCCGGCTGCGCCGTCGTCATCTCGCACGACCGCTGGTTCCTCGACCGCGTCGCGACCCACATGCTCGCGTTCGAGGGCGACTCGAAGACGTTCTGGTACGAGGGGAACTACCAGGAGTACGAGGCCGACCGGCACAAGCGCCTCGGCGCCGCCGCCGACCAGCCGCACCGGATCAAGTACCGGAAGCTGACGACGGGGTAGGGCGGGCCCGCGGCTCACTGGAGCGGTGAGATCCTGAGTATGATCCTACCGGAGGCCGCCCCCATGAGCCTGGCCCGAGTCACTGTCACGCTCCCCGAGGAGATCGTCGCCGAGATGGACCGCTCCGCCGCGAACCGGAGCGGGTTCGTCCTCGAGGCCGTCACGCGCGAGCTGGCGCGTCGTCGACGGGCGGCGCTTCGTGCCTCGCTCTCCGCTCCGCATCCCGAGAGCCTCACGATTGCCGAGGCCGGCGTCGGCGAATGGGGCCGCTCGCTTCCGCCCGAAGACGCGGAGGGGCTTCTCGACCCCTCCCGCGGGCGCGGCGTGCGATGGGTCGAGGGAAAGGGCTGGAAGGAGCGCTGAGGATGCGGCTCGAGCGCGGCACCGTCGTCCTCGTCGACCTCGACCCCACCGTCGGCCACGAACAGAAGAGCGTCCGTCCCTGCGTCGTGGTCAGCGACCCGGCCGTCACGAGCGACCAGCGCTACCCGCTCGTCGGCGTCGTCCCGCTCACCGGCACCGAGGGGCGAGGCGCGCTCTACCCTCGCATTCCCGCAGGAACGGGCGGCCTCCGCAAGGAGTCCTGGGCGCTGACCGACCAGCTCCGCTCCGTCGACAAGCGGCGCGTCCGCGCCGCCTACGGCTCGATCGACGCGGCCGCGATGGAGTCGATCGACGAAGGGCTCCGCCTCTTCCTGGGGCTGATTCCGGTAGAGCCCGCGTAATCTCATTCGCTGCGCTCCGCCTCTGTCCCCGCCCGGAGACGGCCCCCGGGGAACGCGAATTGCTTGAACCCTGCCGGGAGGAGTCCGCGTGATCGCTTTCGTGACGCTGTTCCTCGGCCTCTTCTACGGGCCGGCCGAGATCGAGCTCTCCGCCGCGCCCGGCGTTGCCCGGATCGAGCTCTACGTCGACGGCGACCTCGTCTCGGAGCTGACGGAGCCGTGGGTCGCGAAGCTCGACCTCGGGCCGGAGATCGTTCCGCGGGAGCTCGTCGCCGTGGCGAAGGACGCCGAGGGGCGCCGGGTCGGAGAGGTCCGCCAGTGGATCAACCGCCCGCGGCCCGGCGCG
>JADHEF010000450.1_pt1 | contig 42937 bp, 47 predicted proteins | sample 8952391 | NCBI WGS metagenome assembly JADHEF01 (sample SAMN16124439, study PRJNA663245) | bioreactor sludge metagenome | isolation source: sludge (nitrite) | place: India:Bengaluru | collected 2019-02-28 | reverse complement strand
GGCAAAAATCAAATAAAATTGTTGTATAAAAAACCAGCCTGCGGGCTGGTTTTTTATTTTCTAAAACTTATAGTTTTATAGGTAATAATATTAAATATCTGATATATAATTATTTTAGGCTGTAATCCAGTCTATATTCATTCAGCATAAATAAAAAATGATAAGGCATATAATGAAAAAAATATCGTATTTTAATCCTGTTCCGCAGCATGCGCAGGTCGTTAAATCACCTCACTATCACCCACAACCAAATAAACCTGGAAAAGGTCATGAACCAAATAAACCGGGGAAAGGTTATGTTCGCGATGAAACTGCAATTATTCTCAAACCTTCTACGCCTGAGGTAACGGAGTTTGGTAGCCAAATTGTTGGTATAGCCGATCCGTTTGTTACTATTATTGCAACTTATAATGGTCAGCAATATCAAACTACTGCTGATGCGCAGGGAAGTTGGTCACTGAATAATCCTATCTCACGCACTGGCTCAGTGACGATTGTTGCTGTAAATGCAAAAGGAATTGTTTCCTTAGAAATTGGATTAGCGCAAATAGCACCACTACCTCCGAGTATACCTGTGTTTTCTCAAGAGGGTGATTATTTAGTCGGTACGGCTGATCCACATGTGACGGTGGTGGTTAGGCATAATGGTGTTGAATATAACACCGAAGCTGATGCAAATGGGCAATGGATACTTCTAAATCCGATTGTGCCGGGTACTTTTATAGAAGTATTTGCCCGTAATGAACTTGGAGAAGAATCTCCACCTATTATTTCTGGTATGGCGCCACTTCCTGAAATTCCGGTATTTCCAGATTGGGCACCTGTTACCCCAGTGATTTTAGAGCAGGATGAATATCTATCAGGTTAAGCAACTCCTTATACGCAGATTATTGTGACGGCAAATGGTTATGAATATTCAACCAGTGTTGATAGTCAGGGGAATTGGTCGTTACTCAACCCAATTGCACAAGGAGGAACTTTAGAGATTTATGCGGTAAATAATTTAGGTATTCGATCTAACATCATTGCATTGGCGATTCCTGTGGTATTTCCTGAGCCGGAATTACCTATTATAGAGCCAGAACAGCCAAGTTACATCTTGTTTGAGCCAGTTGTCCCTACTATTTTGGAAAATGGTGAACAGCTTACTGGCGAGACAATGCCTTACGGTAAAATTGTGATTTTTGCTGATAGTCAGGAATATGTGACTTATGCAAATGCAAAGGGTGAGTGGAGTATAGAAAATCCAATTGCACAAGGTGGCTTCTTGACTTTATATTCGGAGAATGCAGCAGGCCAGCGTAGTGAAACTATTTCATTAGCAAAAATTAATTTTCCATTAAACGTGGAGCAACATGCTTCTATTGAGGATATTCTTACTACAGCGATTGAGCAAGATGAAGAATCTGCAAGTTTAGAAAATGATCATCAAGATATTCAGGTTGATTTAACATTGCTCCTACAAGATATAGAAAGGCCGACTACATCAGTTTCACTCATTGAGCCGATTGTGGTGGAAGCACGAGAAGAAAGCTTCGAAGTCCCTTATTTTGGCGACCAAAATATTAATTCACAGCTTATACAACAGCAGCTATTTGATCAGATTAATATTATTGGATAAAAAAGGGAGCATTTGCTCCCTTTTTTAATTATTCAGCACGAATAATCAGTTCATAACCGGTATATTTGCGCATATTAATTACGCCAGTATCCAGAATTAAATACTGACCCTTGATGCCTTGTAATTTGCCACGAATGACAGGAGTTTTATCCAGATTATGCGATTTAATCTTTTCTGGATATTGTTCTACCGGATAAATAAATTCTCGTGCGAATTCATCTTCCAATACTTCAATATTTTCATTAAATTCTAGATTCTGATTAAATTCTTCACGAATGCTTTGAATTTTAGGCGCGAATTCTTCTAAAAGTTGTTCACGCACTTCAATCAGATTCAATGGTTCTGCTTCACCTTTGAGCAGCTTGCGCCAGTCAGTCTTATCAGCAACCTGAGTACCAAACATGACCTCAAGCTTTCCAGAAAGACGACGTGAGCCCACTTTCATAATCGGCAGGGCTTGGGTCGCGCCCTGATCAAGCCAGCGGGTCGGCATTTGGCTGGTACGGGTAATACCGACCTTTAATGCGCTAGAATTGGCCAAATAGACAAGATGTGGCTGAAAGCAGACATTCTGTGCAAACTCATCTTCGCGGCAAGTGCCCAAATGATAATGGCAAGTCTCTGGTTTCATGATGCACATATCACATGAAGCATTGGTTTTAAAACATTTAAAACAGTGACCTTGCGAAAATGATTTGGAAGTTTTGTTGCCACAAGACACGCAGTAAATATTACCGGTCCATTCAATCTCGATTTCTTGGCCTAAATTAAACGGAAGATCAATTTCTGCACGATCTAAAATTAATTTATATTCAACATTTGCCCGCTGTATCTGTTGATCAGTTACACTAAGGTCCTTGAGGCCGACGTGCATTTTATGACAAATGCCCTGAAGTTCCATAAAAATTACTCACTTAAATCATAAGGATGCAGTTATGGCTGAGCAGAATGTCATTACTTCAATGCTAGACGATTTCGCACAGGAACAGCCAATTCATACTGCTATTTGTATTGGGCAGGACTTGAGCCAAGTCCAGTTTCAGCCAGCTATTCAATGGTCCTATTTTAGCGTATCTGACTTTTTAAATCTGCCTTTTCAGCAACGTTATGACTTGGCTGTGGTGATGTTGGATACTGCAGAAACAGAACATTTGTCTGAACAGATCATGAGTCAAATTCTGGTGAAATTACGTGATTTGTTTGCCAAACGGCTAGTGGTGATCAGCCGGCTGCAAGATGAAAAGTTATTGAGAGCTTTGGGATTTACCCAGTTGATTGACAAGACCACACATGAGGCCGATTTTGCGCTGTGGCAGTTTAATATTTTAACCTATAAGCACGTGCCAGACTGGTTTAACTCCAAATTTTGGGCTAATCCGGAAAACTGGGATAAATTTCGCTGGTAAGCCAAAAACCTGCTTAACTAAGATTGCAAATATTAACACAATCTTGCCTAGACAATATGAGGGTAGGCCGTATTCTGTAATTAAGACGCACATAGGATATAGGACATGACAAACCTGAGTAGTATTGTGGAAATATTAGCAAAGCAGGCATTGGGTGGCGGGCAGTCGCAGCAAAAGTCCTCACAACAAGGTGGCTTGGCAGATATCCTGGGGTCTGTGCTAGGGCATTTAAACCAGTCAAATTCTCAGCAAAATCAAAATACTCAAAACCAGCAAAATCAAACCGGCCAGCAGACTCGACAAAATGGTCTGGGGGCAATTTTAGGTTCAGTACTAAGTCAGTTCGGTGGTAGTGGTACTCAAGGTACTGCTCAGCCTCGTTCAGGATTGGGTGGTTCTACTGGTAAAACCTTATTGATTGCAGTACTGCCTTTAGTGCTGGCCTGGATTCAAAAACAGGGCGGTTTACAGGGTGCATTAGACAAGCTCAAAGGACAGGGGCTCAATAGCCAGGTCGATGATTGGGTGTCGACCGGCCCCGGTGAAAATGCCAATGTCGATCCGCAGCAGGTGCAAAACCTGTTTGATGATCAGGAAGTTGAAGCAGTTGCACAACAAACCCATGCACCGAAACAGGATGTTTATAGTGCGATTTCACAGGTCTTGCCGCAGATTATTGATTCGCTTACCCCGCAAGGTGAGCAGACCAGTAAGCAAGAAGCCAATAACGATATTCAAAATGTATTGAATATGGTTTCAGGACTTCTTAAAAAGTAAATCTAAACATTAAAAAAAATCCCGATATCTGTCGGGATTTTTAATGTCTATAAATGATTTCAAATTTAATCTAGATTCATGCTGAACAGCTGATTAGATTTACAGATTTTCTTGGCAACATAATGAGATTTTCTCATGCGAATCAGGATAATCTGCGACTGAAAACCGAGTTCACCAAACTCAGGTTCTACCTGTACATAATGCAGTTGTCCATACTCATCTCGCACCCGTGCTTGAGCAGAAAAACCGGGACGGGCATTGCCACTGGAAATCGTTGCCAAACGGCCGAGTAAATTGACATTGTTCTTTTTATATTTAGGTGGAATGACCTGATCCAGACAGTGAATCATAAAAATAGTAAAAAAAGTCGCAATGATTAAAGCCGGAATAATCAGGTAATAAGCAGGCAGAAATTTAAATTCCTGAGAATAGATCAGGAACTGTAAAACATAGCCAGCAAAGCTAAAATTCATCAGGAAGAAAAACACAATCAAGGTTTTGGAAAATTTGACGTTTAGTAGATCCATCTGCTGAAAGTCATAAGGTGAAATTTTTTGCAGAAACTTGCTGGGTCTGAGTCCAAAATAAAAACCAATGGTTTTCACCACACCGAACAGAATAATAGCCAATAAACTCAGATGAAAAAGCATCAGGTTATAGTCTAGAAAAAATGCAGGCATGGTGAAGTCCGTTTTAGTCTTATTCTGAGAGGTAAATTCCACCATCAGAATGCACGGTAATCTCTACTTTTTCAAGTGCTTGACCTTGGCAAGGCCCAGAAATGCATTCACCGCTTTCTACCAGAAACAAGGCGCCATGCGTGGAGCACTCAATAAATTCCTGATCACGATCCAGAAACTGGTTTTCCAGAAATTCCAGCTCGACCTGCAAATGCGGACACAGGTTTTGATAGGCATAGAAGGCACCATCACGTTGGGTGATAAAGATATTATCTCCATCGGGAAGCTCAAAAGAGCGTGCTTCGCGTTCTGGAACGTCTTCGGTCATGCAAATTTTAAACATTAAGCACATTCCTTTTGAAAGTCTTGTAATAATGCCGCATAGTCTTCAACTGCCAGGCGCGGACCAAATTGTGAAACCACTTGGCTCGAAATCAGAATCGCCAGTTCAGCCGCAGCTTGTAAACCCAAATTAGCATTCAATCCGTACAGGAAAGCCCCGGCAAAAGCGTCACCGGCACCGTTGGCATCTACTGCAGTGACTTTGCGACCAGGAACAGTAAAAGTATTCTGATGATCCGAAATCAGTGCGCCTTCAGCTGACAATGTAATGACAACGTGCTGACTGATTGTTTTTAATTTAAGCAGGGCTGCCTCAAGATTATCTGTTTCTGTATACATCAGCGCTTCTTGCTGGTTACATAACAGCAAGTCTACACCATCTGCAATCATTTCATCCAAACCGGCACGGGCATATTGCACCATGGCAGGATCAGATAAAGTTAGAGCAATTTTAACGCCATTAGCACGGGCAATATCACGTGCTTGTTGTACGGCATGACGTGCTGTGTCAGAAGTTGATAAATAACCTTCGAGATATAGCCATTTCGCGCTATGTAATGCGCTGAAATCAATTTGTTGATCAGTCAGTTCGGCCGTAATACCCAGATAAGTATGCATGGTACGTTCAGAGTCAGGGCTGACCAGAACCATACAGGTTCCTGTCACACCTTCACTGATTGATTGGGTGGTGGTCTTAATACCGGCATCATTCAAACCTTGCAGGTAGATGTGTCCGAGTTCGTCATTTCCGACCCGACAGCCATAAAATGCAGAACCACCGAGCGCAGAAAATGCCACGGTAGTGTTGGCTGCTGAGCCGCCTGAAGCCTGACCTTTATACACTTGAGTCGCTTGAAGATTTTGATAAAGAGTGGCCTGAGTCTCACCATCTGCAAGTTGCATGGTGCCTTTTTGCAAGTGATGTGCAGTTAAAAAGTCATCAGAAACTTTAAATTCTTGGTCAATCAGCGCATTACCAATCGCAAAAAGATCAACAGTTGCCATGTTCAAATATCACATTAAAAATGAAAGTCCTAAGTTTACACGATTGCTTGGGATTGCTGTAGTTTGCTGAATCATTTTCAAATACTTTTCAAAAATGCTGTATTTTGTTCAGCAGCTATCTTTGGTCTAAAAACTGGCTTATTTTTGTGCACTGGTGCGCCGCAGCATTGATTTAAGGATCAAATTTTATTTATAAAGAGATATCGCTCCTGGCATGATACTTTAAGTCGCTTGGCAACAGTCATTCTTCACAACAATTTCAAATAGTGTGCGTATATGAATATTAAAATTGTAACAGCCGAACAACTCCCGGATCAGATCGAAACACTGGCAACTCTGGCACGTAAAGAAGGCTATAATTTGGTAGATAAGTTAATAGAAGAATATCGCACCGGGAAAAACTGCTTTAGCCACGCCAATGAATATCTGGTGGTGGCGCATGATGGCAAAAAACTGGTTGCCTGTGGCGGCTTGAACCAGCAATGGGGAGATAACGGCATTGAAGACCGCATTGGTCGTGTACGCCGTTTCTATGTGCATCCGAAATATCGTCAGCATGGCGTAGGCAAACAGCTTTTGGCTTATTTGGAACAGTTGGCACGTCCGCATTATTCAGCTTTGTGCTTGCAAACAGATACCCGACTGGCCGCCAGTTTTTATCAAAAGCAAAATTATGTATTTGTAGAAAATAATCCAAGCTATAACTATTTTAAATATCTGATTTCTTAAGCTTGTAAATACTCATCTAGATGCAGGAAGTAAATTTGATGATTTAATTTTCAAATGATCAAGTTTACTTAATTCGATCAAAATCCTCGGTTTTCAACGTGAATAATTCAGATAACTAAAGCTATAATGCGCTTAGTTATTTTAATTAAAGCATTAGGAGATCGCATGACTGTAGATGTCACTGAAACCATTTCTCAAACTGTACATCCTGCGTTTCAGTTGGTACGTCAACAACATGTTGAAGCTTTAGACATTTTCGTGTCTGAATATAAACATAAAGTGACTGGCGCCACGCATTATCATCTGGCGACCAATCACGACGAAAATGTCTTTCTGGTGGCGTTTCGTACCCAGCCGATGGATTCTAAAGGCGAAGCCCATATTCTGGAACATACTGCGCTGTGTGGTTCAGAAAAATTCCCGGTGCGTGATCCATTCTTCCTGATGATTCGCCGTTCATTGAATACTTTCATGAATGCCTTTACTGCGGCTGACTGGACTGCGTATCCATTTGCGACCCAAAATAGTAAAGATTTCCAGAACCTGCTCGAAGTGTATATGGATGCAGCATTTGCTGCGAACCTGAATCCATTGGATTTTGCCCAGGAAGGCATTCGCATTGAGCTGGAAAATGGCGAGCCTGTCTATAAAGGCGTAGTTTTTAATGAAATGAAAGGTGCGATGAGTTCGCCTTCAGACCAGCTGTATCACACGCTGGCGCATCATTTATATCCGCATACCACCTATCATTATAATTCTGGTGGTGATCCTAAAGATATTCCTGACCTGACTTACCAAGAGTTAGTTGATTTCTATAAGTCACATTACCATCCAAGTAATGCAGTCTTCATGACCTTTGGCAATAAAACAGCATTCGAACTGCAAGAGCAGTTTGAAAATCTGGCATTGTCCAAATTTGAAAAAGGTCAGACGCTGTATCCAACACCTGAAACCCGTTTGACTGCACCATTGACGGTGACAGACAGCTATGCTGTTGATGCTGAAGACCTGCAGGACAAGACCTATCATGTGCTGTCATGGTTATTGCCAGAAGCCAGTGACATTAAACTGCGTTTAGGTATGCGTTTAGTTGAAGGTATCTTGTTAGAAGATTCAGCATCACCACTGCGTCATTATCTGGAAACGTGTGGTTATGCTGATGCAACAGGTCCATTCATGGGCGTGGATGATTCTAATTTTGAAATGACTTTCTACTGTGCGGTACAGGGTTCAAATCCTGAACATGCAGAAGAATTTAAAAATGGTGTGTTTAAGGTTCTGGAAGAGGTTGCGTCTAAACCGGTTGATCAGAACATGGTCGATGCGATTCTGCATCAAATTGAATTGCATCAGCGTGAAATCAATGGTGATGGTACGCCGTATGGTCTGAGCCTGATTCTGAGCGGTTTGGGCAGCGCAATTCATCACCGTGATCCGGTCGAAGTTTGGGATGTGGACTCTGCGATTGCCGCAGTTAAGGAAGAACTGCAAGATCCAATGTGGCTTTCCAATCTGATCAAAGAGCATTTGCTGGATAATCCGCATCGTGTCCAATTGACACTGGTTCCGGATGCGACTAAATCTGCCAAAGAAGCAGCGGATGAAAAAGCGCGTCTGGCTGAAATTGGCAAGAATCTGACTGAAGAACAGAAAGCTGAAATTATTGCGCAGACTGAAGCATTGAATGTGCGTCAGGACACGCCGGATGACTTGAATTTATTGCCGAAAGTCGGTCTGGAAGATGTCCCTGCGGAATTGCAAATTGTTCAAGGCCAGTTGCGTGAGATTATCTGTAACCGTGTTGATACGCCGCTGAACCTGTATCATGCCGGCACCAATGGGATTTATTATCAACAGGTTCTGGTCAATATTCCCGATGAAGTGGTGCAGTCGCCTTACTTTAACCTGCTGTCGATCCTGATGGGTGAAGTTGGTGCGGGTGAGTATGATTATCTTGAGTTCCAGCAACTGCAAACAGCGGTAAGTGGCGGTCTGGGCATGGGCGCATCTTTGCGTTCTAAAGTCGATGACAAAAACAAAATTACTGCCTGGTTGACGTTGACCACCAAATCTTTGGTGAATCATCTGGATGCAATTCGTCTGTTAAAGATCGGTTTTGAACAGCTTCGTTTTGATGAGAAAGACCGTATTGTTGAACTGTTACAACAGCGTAAAACGCGCTGGCAGTCACGTATTTCTGGTTCTGGACATAGCTATGCAATGCAAACGGCTTCACGTCAGCATAGTGCATTGGCTTTGCGTGATTATCACAATACCGGTCTGGGTGCATTGAACTGGCTGATCGAGCTGGTGTCTAAGATCGAAAAAGATCCGGCTGAATATGATCTGCTGATTGATGAATTAAAACGGATTCATCGGGTCTTGTTGCAAGCACCAAAGCAATTCCTGTTAGTCTGTGAAGAGCCGCAGTCTGAGCATCTGATCGAAGAAATTCAGAATGTCTGGGATAAACTTGAAGTTGATTCTGCACCAGTTTCATTAACTCAAGTCGAAAAAGTAACCCATGACCAGCACGAAGCCTGGTTGATTCAAGCCAATGTCCAGTTCTGTGCGGCTGCTTATCCAGCTGTTGAAGTTTCACATCCTGATGCTGCTGCATTGATGGTACTGGCGGGTTATTTGCGTAATGGCTTCCTGCACAGTGCCATCCGTGAAAAAGGCGGTGCCTATGGTGGTGGTGCCAGCTATGACGGGAATGCCTGTTCATTCCGTTTCTACAGCTATCGTGACCCACGTCTGGCAGAAACTTTCCAGGATTTTGATGCGAGTATTCAGTGGTTACTTAATGCACCACAACAGCCACACCAGTTGGAAGAAGCCATTCTGGGTCTGATTGCCAGCATGGATAAACCGGGTTCACCGGCAGGCGAAGCCATTACTGCATGTTATTCTTACTTGCATCAACGTACGCCAGCGTTCCGTAAAAAATTACGTGAACGTTTATTGAATGTCACACTGGATGATTTGCAGCGTGTTGCACAGACCTATCTGGTCGAGCAGCAGGCGACGAAAGCCATTGTAGCGCCAGTGGCAAAACGTGAAATGCTGGAGCAGCTTGGTTTTGTAATTCAACAAGTTCTATAAATAAAAAAAAGAGGATAAGGGATGGCGCTTAATTCGTTTAAGCGCTCAACTCTACAGCTGAGCGTGTTGCTGGGCTGTGCAGTTGGGACGCAAGTGAATGCGGAAGAAACAGTAGTCAACAGTCCCACGCCGGCAACGGCTGAAGCCTGTGCTGCACTGGAAATTAGTGCAGAGCGTCTGACCTGTTATGATACTTTATTTAAAATTCCGGTTACTGATAAGCCTGCAATCGTTTCTGAACGTCGTGCAGCAGCAGAAATTGCGCCTGAACCCGACAATTTAAAAGCGAAAATTGGTCAGACTGTTTCCAATATTTACGCTTCTGAAGGATCAAAGCTGACGCCGAATCTGTCTTTGCTGGATAGCCGCTGGGAACTCTCTCCGGAAAGTAAATTAGGCACCTGGAACATTCGTTCTTATCAGCCGGTGTATTTGATGCCAGGTTTCTGGACATCAAACAAGAATGAATTACCCGAGAGTGAAAATCCCAACAATATAGAGACAGAGAAACAGAATCTCACCTCAACTGAAGCTAAGTTTCAACTGTCTTTAAAGACCAAGGCGGTTGAAAATATCTTGGGAGATAATGGCGATCTCTGGCTTGGTTATACTCAGTCTTCGCGTTGGCAGGTGTATAACTCGGAAGAATCACGTCCGTTTCGTGAGACCAACTATGAACCCGAAGCCAGTTTGATTTTCCGTACCAATTATGATCTTTTGGGTCTGAATTGGCGTATGTTGGGATTGACCATCAATCATCAGTCCAATGGTCGTTCTGATCCGTTATCACGTAGCTGGAATCGGGTGATGCTGAATCTTGGTTTTGAAAAAGACAATTTTGCCTTGATGGTTCGTCCTTGGTATCGCTTTGAAGAGAAGCGAGAAGACGATAACAATCCAGAGATCAAGAACTATATTGGCCGTGGAGACATGACCGCATTTTATCGTTATAAGGAGCATGATTTTTCATTGATGCTACGACATACCTTAAAAGGTGGAGATGAAAACCGTGGAGCGGTACAGTTCGACTGGTCATTCCCGATCAGTGGGCGTTTGCGTGGCCAATTCCAGCTTTTTGATGGTTATGGAGAAAGCCTGATTGATTATAACCACCGTGCCACTTATGTCGGTTTAGGTGTCTCCTTGATGAACTGGTTCTAAAATTCCCACTTGAATCATCTTGGAATGAAAATAAAAAACCATGCCGCTGCATGGTTTTTTCTAGGTAGATTAACCAATCTGGATTTCTGAAGGCGGATGTTTGAGACGACTCTTTTTCGGAGTCGCAATAAAATAAGCAAGCGTCAGTGGCCCTAGACGACCTGCGAACATTAACAATATCAGAATGATCAAACTGGCCGGTTGTAGCTCCTCTGTCACCCCTCGGGACAAGCCAACGGTACAGGCTGCAGACACAGCTTCAAATAACAGATCCAGAAAATCCTGCTCAGGTTCCAAGATTAATAAGCTCATAAAACCCATCATGATCAGCGCTGCAGTAATACACACGACGGCCAATGCTTTAAAAGTGGTTTTTTCAGGAATAGAGTGATTAAACAGCCGGATCTCATCTTCGCGTCTTAAAAAACTGATTACGCTGATGACCACAATAATAAACGTACCGACCTTAATGCCGCCCGCCGTACTTAAGGAACCTCCACCAATAAACATTAGAAATATGGTAACTAGAGTGGATGCATCACTCATTTGTTCCATTGGCAAGCTATGAAAACCTGAAGAGCGGGGAACGGTGGCATGGAACCAGGCATTCACGGCCTGATCGCCCAAACTCATGAGACCTAAGGTCTGTGGATTGGAAGCCTCCAATAGCCAAAGTACGATAAAAGCACTTAGGTTCAGACCCAGAATCGTTGAGAGGATTAGCTTGCTGTTGGTACTCAACTTACGCCAGCGCTTATGTTCTTTGACGTCCATCAGCACCAGAAAACCGATACCGCCAATGATATACAGCATACTGATGGTAAAGGTAATCAGATACTGTCCTGAAAAGCTCATCAAGCTATTTGGAAATAGTGAAAATCCACCATTATTAAAAGCGGAGACGCTATAAAAAGCTGCATAAAATAGTGCATCGCTAAACTGATATTCTTTGAGCCAAGCCAAAGTCAGAATCAGCGTACCGATTGCTTCAAAGAATAGAGAATATAAAAACACGGCTTTAATGGTAAAACTGACTTTTTTCAGGCTAGTTTGTCCAATGGACTCCTGTGCCATGACTTGTTGTTTTAGCCCCAGTTGCGGTGCCAGACTCATCACTGCCAGAATGGCAAAGGTCATAAAACCCAAGCCGCCGCATTGCAACAAAAACATAATCACGATTTGACCAAATACGGTATAGGCTTCACCGACATTCACCACCGATAGCCCGGTAATGGTCACAGCAGAAGTTGCTGTAAAAATCGCCTCCAGCCAGCTGATTTCTCCATGATGTGCAATAGGCAGCATCAATAGCAGTGAGCCGATCAGAATTAATCCGAGAAAACCCAAAGCCAGTAAGCTTGGAGGACTGAGGTTAATCGTCCTGTGTTGCTTTAAATCAGAACTTTTCATAGATGTTTAAAATATTTAGCAAGACGGCGCAAAGGTTCCAGCAATCCTTCAACCAGTAAAATATCGCCTTCCTGAAGAATCTGATTGGCATCTACGTGATATTGCAATGTAGATCCGCGTTTATGTAATAAGGTCGTGATTTCAGGAGCATGCTTCATCAACTGATTCAGTGGCGTACCATGATGATCCGCATGAATTTCAATTTTGACAATATAATGATCATCCTCAAGCGCCATATAACGACTGACCATCGGATAGCTTAATGACTGGGCCACCCGAACGCCCATATCTTCTTCAGGGTGAATGATTTTTTCAACATTGAGATGGGTCAGAATCATGTGGTGGGATTTGGATTTGGCCTTTACCCAGATTTTCTTCACGCCCATATTTTTTAAATGCAATACACATAGAATGCTGGCCTCAATATCCTCTCCAATCGCAACGACAACGGCATCACAGCGCTGAATATTCAGCTCGTCTAGTACATGTTCATCGGTTGCATCGGCAATCACAGCATGGGTTAGTTGATCGGAAATATTTTCGACATATTTTTTATTCAGATCGATCCCTATCACTTCATGCTTCAGACTGATCAGTTGCGTGGCCACGGTCGCACCAAAACTACCAAGCCCAATGACTGCAAATAATGCCATTTGCTATCCTTAATTATTCTAAATAAAGTATTTTGAGTTATGTTAGCGTTAATCTAATCCAAGATGTTTGAAGTTTTACATAATTGATATAAATCGTTTATTTAGAAAGGAAAAGAACTAAATGGTTGAGAATTGTGTGCTTGATTGGGGAGCTATAGCAACGATTGCTGCCGCAATTTTAACGGTTATCGTGGCTTACTGTATTTCAAAGCAATGGAAAACACAAAAGAGAGTTGAGAGAGTTTCAAATATTGCAAAGGAAGTCCATCTGGATATTACAAAATTTGATAAATATTTTGCCCAATATATTGCTTCGCATATTGATAATTTAAATGAAGGACCTAATGAGGGGAATGTATACTATGGTATTGAAAAAGAATTGAATCCGATTATTTATGATTTATATGTAGGTATGATTTCTAATTTAGAGATCATTCTTGAAGTAGAAAAAGATAAAGATCTTGAACAGCTAAAGGGAAGATTAATTAAAACTTACGAAAAACTTGATCAGCTTCAAAATGATATTTTACATTTAGCTATATTTAGTAAAGATAAAATTTTAGATGATGATCGCAGGAGATATCACAGTATTGATATTAAAGTTGCACACGAAGTTTTAACTACAACTCTAAATAGTTTAAAAAATCATTAATAAAATTTATTGTATATAAATAAAAAACCGCCTCGAAAGGCGGTTTATGTTTGAGAGAATTACTTCAAGAAACGTTGATAACCCAGATTATTGGTAATTTCCTGATATGGATAGGTAATGGTTTCGAGAGTTTCGATCAAACCGTCCGGATTTTGTTGTGCATCGGTCGCTTCAAGACCCACCAGAACACGTCCTTCAGCAGCGCCGTGGTTACGGTAGTGGAACAGGGTAATGTTATGGGTCGGGCCCAGACGTTCCAGGAACATCAGTAAAGCGCCAGGACGCTCCGGGAATTCCACTCGGAACAGGCGTTCATTTTCAATATCGGCATGACCACCAATCAGATAACGGATATGCAGTTTGGCCACTTCATCATCAGACAGATCATCAACGTCATATTGGAATTTTAAGGTTTCATAAATTTCCTGACGTTCTTTCTCGCCATTTTTCAGACTAATACCGACAAAGACCTGTGCAGCAGAAGCATCGCTGGCACGGTAGTTAAATTCAGTAATATTACGGCCTTGTAATGCACGGCAGAAACTCAGGAATGAACCTTTCTGTTCCGGAATGGTCACGGCAAAAATCGCTTCTTTGCGTTCACCCAATTCGGTACGTTCAGCGATATAGCGTAAACGGTCGAAGTTCATGTTGGCGCCGCAGACAATCGACACCATGTTTTTCCCTTCGATGCCATGTTCAGCCACGTATTTTTTGATGCCAGCCAGTGCCATTGCACCAGATGGTTCGACAATGCTACGGCATTCGTCATAAGTGTCTTTAATCGCTGCACAGACTTCATCCGTATTCACCAGCACTACATTCGGTTCCACGATCGGGCCTGAATTGTCCGACTTTTGCAGACGAATCACATCAAATGGTTTTTCACCAATTTGGGCTACGGCTGTACCATCAGCAAATAAACCTACAGATGGAAGAATCACACGTTCATTTGCTTCTAAAGCAGCTTTTAAACAGGCAGATTCGTCGTATTCCACTGGAATGACTTTAACGTGTGGTGCGACATCACCTAAATACGCTGCAACACCTGCGATCAGGCCGCCACCGCCAACTGCGACAAACACGTAATCCACATCGCGCCATTGACGTAGAATTTCATTGGCAATGGTGCCTTGGCCAGCAATCACCAGTTCATCATCATAAGGCGGAATGAAAGTCATCCCATCTTCCTGGGCACGTTGAATCGCATATTTATTGGCAACATCAAATGAATCACCATGCAAAACCACTTCGCCACCCAGACGTTTAACCGCCTGTACCTTGATATCAGGTGTGGTTTTAGGCATCACAATAATCGCGCGAATACCCAGCTTTTTCCCTGAGAGTGCCACGCCCTGTGCATGGTTGCCCGCTGAAGCAGTAATAACGCCACGTTCCATTTGTGATTTCGGTAGTTGACTAATACGGTTATAGGCACCGCGTAGTTTGAATGAAAAAACCGGTTGTAAATCTTCACGTTTAAAGCGGATGTTATTATTGAGTCGTTCGCTAATTCGTGGCGCTGCTTCGAGTGGAGTTTCGATTGCAACATCGTAGACCGTTGCTTGTAAAATTTGTCGAACCAAACGAGACAGCATGTTAATTTTCCATCTAACAGTTTAAAATAGGGGCTTATTGTAACAAACCACACGGCTTTGCGGTTTAAAAAAGCTGCAAAAGTCCAAAATAGTTGAGTGAAGCCATGAGTCTATATGCAACCCAAGATGAGAAAAAACAAGCAGCAGCTAAAGCCGCTTTAAAACACTTGCCAAAAGGGGGCATTTTAGGCGTAGGTACAGGCAGTACTGTAAACTTTTTAATTGACTTATTACCTGAGCTGCAATTGGAAGCTGCGGTAGCCAGTTCAGAAGCAACTGCACAGCGCTTAAAAAAGCTCGGTATTGAAGTAGTGGATATGAACTCTGTCAGTGGTTTAGATGCCTATGTCGATGGCGCAGACGAAATTGATCGTCATATGCATATGATCAAAGGTGGCGGCGCAGCATTGACACGTGAAAAAATTGTTGCCTCTATTGCGAAAAAATTTGTGTGTATCGTGGATGATTCAAAATGGGTTGGACAATTGGGTCGTGAGTTTCCGCTTCCTGTAGAAGTGATTCCAATGGCACGTTCTGCGGTTGCGCGTAAAATTGTATCTTTGGGTGGCGATCCTGCTTATCGTGAAGGTGTGGTAACTGACAACGGTAACGTGATTCTAGACGTGTACAACCTGAATATTCTAAATGCGCTTGAACTGGAAAAAACCTTAAACGATATTCCGGGCGTGGTGTGTAACGGGATCTTTGCGATTAATAAAGCAGATATCGCCATTGTCGCGACGGATAACGGAATTGAAGAGCGTACTGCGGTTTAATTAAACTTTCTAGAAAAAATCCCTCTAAATCTCCCTGAGCGAAGTTTTAAAACACTGCTTTAAAAACAAGTGCAAGAAGGGAGACTTTTAAAAGCCCCTCTTTGAAAAAAAGGGGTTTGGGGAGATTAAAAAAAACTATAATGACCTTATCCGACCTACCCGAAATTCAAATCACCCGAAATTTCCGTTCAACACGGTTACGTTTGCGTGTCGATGCGACCCAGATTCGTCTGACAGCACCGGTTTTTTGCAGCAAAAAACAGATACAGCATTTTATTGAACAATCTGAAAGCTGGCTGATTAAAACCTGGCAATCCCAGCAGGAAAAAATCGAAAATATTGACCGGACGCTACCGAGTGAGCTGCGGTTATTCAATCTAAAAGCAGCAGTAAAAATTTCTTATCACAGCCAGAAAAACAACTTTATTTTTGATCATGAAGATCTACAGCTTTGGATCAGTGACCGACATCCTGAAGAATATTTAAAAACTTTCGTGATTGCCTACGCAAAAGAACAGCTTCCTTCATATTTAAATCTTGTCTCACAGCAATGTCGGTTGCCTTTTAAAAACTGCAGTATTCGACAACCTAAAACCCGTTGGGGCAGTTGTTCTGCCAAGCATGACATTATGTTGAACAGCGCGCTGGTATTATTTCCTGAAGAGGTCACGCATTATGTCGCTGTCCATGAACTGGTACACACAAAGCATTTTGATCATAGTCCACGCTTTTGGGCAGAAGTTGCTAAGCATGATCAGCATTTCCAGCAGCATCGTATAACGCTGAAAAATACGCCGTTGCCATATTGGTGGGGTGCCTAAAACCATAATTAATAAGTCCATATAACTCTATTGAAATAGCCTAAGCAAATTAAAAGTTTCATGATCAAAATCGGACTTATCCTACTGATCAATTAAAAAACCAGCAAACCCCAGTGAAATGGTTTAGAAAACCTCAACTTCCTGTCATACTAGGCTGTATAAAGGAAACATTTATTTGAGGTAATCATCGTGATTTCAGTGGGTATTGTGGGTGGTACGGGTTATACAGGCGTTGAACTTTTGCGTCTTTTGCTACGACATCCAGATGTAAATGTAACAGCACTGACATCACGTACTGAAGCAGGTCGTCGTGTAGATGACATGTTCCCAAGCTTGCGCGGGCATACCAATCTTAAATTTTCTGATTTGAGTCTGGGTTTATTAAAATCATGCGATGTGGTGTTCTTTGCAACGCCGCATGGTGTCGCAATGAAACATGCCGAAGAGCTGGTTGCTGCAAATACCAAAGTGATCGACTTGGCGGCAGATTTTCGTTTACAAGATCTTGAACAGTTTGAAAAATGGTATGGCATGCAACATGCATGTCCAGAACTGTTAAAAGATTCTGTTTATGGTTTATCTGAGCTAAATCGTGAAGAAATTAAAAAGGCCAGTGTGATCGGGAATCCGGGGTGTTATCCAACTACAGTTCAGTTGGGTCTGGCGCCAGTCTTAAAAGCGGCTGAAGCATTGGTGAAACCTGAAAGCATTATTATCGATGCCAAATCTGGTGTATCAGGTGCAGGTCGTAAAGCCAGTCTGGGCATGATTTATTCTGAAAATGCCGATAACTTTAAGGCCTATGGTGTAGCGGGGCATCGTCATCACCCTGAAATTGTCGAAGCACTGGAAAATATCTCAGGTCAAAAAAATGTGTTTGATCATATTTTATTTGTACCGCATTTGGTGCCGATGATTCGTGGTATGTTGTCGACCATCTATATCGATTTAACTAAAGCAGGCCAAGCAGCAGATTTACAAGCGCTATATGAGCAGTTCTATGCCAATGAAGCATTTGTGGATGTCATGCCGGCGGGTAGCTCACCAGAAACGCGTTCAGTGCGTGGAGCGAATCAGTTGCGTATTGCCTTGTATAAGCCACAACCAACAAAACTGGTGATCCTGGTTGCACAAGACAATTTGGTAAAAGGCGCAGCAGGTCAGGCTGTGCAAAACATGAACCTGATGTTTGGTTTTGCTGAAGATGCTGGCTTAAATAATATTGGTTTATTACCATAAAAAACGTATTAGAACTTCACACACATTTAGATTTGCATTTAAATGTGTGTCTTGATTAAAGCAAACAAGAGATCAAAATGCCGAATAACGAGTCAAATACGACGCTTCCTCAGGAACCCGATACTAAGAAACCATTCATGAAAGGCAATACGCCCTTAGCCATTGGTGCGGCTGTATTGATCTTAAGCAGTGGCGTACTCGGATATACCGTAGGACATCGTCAGGGTTTGACTGCGGCGGGTTATGATGCAGATGCAGAGCAACTGGTCGATGTGGTACAGACTCAGAAAGCCAGTCTGGAAACACTGAACAAGACGCTAAATACTGCGGTTCAGGAGCGTGATCTGGCTGTCAGCAATGCCAATGATCTGTATCTGGCCATGACCAAGGCACGTGATGAACAGGTTCAGGCCGAAAGTGTGGGAACCATTTATCGCGAGATCTTGCGTCAGCGTGGTGGTCTGGCATTGGCGGTTCAAAACCTGTCGATTAAACCATTACCCGAAAATGCTTTTGAATACCAGATTGATCTGGTTCAGGTCAGCCCAGGCAAAAGCCGTGCTTCAGGTAGCGTGGAACTGCGCCTGATTAAAGGTACGGAAATTTTGGTGGTGCCACTGGAAGATAAAAACTTTAATTTCGAAAATTATGAGCGACTCACTGGCCGCTGGACCATGCCTAAGGGCTTTAAGCCAGAATTTATTGAAGTGCGTCTTACTGGTGCCAAACCTGTGATTCGTCGTTTTAGTTGGGAACAGGGCAAAGCAGTAGAAAATCAGTCTGCCACCTTGTCCGAAATTCCGAAAACCGAAGCAAATGCAAATTAAGTGTGAAATATAAATCTTATGCCAAGCAATAAACGTCAAATGTGTTTAAGTGATATTAAAAATTCTTTTAATGAGTCTGGAATCGTTGATTGGCATATCAGCCCACGTTTAGCAAATGAACCCTCTGAAGACGGTGATTCTGACCTAGCTGTACAGACTGCACCGCCAGAACTGAAACGTCCACCATTATATGCCGTTGTTTTATTAAATGACGACTATACGCCGATGGAGTTTGTAATTGAAATTTTACAACAATACTTTGCAATGAATCTTGACCAAGCTACACAAGTAATGCTAACTGTACATTATGAAGGAAAGGGTGTAGCTGGGGTTTATCCTCGAGACATTGCGGAGACCAAAGCCAACCAAGTCAATAATTATGCTCGATCACAAGGTCATCCGTTACTTTGCCAAATAGAGCCTAAAGATTAAGGGGGTTACATGCTCAGTCGTCAATTAGAAGTATCACTACGTTTGGCTGTCAGCATGGCTCGTCAAAAGAGACATGAGTTCCTGACCGTAGAACATTTATTGTTAGCCTTGCTTGACAACGATTCCGCCGTGAATGCCCTGAAAGCATGTGGTGCGGACATCATCGTGTTGCGTAAGGAATTAGAAGAGTACGTAGAACAACATACCCCTAAACTTGGTGAAAATAGTGATCAGGCACCACACCCGACAGAAAGCTTCGACCGGATCTTGCAACGCGCGATTTTTCACGTGCAATCAAGCGGTGGCGATCGTACTGTAGAAGGTGCTGATATTCTGGTTGCCATGTATTCTGAGCGTGACTCATTTGCAGTCTATCTGCTTAAACGTCATCAAATTAACCGTCTGACCCTGACTCAGTACCTGTCTCATGGTACCCGTAAAGAAGATGTACAGTCTGAAGAAGAAATCGAAGATCTAGATGGCGAATCAGCATCTTCAGCAAGTTCAGGTCCACTTGAACTTTATACCACTAACCTGAATGTTGAAGCACAAAAAGGTAAGACCGATCCACTGATTGGTCGTGAAAAAGAAATCGAGCGTGCCGCGCAAATTCTTTGCCGCCGTCGTAAAAACAACCCACTCCTTGTCGGTGATCCGGGAGTTGGTAAAACCTCAATTGCTGAAGGTCTTGCTTGGTTAATTGTCAATGGTAAAGCGCCAAAACCACTGGAAAATGCTGAAATTTTCAGTCTGGACATTGGTGCTTTGGTGGCAGGAACCAAATACCGTGGCGACTTTGAAAAACGCTTGAAACAGCTTTTAAATGCGTTGAAAAAGAAACCTGAAGCAGTGCTGTTTATTGATGAAATTCACATGATTATTGGTGCAGGCTCGAGTATGGGCAGTACCATGGATGCATCGAATCTGATCAAACCGGCGCTGGCAAATGGTTCTTTACGCTGCATCGGGTCAACCACATTCCAGGAATACCGTCAGGTCTTTGAGAAAGATCATGCTTTATCGCGTCGTTTCCAGAAAATTGATGTGAATGAGCCATCTATTTCTGAAACTATTGATATCCTACGTGGTCTGAAATCGAAGTTTGAAGATTTCCATCATGTGGAATATGAAGATCAAGCCTTAGTGTCTGCGGTAGAACTTTCTGCGAAATTTATCAACGACCGTTTCTTGCCAGATAAGGCGATTGATGTCATTGATGAAGCCGGTGCTCAGCGCCGTCTCAAAGCAGAACAAGATGACAGTTTAATCACCGTAGAAAATATTGAAGACATCGTTTCTAAAATTGCGCGTATTCCTCCGAAAACTGTCTCTAAAGATGACAAGAGTGTGCTGGAAAATCTTGAGCGTGATTTAAAACGTGTGGTCTTTGGTCAGGATGAAGCGATTGAGGCCTTGGCTTCTGCAATTAAACTGTCACGTGCCGGTTTGAAGTCTCCAGATAAGCCTGTAGGTAGTTTTGTCTTTGCGGGTCCTACAGGTGTTGGTAAAACCGAAGTGACCAAGCAGCTCGCGAAACAGATGGGTGTGGAACTGGTTCGTTTTGATATGTCGGAATACATGGAACGTCATGCAGTGTCACGTTTGATCGGTGCACCTCCGGGCTATGTCGGTTTTGATCAGGGTGGCTTGCTCACCGATGCGATTCACAAAAATCCGCATTGTGTGCTGTTGCTAGACGAGATCGAAAAAGCGCATCCAGATGTGTTTAACCTCTTATTGCAGATTATGGATCATGGTTCATTGACTGATAATAACGGGCGTAAATCTGATTTCCGTAACGTGGTCTTGGTACTCACCACCAATATTGGTGCTGAAAGTATTTCACGTGTCAGCATTGGTTTTATGGAACAGGACAATAGTAACGATAATCAGGAAGCGATGAAGAAAGCCTTCTCGCCGGAATTCCGTAACCGTCTCGACGGCGTGATTCAGTTCAAGGCATTGCCAAGCAGCATTATTGAAAATGTCGTGGATAAATTCCTGACTGAACTTCAAGCACAACTGGATGACAAAAAAGTCATGCTGGAAGTGGATCAGAGTGCACGTGAATGGATGTCAGAACATGGCTATGACCGTTTAATGGGCGCACGTCCAATGCAACGTTTGATTCAGGAACACCTGAAAAAACCGCTGGCTGAGATGATCCTGTTTGGTGAGCTGGCTGAAAATGGCGGCAATGTTGCAGTATCGGTGAAAAAAGAAAATGGTAAAGCGGTTGGCTTAAAACTTGAAGTTTTTGAAGACCAGACTGCTGAACCAGCTTAATTAATAAGAAGGATCAAACCCGTGCTTGCACGGGTTTTTTCATGGACTCATATTTTAAATTATCAAATTCATATCATTTAAAAGATAAATTATGGATATTCAAGTTACCAAGCTGTTCACGACATTTTTACTGTTTTTAGTCACGGCATTGATGGAAATTTTAGGTTGTTATTTTCCCTATCTGATTTTAAATCACGGGAGAAGCCACTGGTTATGGATTCCGACAGCTCTGGCTTTGGCGGCTTTTGTCTGGCTGTTAACCTTGCATCCAGCTGCTTCAGGACGAATCTATGCCGCTTATGGTGGTATCTATATTTTTTCAGCGCTAATGTGGTTGCGCTTCGTTGATCAAGTGACTCTATCGCGTTGGGATCTACTTGGTGGCATGGTGGTAATACTGGGCGCGTTGATTATTATTTTGCAGCCGCAAGGCTTGGTGCGTTAGCAAGATATAACAGTAAACCTTATTAAAAAAGGCAGCCACAGCTACCTTTTTTTGTTTTTGGATTTTTTAATTTCAAATCAAACTTGATGTCTTATTTAGTTAGATTATTTTAATTTGCAATCTTTCTGGGAAATATCCGTTTTATATGTTTGTGTCTGCGAGTTCAGGCTGAGTTCAACCTTGTAAGGGTTCTCAATCTGATAGCGATGCTCAAAGAAAATTTCACAATTAGTGAGCAGATTATTGCGAATGACTTTCATCACTTCTTTGCGCCCCAAGTCTTTTTCAAACTGGCTAAAATCGGGCGTGATGATCATGCCTTTCAGTGTGGTTTTATTGGCACTTAACTGTAATTGTTCAATAATCGTATTTTGATCAATCTGCAATGGTAAAGTTCTGGAATCTTCTGCACTGAGCACTGCGAGTAATTCATTCAGTTCGGCTTTTTTCTGAATTTTAAATTTGCTGTCAATAATATTTTTTTCTTGAAGATATTGGTCAAATTCAGAAGCATGCACCGGTAAGACAGCACTGCTAAAACCAGTCAAGAGTGCCAAAGCCCAATATTTTTTTTGCATTGTATAAAATCACTTTTTATTCCATTTCACAATGATTATAAGAGCTGAGACAAAAAAAGCACCAGAGATTGGTGCTTAATTTGTGAAGATTCATCTTAAAAAATTAGTCTTTTTTCAGATTTTCATTAATCAGGAATTCAACCAAGGCTTTTTGCGCGTGCAAGCGATTTTCAGCTTCATCCCAAACTACGGCATTTTTATGGTCAAGCAGATTTTCTGAAATCTCTTCGCCACGATGCGCAGGCAAGCAGTGCATAAACAAGCAATCTGGATGTGCAAGATCCATCAGACGTTCATTTACCTGATAATCTGCAAAGGCTTTTTCACGGATCTTCTGTTCTTCTTCTTGGCCCATGCTTGCCCAAACGTCAGTCACTATCAGATCAGCATTCACCGCTGCATCTTCAGCAGAAGGAACCAGTTCCACACAATGCGCAAATTCAGACAGGAATTTTTCTTGTGGTTCATAGCCTTTTGGCGCTGCAATTTTCAGATTAAAGCCCCACATATGTGCAGCTTCAATATAAGAGTTACACATATTGTTGCCATCACCAATCCAGGCAACAGTTTTCCCTTCGATTGAGCCACGTTGCTCTACATAAGTCTGCATATCAGCAAGTAGCTGGCAAGGATGGTGGTCATCAGTCAACGCATTAATCACAGGAACTTTCGAATAAGATGCAAAACGCTCCACGATATCATGACCGAAAGTACGGATCATTACGATATCCAGCATGCTTGAAATCACACGTGCAGAATCTTCAATCGGTTCACCACGACCTAACTGGGTATCGCGTGAAGACAGGAAAATTGCGCTGCCACCAAATTGGCTCATGCCAGCTTCAAACGAAACACGCGTACGGGTACTGGATTTTTCAAAAATCATGCCCATCACTTTACCAAAAAATGGTTGGAACACTTCATTGTTATGCTGTTTGCGCTTAAGCTCAATTGCGCGTTGCAAAATCTGGTTAAGTTCTAAAGTTGATAAATCGCGTAAGGTGAGAAAGTGACGGAGAGCCATTCGTTACTCCACAATAATTGCCGAAAAACTCGATCAACAATCAGTTGTTGGTTAGTTTAAGAAAAAATACGGAATCGGCTAATATACTATAAGCAATGAAAAATGCAAAAAAACTAGACTTTTTGATGACCGTCTAAAAAGCGATCCACACAATAACTGATGTATTTGTCGATTTCCTGATCATCTTCCTGTACCGGAATTCCCATCAGAATACGCCATTCCAGATTGCGCAAAATACCAAAATACAGCTGCGCCGAATATTGTGGATTTTCGCAATGCAATAAACCTTGCGCATCTGCCTGTTCTAAAGCCGTGGCAATGGCACTTTGCACATGCACCGGGCCTCGCTCATGAATATGCTGAGCAAGTTCAGGATTACGCTGGCTTTGTTCCAGCACCAGACGCATAAAGGCCGAGTTTTCCGGTTGCATAATCTGGTGATAAAAATTAAGCAACGTGTGTACTAAATAACTACGAAAATCCAGTGCCATCAGTTCGATCGGAATACTGATATCTTCAAAAAACTTGATACGACGATAATCGCAGATGGCTTTAAACAAGCCCTCTTTATTGCCAAAGTACTTATAAATAGAGGCTTTAGAGCCACCGGCATGCTGGACGATATCATCCAGAGACACAGCATCATAACCCCGTTCCAGAAATAGCTCGGTTGCACTGATCAGCAGCGCAATACAACGCTCATGACCACGTTTGGTCTGTGGCAGATCTTTGGCGAGCGGTTCTAGGGCGAGGTCTTGCATAGGAGATAGTACATCAACATGTCAATAGAGATTGAAACGCCATCATAACAAATATATGCACATATTTCATAATTGCGCCGGATAAGTGCGCTATTTGCTAATTAGGTAAAGCAAAACTTAAAAATTTGACTAAAGTTTTAGAGTATTTGTTCTATCAGGTTATGGAATGAGCAAGCCAAATGAGTATACTCGAATTTCAATAATTATAGCCAAGACTGTGGAAAAGGAAGATGACAGAACAAATGTCTGCAGGTCTAAGATTTAGACAAGCGCTTGAAGTCGAGAAACCATTGCAAATTATGGGCACGGTAAATGCCTATGCTGCCATGATGGCCAAACAGGTCGGTTATAAAGCCATTTATTTATCAGGTGCGGGTGTCGCGAATTATTCTTATGGTTTGCCTGATCTGGGCATGACCAGCCTGGATAATGTTCTTGAAGATGTACGCCGGATCACTGAACGTGTGGATACACCTTTACTGGTTGATATCGATACCGGTTGGGGCGGTGCATTAAATATTGCCCGCACGATTAAGCAGATGATTGCAGCAGGAGCCGCTGCGGTTCATATTGAAGATCAGGTGGCACAGAAGCGTTGTGGTCATCGTCCAAATAAAGAAATCGTATCGCAGCAGGAAATGGTCGATCGTATCAAAGCGGCTGTAGATGCGAAAACCGATTCAAACTTCGTGGTGATGGCGCGTACCGATGCGCTACAAAAAGAAGGCTTGCAAGCCGTGATTGATCGTGCTTCTGCCTGTGTTGAAGCGGGTGCAGATGCGATCTTTGCTGAGGCGATGACCGATATCACCATGTACCGTACAGTGTGTGATGCGGTCGGTGTGCCAGTCTTGGCAAATATTACCGAATTTGGTGATACACCGTATTATACGGTTGATGAACTGGCGGAGCAGGGCATTGGCATGGTGCTGTATCCGTTATCAGCGACACGTGCAATGCAAAAAGCCGCACTTGAAGTGATGCGTTCAGTACGCGAACATGGTACTCAGGTAAATGTGCTGGATATTATGCAACAACGAAAAGAACTCTACGAATTTTTAGATTATCACAGCTTCGAAGACACATTAGATAAACTGTTTAAACAGGAGAATTAAAAAAATGGCTGAAGGAAAAGTACTCACTGGCGCAGGATTGCGCGGACAAGTGGCAGGTAAAACCTCACTTTCAACAGTAGGCAAAAGTGGCGCAGGTCTGACCTATCGCGGCTATGACGTGCAGGATCTGGCTGAACATTGCCAGTTTGAAGAAGTCGCTTATCTGATTTTCTTCGGAGAATTGCCGACAGCAGAGCAATTGGCTGCCTACAAAGCCAAACTGAAATCCTTGCGCACTTTACCTCAGGCATTAAAAGAAGTCCTTGAGCGTATTCCTGCCGACTCGCATCCAATGGATGTGATGCGTACTGGCGTTTCCATGCTGGGCAATCTTGAAACTGAGCAGTCTTTTGAGCAGCAACAGGATATCGCAGACCGCATTTTGGCAACTTTGCCGGCAATCATTTGTTACTGGTATCGTTATAGTCATGACGGCGTACGTATTGAAGAAAATACTGACGATGATTCGATTGGTGCACAGTTCCTGCATCTTCTGCATGGTGAAAAACCAAATGAGCTACATGAACAGGTAATGAATGTTTCCTTGATTCTGTATGCAGAGCATGAATTCAATGCTTCGACTTTTACCGCTCGTGTGTGTGCATCAACGCTGTCCGATATGCATTCCTGTATTACCGGTGCAATCGGTTCCTTGCGTGGCCCTCTACATGGCGGTGCCAACGAAGCTGCGATGGACATGATCGAAAACTGGAAGTCGCCTGAAGAAGCTGAACGTGAAATGCTGGGCATGCTGGAACGTAAAGAAAAAATCATGGGCTTCGGTCATGCGATCTATAAGGACAATGATCCGCGTAATGGCATTATTAAAGTCTGGTCTGAACGTTTAGCCAAAGATGTGGGTGATACCGTACTTTATCCAGTGTCAGTGCGCTGCGAAGAAGTCATGTGGCGTGAGAAGAAATTATTCTGTAATGCGGATTTCTTCCATGCTTCGGCTTATCATTTCATGGGCATTCCAACCAAGTTGTTTACCCCGATCTTTGTTATGTCACGTGTGACAGGTTGGGCAGCGCATGTGATGGAACAGCGTGCAGATAACCGTATTATCCGTCCAAGCGCGGACTATACCGGTCCAGAACTACGTAAAGTAGTGCCAATCGCTGAGCGTTCTACAGCGGCTTGATCCGTAAATGTCCTAGAATAAAAATAAGGTCTCAATTGAGACCTTATTTTTTTTAGTGAATTCTGTTATCGACTTAACAGTGCCGGATCTTCAATGCTATAACCTGTTTCAAAAGGAATACCCAGATACTTTACTATTACCAGGGTTTTATTCTGTTTCGGAACTTTATAGGCCTGGCTAATTTTCAAGCCTTGCTGATAACTGACTGCTTGCTGAACCGGACTTTTTTGTAAGCTGGATTTTACTTGATATTGATAGGTCCATTTTGGCACTTTTTCCTGAGGATCATGCCAGGCAGGCGCGCTACCTTTCGTTGTCTTTAACACCTTAAGCTGTGGCTTTGATTTTTGAATTGGATTTAATGGAACTAAACGTTTTTTGATTTTGGCAATGTCCTGATCAAACTTGCGACTGTCTTGATCATAATCGATGCGCTTGGTTTTAGGATTGATATATAAGGAATTGACCTGAACCAGTTGATTTGGTTTTTGGGATTTAAAATTATAATAATACAGTTGAGGCAAGCGTCCACGACCATCAAGATAATGACGCATGATATAAAGCTTCTGTTCTTTGACTTCATAGCCTAGAACTTCAATATTTTGTGGGCCGCCTACAGTAGCGAAAGCCAGACTGGGCAAGCTCAGAGGGAGCAGAAGCAGTGCGGTTTTAATATTCATGGTCATTCCACCCTCAAAAAAATAGATTGGCATTTGATCATGCCAATCTATCTTAAAATACGGTAGAAATAATGAAGCTTATTCAGGCTACATAGTAACTTTGAAAGCTTAGCTGTTATTCAATAGATTGATCATGTCATGTGCAACCACAGCTGACAGTTTATTAAGGCGTTCAAGTGGCGAGCCTTTGAGATAATACTGGAACTGATGGATTTGCGTGCCATCATTAATGGCCACAAAAAAAGTCCCTTCCGGTTTCTCTGGTGTCGCGCTACCACCTGGTTTAAGCAATCCTGTACAGGCAATAATCCAGTCAGCATCACGGAACATTTTTTTACCTGCTTCCGCCAGAGCAACCGTTACCGGCATAGATTCCGCAGTATGACTATTGATCAGATTCTTGGAAATGCCCAATACTGAAGTCTTGACACTTACATCGTAGCAGATCAAACCACCAATCAGAATTTCGGCACCTTCTCCTTTACAAATGGAGAACTGGCTACTGAGATATCCAGAACTTGCACTTTCGATAAAGGCAATTTTTATGTTTTTCTCTTCGAGTAAGCCGCAACAGGTTTTTATCATAGTCTCTATATTTTCTTTGTGGGAGTGATTTTAGATCAATCTAGACAGATTTTTTTCTGTCGATCAACTCCAAGTATATTTATATTTTTATGAAAGTTAAAATTTTTTTCATAGATCAGTGTAATTTCATGTTGATCTGATCGCAAAATCTGAATGGTTAAAGCTTGGGCTATTTTCAAAAATAGAGGTTTCTTCTCAGGCGGAACAGTGGTAAAAATAAAAATAAAGTGCTTAGTGAAAGTAGGGTGTTGGAATGAAAACCACAGTAAAATATGTAGTCTTAAAAAGTCTTGACTATCAATTGGGTACACCATTATTTCAGGAAGAAATTGACGCTGATGGTCAATATTTTGATCAGATACCAAGCACAATTTCTTATCAGAACTTACAGTTCAAAGTAAAAAGCAAAGAGCTTAAACGTTTGCATCTGGCCGAAGAGCAGGAAGATACTCAAACGATTATCGTCAAAGTAGTCAATATCTAATAAAAACTGAATAGAATAAGCCTCTTTTAAAGAGGCTTATTTATTATAAATAGATTAATAAATATAATTACAAACAATGATTTGATCTAAGTTTATACCAAAATAATAAGTAAAAATATTTGAATTAAAGTCAAGATAAATTCGAAACAGCTTAAGTGTTATTGGTGAGGTCATGTTAAGTATCGTATTTCTTCACAGTTGATAATATTCAAAAAGAATTGTATTTTTAATGTTTTATTTAATTTTTTAAAAATATAGAAGGTTTAGATTTATTTTTATATATTTATAAATATCAATAGCATAGTTATTAAGTGGTTCTGTTTAATAACGCTTTTTAAATTTTATTAAAAATTTTCCTATATATGAAATAGGACTTAAGTTATTCCTTTTATTGGATAATAAATTTTTGACCTATAAAGTCTTTCATTATGTTTCTGTTGCATTATATCAGGTAATTTATGTTGCGCATTAATTTCCACTTCAAGTACTTATCTTACTATTTTTTACATTGAATTAATCTGTAACAGGTTAAAGGTTGGCGAAATCTGAAAAATGCGTAGAGTAGATATTAAGTCGAAACCTATCGGCTTTTAATTTAAAGCAAATAGTAAGGAATATCACCATGGCTAATAATCAACAGCAAGACCAACAGAAACAGCAACAACAGCAACAGCAAAATCAAGATCAGCAGCGTCAACAAAACAACCAGCAAAACCCAAATCAGCAACAAAATAACCAGCAACAACAACAGCCGCAGGGTGGTCAACACAACCAGCAACAGCGCGACCAGCAGCAACAAAACCAGCAAGGCCAACAGCAACAACAGCCACAGCAAAACAGTAACCAGCAACAACAACGTTCACGTAATCAACAAGATCAGTGAAAGCCACAGCGTTAATCTTTTTTAAGATATATGCTCTTCATAAAAAAACCGCCTGATTCAGGCGGTTTTTTTTATATTTCATTGCACGATTAGACTAAGTATTTATTAACACTGAATATTGGCTTTTAGCTTGTAGAAATTCAAGGCATTGTCTAGGTCTGTGAGCAACTCTTTTTCTGTATATTCCTTGGGTGCAAGTTTTAGCAGAGCAGGCATGTAGTTATTTTTATATTCTTTAGGATATTGTTCACACAGGATGCGTGTTCTTTCTTCCAGACTAATTGTTGAAGAGTGGAGTTTGTCCAGATAAGCACTGAGTTGATTATCTGACTGTTCAAACTGCGCTTTAATATTTGCAGCAGCCTCGGCTGAATTCTCTGCTTGCTGTTTTTGGCAGCCGCTTATTGCCAGACTCATCAATAAAGTAATTAGGATGCGATTTTTCATGCTGCCAAAATATTGTTATTGCTCATATGAAAAATTATAGAGAGAAATGACTAAAAAGAAAGCAATGATCTATAAACTTTATGAGACATTGAACATTCATAACATCCGATATTGACTGAAATAAGGAATTTTCTTCTAAAAATCTAAATTAACCCATTCTCACTTATAGGTTTAGCAATTCTTCTTGGGTTTTGGTTATTTAGTAATCTTATTTTCTCATTAAAAATATTTTTGGATAAATTACAGTCATTTAATTAACAAAAGTAATGGTTTTTTCATATTTTGAAACATTGCATCTATATATCCTACACAGATCGGCTGCATGGCTAGTGATATCTTGGCGTCATTCTAAGAACTTAATGAAAATAATTAAAAATCAGCACATTATAAGGCCTGTTTAATTTAGGAGAGTTAAACAGGCTTTTTCTTTTCCGTCTTAAATCTGGTTTTTTCTTTGCTGATTGTATTTTTTGCTCATTCTCTTTCACATAAGTTTTCATACACAACATAAAGCCTGAAAATTCCCTCAGGAGAGATACATGAATAGATGTTATTTATATATCTCTTTTCACGAAAAGACAGGACAAAGCTATGATGAGATGTATATGCGCATTTGGCATGGGCGTGATGGTCGGCTGTTGTTTTAAATCTTGCAAAGAGAAAATGTGTCAGATGATGAGCAGCAAGCATTGTAAAAGTGATCATTGTAAAAAGGATCAGACGACTCAAGCTGAAGAGCCTGTACGAACTTAGCCCCAAAAGCTTCAATTTTACTTAAAGGCTAAACAGAGCTGAGTACTGAAGTTATTCTAGATCGCTGATCCAATCATTTTGTATTGAGTCATTCTATATTTAAAGCAATAAAGCTTGATGTTGGATCGAGCTTTTTACACTCAGGAGAAAAACATGATGCAATTTATATTTTGTTTATTTGGTCTTCATGGTGCGACTGAAATTAACTACACGTGTGACCATGATGAGGTCAAACAGTGTCGTGATTGCTTGAAAAATATTGAATAATGTGCCAAATCATCAGACATATTAATGAAGATCAATCCCCGTTCAATCATCAGTTGGCGGGGTTTTTCTTTACTGATAAAATTTTTGGATCTAAACATAATTTCTCACAAGGAATACTTTATAAGAAAAATATTTCAATAGGATTACGTTTTGATAAATTCTTAGTACTTAGAACTGAAATAGCAAAATACAATAGAATATATGTAGGTGAGCATCTGCGCTCGAATTCTTGAAGCAATTCAAAAGAGGCCAAAGGCTGAAACTGCATTAGATGGTTGGTATCGAATGATTAAGGCCAATCATCCTAAAGGTTTTGCTGAGATGAAAAGACTTTTTCCGTCAGTGGATAAGGTTAGAAAATTTCATGTATTCGATATCGGCTCGCACGCGAATTCATATTCTTTGCTATATCGTCTACGATCAGGCTGAACAGCTTATTTGCTCAGATGAACAACAAGAATTGTGAAATGTCAAAGAGCACTTGAAGGAAAGTTTGTCTCTTTATAAAACTGAATGTGCAACATAAATAACATTGATGTTTAGCAGCAGATATCATATTTATTTATTAATAGATATATGAAGGAGATGCATATGACAAATAAGCCAGAGCAAGAATCAAATCCGCATAAAGAATCAAATGACGACAAGGGTAATCAGGCATCTTATAAGCATGTCAAACCAGAAAAAAAACCCAATGCAGAACCGGAAAATCCATTGAGAGAGCAAAAATAGCTTTTTCATATGGACGAAGCCCTAACTTGGTTTAGGGCTTTTTAATTTCCCAATAAGCGTTGATCTCTAGGCTTTGCAATAAATTCATCTTTCATTTCAAAGAAAAATTCATGGGCTTGTTCATGATCGCAGTGCAACCAGTCATGTCGTGATTTTTCCGGAATCACAATGATCGAGCGTTTTTCGTCATTCGGGTCATGAAACTGTTTCATAAAGGGATGTTGATCTGAATTTATGGTCAGCATCGAAAATGATCTGATTTTTTCACCATCAATGTGTGAGTCATCATAAATCGCTGCAACGGTAAAAGGATTGCCATCTTCACGTGAAATACCAAACCAGTGCGGTTTGCCGTCTATATATTTAGGTTCATAGAATGTATCGACCGGTACCAAAGCAAACTGGTTGTTTTTCCAGGCATGTCGAAAACTCGATTTGGATGCGACTGTTTCAGTCCGTGCATTATAGGTATGCCGGCCATATTTTAGTTCTTTCGCCCAAGCTGGAATCAGTCCGAAACGTGCGATATCCAGCTCATACTCGTCAGCACCGCGCATAATGATTGGGGCTGGCGCTAAAGGATAAACATGCGTTTTAATTTCCAGTTCGAGTTGATCTTCATGAATATCTAATAAGGAAAGACGTTTTTTTGATGGGAATTCATAGTTCGAGCACATAAATAACCTCTTTCATTCTAATTATTGTCTGCTAAAGAATTAAGGTATAAAAATGATGGACTCAAAACAATTCGAAATCGTAAGTATAGTTTTAACAGAAAGTAAGAATACGGATTAATATCAGTTTATCCTCTTTATAGAATAGTGCTTATTTAAAGGACTATTCTATAAATATGAAGATATTTGAGTTATTAATGCTTAAATGCAAAAGCTCGCCGGGTTATTTTGTAGGGCAGGTGCTCAAAGCTTTTCCTTGTTCAACTGAATGGATAAAGTTTTCAATCAGAAATTCACTCTGTCTTAAGGAATCACGATGATCTCCATTTTTGACGAGATGTAAGGCGATAGATTTCTGCTTTGTACATACCTGCTGGTAGTAAGCATAAGTACCACGATCATCGACCAGTTGATCTTTCTCACCTTGTACCAGCAGAACCGGCACAGTCGGTATCATATTCTCAATAGACTGTTCTTTTAAATAATTGGTCAAAGGTGCCAGATTTACATTTGATTTAAAGACAGTCTTAGGTGCTTGTTTTAGGTCAGATTGTAATTCTGACAAACAGCGACTGCGTGCATGATTAAGAATTTCTCCCATTTCTGGGCTCACTAAATTTGCTGGAGCAAGCATCGGATCTGCAGCCTCTGCTCCTAAAAGCACAATTGGAAAAAATGCGGTGACATCAGTCGTGATTTGCGAATTGCTAGCAACATATTCAGCGATTCCTTCATATTGGTAACCGCCTGGCGCCAGTGCAATTGCCCCGCGAAGATCAAATTCAGGCGCATCTTTTTGACCGGACGCTGCAACTTTAAGAGATGCTGCACCTCCTTGACTATGACCCATAACATACCAATTTTTACTAAAGTTATAAGGCTTTAAATGGTGGATCGCTCGTACCGCATCAACGACAGTATGTAACTGGCTTCGCGCATTCATATAAGGATGACCGCCCGGAGTGCCTAAACCTTGATAATCAGGTGCAACGACTGCATAGCCGCGAGCGAGCCAGGCATTCAATGCCTTAGCTGCGATTTGTTGATAGACATGGACTGGCCCACCCATATAATCGCCAGAGGGTGCACATGTATCAGCAACGCCAGTTGTACCATGCGCCCAAGCCAGAACAGGCCATCCATCTTTAGGGACTTTGCCTTTAGGTAACAGGATATAGCCTGAAGTGACGATGGGCTCGGATTTTGTGCCACGACTGCGATAATTGATTAAGAAACGTTGTGAGGCATTCGTAAACAGATCAGTATTTTGTTCTTGTAGAGATAATATTGTACCCAGTATTTTTTCAGAAATATTAGATGTTTGGATTTTGCTGTTATCGGGAAGTGGAGGAGATGCTATTGCATATGTTGAACCTAAACATAAACAGCTCATGATCAATTTAATAATAGGAGGTTTAATTTTCATCACTGAAACCATTTTCCTTTTTATAATGTCATTTTTAATGTAGCAGCTTTATTTATGTTTCTAAATTAACTCTGCACAAAGTTTGTAAACTAAAGCTTTTAAGTTAAGGCGAATATGCAATACAACAGGTTATTTTAGGTTAGCTGATAACTTTAATATAAGCACTTATATTTTAATGTGGTTCTGATCTGTGAGTAGAATTCATATCATGTCTAAGCTGACTAATACGATCATAAATCACCTTTCGCATTCGGTTTATTACTCCCAGAGGTTTGTGCTCTGGTAGTGTATGCCATGGTGTAAAAGAGAGGTTTTCACAAAACTTGTTTTGTTCAGGCGTATCAAAAACTTGTTGGGGAATACGGATAGTGGCTACCTTGTAAAAAGGTGCTTGGCTTTCTTGCCATTCAGTCATGGAATCTTCGACCGACATGCTGTTTGATGTTCTAGGCTGTACCAGAAACTCCATACATGCTTCACTTTTTTGCAAATGTTTGCGCAGGTTTTCTCTTAGAAAATTATGATGGGGAGCATGTGGAAGAGGATCTATCACTGTCGAACATGCTTGAGCTGAATACTTTACAGCTTGACGATCAGTGCCTATTCCTAATTGATAGGGCACCATAGACCAATATCTAGTTTGCAAAGGATTAGAAATTTTATTTCTCGTATTTAAGGCAATCCAGGTTCCTTTAGCTCCTAATGCAAAAGGAATATGCAGTTTATTAAAAAATCTATCGCTATTTATATCTTGCATAAATGACATATATCGAACTGGATCATTCACAAAAAAGACAGGATGATTGATCATAATGAAATCTTGAGTAGAGGTTTCATCATCTAAAAGCTTTTCTCCTGGTACTCCTAAAAGTTTTATCGCCATGCCACGGGCATCTTTTTTAATATCTGCTTGTTGGGCATCTTTAGAACCATTAGAGAAACGAATCCAGGCTTGATATGTTTTTCCAGGAAGAAAAACACCTTGAGCCAAGTTTTTAGGAAGAGCTTCATCTACTTTGAATTCTGCGCGTACACAACCGTGTGCTTTGGGATGGGCATCACGTAGCGCGATACCTGTGGAATATTCTTTCCGAATCGATATCTCAATTATATCTGCGATTTTTTCAGTTATATTTGCTTCATCAGGATAAAGACTTTCACTTAAATGATGATCTATATTGGGATGAATATTATCTTTTGAAGAGTTAGATGCTATAGGGGAAGCGTTAGCATATGCAGCACTACAAATACTTATTGCCATTAAAGAGAAAACTAGACCCGAGCATATAGGTCTTATAAAGTTAGGCATTGATTTTCTCCTTGCTATAAAGCTAGAGTTAGTTTTAATTTTTTAGCCTATGAACTGAAAATTCTTTGGACATACTTTAGCCATAAAACAATGATAATGTCTGTGTAATTATTGATCTTCAGATTTTAAGTCCATCCAATTCCTTCCTAAAACTGTTTCCACTCTTTGTCGTGTGCTCAATATAGAAGACGATTTATGTTCTTACTTTAATTTAACTCAACACAGAGTTTTTTACTTTAGCAAAATTTATCCATAAACTTATGAAAATTTATTTTTAGACTAATGCGAGATGCTCGTAGCAAAATCAAGAGTCGTCGAATACAGTGCTATAGAAATTTATTGAGTTTAAAATTTTGAAAATATTAGGATATATAAATCAATGCCAGTTCTAGCAATCCAGCATAGACTCAGTGGATTTTACTTTTTTTACTATGCGATTGTTGGGGCATTCATGCCTTTTTGGAGTCTGTATCTTGAAGATCAAGGCTTCAATTATCAGGAAATCGGGATTTTATCTTCTATTGCGATTGTTACCCGATTCTTTGCGCCGTTGATCTGGGGTTGGATTGCAGATAAATCCGGTAAACGCATGTTGCTGGTGCGTATTGCCACCTGGATGGAAGCCTGTATCTGGTTCATGATTTTTATTATTCCCAATAGCTTTCAATCTGTAGCTTTACTGATGCTGATTTTCAGTTTCTTTCAGAATGCCATTCTGGCACAGTTTGAAGGCGTGACTTTGTTCTGGCTCGGGGAAAAAAGAGCAGAACTTTATGGCAAAGTACGAAAATGGGGATCAGTCGGCTTTATTATCGGTGTATTCTGCTTGGGCGCCGTCTTTGAAATTATGAGCATCAGTATGTTGCCAGTGTTGTTGCTGTGTATTTCATTTCTGGCCTTTCTCTGGTCATTTACCATTAAAGAGCCCACGATGGCGCCTACCGCCCAGAAACAGCTCGAACCCTTATGGCCGATATTCAAACGCCCAGTCGTCTATAGCTTTTTCCTGATTGAATTGATTCTGCTATTTTCACACGCGCCGTTTTATAGTTTTTATAGCAATTATCTCAGTCAGGCGGGATTTAGCACCAGTCAGATCGGCTTGCTGTGGTCAGTCGGGGTCATTACGGAAATTATCATGTTTGCCTATGCGACGTTCTTTCTGACACGCTGGTCATGGCGTCATCTGGTCACGCTATGCTTGTTAATGACTGGATTAAGATGGTTCATCGTCGGGGTCTTTCCTACTTCATTCATGGCACAGTTTTTTGCTCAAACGATTCACGCTTTAAGTTTTGGTTTATTTCATATGATCGCGATGCGGGTGATTTTTCAGAACTTCTCTGCAGGGCAGCAAGGGCGTGGACAAGCGCTATATAGCACGATGTGGGGCATTGGTGTGGCGAGTGGCAGTATTCTGGCCGGCCATTATTGGGATCAAGTCGGCGGCACATCTATTTTTATCGCTGCTGCAGCATTGACCTTGCTTGGCTTGTTACTGATTTTCGGATTGCCAAATAAAGTCGAACTGCAAAAACAGGCTTGAAAATATTATCTCAACATTAAATACGGATTTTGGCGTATTGCCCAAACCACGGTTGTGCCTGCTCCAATTGGGCTGCCAGTTGTAGTAGCAGATCCTCACGGGCAAATGGTGCAATAAACTGTGAACCGAGCGGCAGGTTTTGTTCATTCCAGTACAGCGGTACAGACATCGCCGGGAGTCCGGTAATATTGGCAAGTTGCGTGAAAGGCACCCATTTCAGATTTTCTTTCACAATCTGGTCGACCAGTTTACCTTGCGCCAGCAAATGTGCTTTATTTAGTTTCAATAAAGCTTTAAGAATCGGTTTCTGCCAGTTTGGTGTTTTGACCTCACCATTTTTTGGCGCCACTGTCGCCGTTGCAGGCGTCAGGTACAGATCATAATTATCAAAGAAATGATTCATCTGGGTTACATATTGACCCCAGTTATTCAGGTTCTGGATATAATCAATCGCGCTGGTTTTGGCCCCAAAAGCTGCCAGCGCTAAAGAGTCCAGTTCAAAATCATTCGATCTAGACGGATAGCCTTTCTGAATTTCATCCAGCATAAATGAAAACTGGCTAAACCAGGTGGTAATAAAATCCTTGGCCAGTTGCATGCCATCAATGGCTGGGCGGTCTTCGACCACTTCATGGCCCAAAGATTCTAGCAATTTGGCTGTTTGTTCAATGGCTTTAATGGCATCCTGGGAAACAGGTGTGCCAATCGTAGAATAAGTGCTAAACGCAATTTTCAGTTTTTTTGGCGGTTGCTGAATCACATCCAGATAATGATGCTGTGGACGCTGAATCTTAAACAGTGAACTATGATCTTCACCATGGGTGGCATCCAGCATTGCAGCACTATCCCGTACCGTTTTGGTCAGTACATGCTGAATCGCGGCGCCATGCATGGCTTCACTCATTTGTGGTCCCCAAGGCGTGCGGCCACGACTCGGTTTCAGGCCAAACAGGCCGCAATAGGAAGCGGGGATACGTATCGAGCCGCCACCATCACCAGCACCCGCAATTGGTACAATTCCGGCAGCCACGGCAGAAGCGGAACCACCGGACGAGCCGCCGCTATTATGCTGTAAATTCCACGGATTTTTACAGCTGCCCCAAGCATCTGGTTCAGTAATACCTTTAATCCCAAATTCAGGAGTATTGGTACGTCCAAAAGTCACAATCCCGGCTTTTTCCCAGCGATTGACAATCTCGGCATTGGTCTCGGCGATATAACCAATCCGTTTTAAGCCCTGACAACCATAAGAAGTTGGATAACCGGCATATTCCTGAAACAGGTCTTTAACCAGAAAAGGCACACCGGCAAAAGGTCCGGACAGATTTTGCTGGCTCCGTTTCAATGCATGCTCATGCATCGGAATAATAATTGCATTTAGCTCGGGATTGGCAATTGAGCTACGCTCTAGTGCAGCAGATAAAAGTTCACTTGAATGTACTTGTTTATTGGCGACCAGATCAGCCAGTCCTAAACCGTCATATTGCAGATATTCTTCAAATTTCATTGCCATTCCCTAGTGTTGCTGCTTCAAGGTTGTAGATCATTTAGGCTCAAGATGCAAGCACCACCTGATTTCGCCCACGATGTTTGGCCTGATACAAGCCTTGATCTGCAATATTGATCAGGTTTTGCAGGTCTTGGGCCTGCGGTTCATTTTGATGAGTGATGCCCACACTCACGGTAATATACAGGGGCGAGCCATCTGATTGATAAATTGGGGTTTTTTCCACCAGATCACGAATCCGTTCTGCAATAAGACGTGCTTCTGATGGTTCGGTATTCCAGAGTAGCAGCACAAATTCTTCGCCACCGATCCGTGCAAACAGATCTTGAGCACGTAAATTATTACGTACAATCTGCGCAAAGTGTTGCAGGACTTTATCACCGACATGATGGCCAAAATGATCGTTCAGGCGTTTAAAATAATCAATATCCAGCATGATGACTGAAAATTCCATCGTCTTGGCATATTGCAGTACATATTCACCTTTTTGAAAGAAGAAATGACGATTCATGGTGCGGGTCAGACTGTCATGATTGGCCAGATACAAGACCCGTTTAAACAGCTCATTGCGGTTTTGGCTGATAATACATAGGATGAGCGGAGATAAGGCCAGCATAAACAGCCCGATCCGGAGCGAAATATAAATCGTAGAATCTGCCAGGATGGTGTGATTGGTGGCGTAAAATTGCGTCAGGCTGTAATAGGTCAGGATAATCACAAAAGCGTTGATCATGGTCATGGTAAACAGGCGATAGGTCAACGCAGCCCAGATCAGTGCAGCCAGAGGGTAGAGCATTGCGCCGGGGCCTGCAAAAATATTGGTAATGATGACACAGGCCACGACTGAAGATGCAGGTAAAAAATAGCTGAAGTAATTACGTTTTTGACGACGGTTTTTAAATAAGTACTGCATGTCTTTTATTCTTGGGAATGCCAAGATTAAAGGGAGAAACACAATATAATTCACCATTTCACCGGTCCACCACAGACCAAAATCAATCCATAAATTCTCTTTGGTCATGAATGAATTGGGTAGATTTGGCAAGGTGAGAACTGCAAAAGCCGCACTGGCCAGACAGCCTGCAAAAGCGAAGATGCCAAATAAATGAACGAATGTATAACCAGTATATAGTATTTGTAATTAATCTTGAAATATCGAATAAAAAATATCGAGACAATAGTGCTGATCAGATTAGACAGGGTAAGAAACAGGCTTTGTAATAGGCTGTTTCCGGTGACGAGATCTGCAAACATAAAAGCACTGAATGCACCAAGCCAACCTCCCACATTATTTAAATGTGGAAAGCGTAAGAACAGGGCTAACAAGGCAGCATTGGCCGGCCACAATAAGGCCAGGTACTCAATCGGTCTGGTTGCGATCCCAATAAAACAACAGACTAAAACAGCGAAAACAATGACAAAATAAGCATAGGTTTCATGATTTAATTGTTGTTCTGTTATTCGAGTTAATTGCAAATTTAAAATCCTATTCAAATTTCTAAGTGTGAATGATCACTTTGTTCAGCAACTAAGTTTGACCTAAAATATAATTTTATTGTTTGATTAATCTGTTATTAATACGAACTATTAAGATTCTTATATACGAAATATATACAAAAACAGTCAGAAAGGAAATCCATGTTTTTAAACAATGTGATAAATAATTTCTGACTCTGTATTGAAATTGCGTTAGAGCGGGACACGATCCCAAAAAATATGATAATTTAAAATCAATTGTTAACAAGATGCCGGTAAATATGAAAAAAATATGTCTTAGCCTTATCTTACTCATGAGCTCACCTTGGCTAATGGCGACAGAAAATAAAAAACCAGCGAATGCTCCTGCTAAAGCTGCTGAAATCCCAAATACATTTACTGTGAAAACCCGTCCGGAAATTGTCGGATTGTGGGGAATGGAAATCCCGAATAATAAAAAATGTATCGAATATTATAATTTTAAAGGCAATAATAATGTGGTGATTAAAAGTGGCGATGAGTGGACGTCGGGGCTATATGACTATCAGCCGGCACAGGATCCTTCGCAGCAGATTCCAGCGCTGATTCTGCAAGTAAAATATGACAATAATGAAAAAGACTGTTCAGGCAATCAGGTGGATCAGTCTGGTGAAATTTCGCAATATTTTGTGAAATGGCAAAACCCTTATACCATTAACTTCTGCGCCAATGAAAAAGCCGAACAATGTTTTGCTGTGCTCAGACGCGTATTGCCTTAAATTGCAAACCATAAAAAAACCGCTGAATGACAGCGGTTTTTTTATGAGCTTTGATTTAAGCTTTGTCTTCAGCACCTTCAAGCTGCTTTAACAAATGCTTCTCTAGGTAATGAATATCCATTGCCTGTTTGCAGAAGTTTTTATCCTGAAGGATTAAATCTTTATGCAAAGGAATATTGGTTTTAACGCCAGTCAAAATCATTTCTTCCAAAGCATTTCTCATTCGAGAAATAGATGTCTCACGATCCTTACCATGCGAAATCAGTTTGGCAATCATCGAATCATAATACGGTGGAATGCTGTAGCCTGGATAAACATGCGAATCTAAACGGATACCTGCGCCGCCTGGTGCATAGAAGTTGTCAATCTTGCCTGGTGAAGGCAGGAAGGTCGATGGATCTTCTGCGTTAATACGGCATTCAATCGCATGTCCTAAAACTTTGACGTCTTCTTGCTGAATATCGAGACCTAAGCCGCCAGCAATACGCAATTGCTGTTCGATAATATCGATACCCGTTACCATTTCAGTTACCGGATGTTCAACCTGAACACGCGTATTCATTTCAATGAAGAAGAACTCATCATCTTCAAACAGGAATTCGAATGTACCTGCACCACGATATTGCATCAATTTACAGGCATTGACACAGGCTTCTAGAATATCAGCACGTGCTTGCTCTGGTAAGTTCGGTGCTGGCGCTTCTTCCAGTACTTTTTGATGGCGACGCTGTAGTGAACAATCACGATCATACAGATGAATCGCATGGCCATTACCATCAGCCAGTACTTGCACTTCGACATGACGTGGCTTTTGCAGGAAACGTTCCATATACACCGTATCATCACCAAACCACATTTCCGCATCACGCTGTGCAGCCTGAACAGATTCAAGCAGGGTATCGACATTTTCTACGATACGCATACCACGACCACCACCACCAGAAGCAGCTTTTACAATCAGTGGAAAACCGATCTCTTTTGCTTCAGCCATGGCATTGTGAATCGTTACGGCATGGTCGCAGCCTGGTACTGTTGGTACACCAGCTTTTTTCATGGCAATAATGGCAGAAACCTTGTTCCCCATTAAACGGATATGTTCCGGACGTGGACCAATAAAGATAAAACCAGAATTTTCCACGATTTCTGCAAATTCTGCATTTTCAGCGAGGAATCCATAACCAGGATGGATTGCATCTGCGCCGGTAATTTCAGCAGCTGTAATAATCGCAGGAATATTCAGGTAGCTGTCACTGCTCGCACCAGGGCCGATACACACTGCTTCATCACAGAAACGTAAATGCATCAGGTCCTTGTCTGCGTCAGAATAGACACCTACAGTTTTGATCCCTAAAGTTCTGCAAGCACGGGTGATGCGTAACGCAATTTCACCACGGTTTGCAATTAAAACTTTTTGCAACATTATAAATCCCCGGGGTGATTAAGCGCGGTAGCGGAAAAGTGGTTGACCGAATTGAATCACTTCACCATTTTTCACCAGAATTTCTTCAATCACACCGCTTTGAGTTGCTTCTATCGGGTTCATGATTTTCATTGCTTCGATAATACCGAGCGTATCGCCTGCAGAAACGGTCTGGCCAACTTTAACAAAGGTCGGCTCACCTGGGCTTGGTGCTGCATAGAACACGCCGACCATTGGTGAAGTTTCAACAGCACCGCGAGGAGATTTTGCTGCTGGCGCTTCGGCTGCTGGTGCAGGCATCGCAGGAACAGCTGCTGCAACCACTGGATTACGACGAGTTAATGCAATCGATTGATCGCCTTCTTTAACTTCGATCGCCTGTAAGTCAGATTCAATCATCAAGTCGATGAGTTTCTTGATTTTACGGATATCCATGAGACAGTATTCCTAATTAAGATTGTGTAGAAGGTTGTATTTTTTCAATGATATAGTCGAGGGCAGCAGCATAGCCTTTTGCACCTAGACCACAGATCACGCCGATGGCTTTATCGGACAAGTATGAATGATGTCGGAATGCCTCACGTGCATGCACATTAGACAGATGGACTTCAATGAAAGGAATGGCAACGCCAAGGAGGGCATCGCGAACAGCAACAGAGGTATGGGTCAATGCTGCTGGATTAATAATGATATATTGAATGCCGTCTTGCTGGGCTTGATGAATTCGGTCAACAATGGCACCTTCCCAGTTGCTCTGGAAAGTATCGAGTTGTAAGGTAGCTTGTTGAGCCTGAGCAATCAGCTGCTGGTTAATATCGTCAAGACTAAGGTGACCATAAACTTCCGGTTCGCGCTTCCCAAGCAAGTTTAAATTCGGTCCATGAATAACCAAAATGGTCGAACTCATCCAGCATGCTCCAATTAAAAAGTATCGGGGTTTGTTTGCAAGATGTCTGCAAACTCTGCTTATTATTGCATGATTTTCTACATTACTATTTATAATTTCTTTGAATTAACGTAGAAAGCATATAGCAAACAGTGGCGCTATAATGAAAACTTTGCAGAGATTTGGCAATGTTAAAAAATTACAATTCGCTGGGTATTCAGATTATTTTCATTGTAAACCCAATTGGCAAAAACAGTTAATATCCTTTATGTAACTGTATCTTCATGTTAACGCTAAATTCTTCCTTTTAGTGATATTTTTAGTTTTGAACAAGAGTTGTCTGGCTGATTTTACTGCAATGTTCGACTTCTATAGCATAGAAAACTCTTTACATTCTGACTTTAGAGTTGTGCTGATGATCCTCTTTATATATAAGCTATCGACCGTTTCTCAAAACTTGATGAAAATTTAAAAATATAAGATAAGACAATATGTTAATGATATTTTCTCTTATTGT
>JADHEF010000448.1_pt1 | contig 43086 bp, 31 predicted proteins | sample 8952391 | NCBI WGS metagenome assembly JADHEF01 (sample SAMN16124439, study PRJNA663245) | bioreactor sludge metagenome | isolation source: sludge (nitrite) | place: India:Bengaluru | collected 2019-02-28 | reverse complement strand
GAAGAACGGCCAAGACAGGCCGTGAGGCGCTCCGAAACCGGCGCCGGGTTCTTCACAAAATCTTGCGGTTGGAACTGCCTGGTACTGACTTTGCTGGAATTGCGATCGCGCAGGAAACACCCCCAAGGCATTTCTTCGTGTTCCTTCGTGCGCTTCGTGGATGACTTTTTCTGTTTTACTCTTCCCCGAGCAGGAAGGCCGGGTCGCTCACGAAGCCGTCGCTCTTTTTCAGCAGCTGTCCGTTGATCACATCCACGCCGCTCATCGGCTTCTTTCCCGCGGGCTGCACCACGGTCATCAGCAGGTGACCGTCGCCGGTCCGCACCGTGAAGCCGCGGCCCTTCACCACCGCCGTCACCCGGCCCGGGTCCAGTTCGCCCTGCCTGCCGCCCGTGAACACGCCGCCGGGATCGTCAAACGGCTCCGCCCTGAGGAACTTCCACGGCTGTCCCTGGAAGAAACTGAATGCCGCCGGCCACGGCTGCAGGCCGCGGATGTGGCAGATGATCTCCTCGTTCGTCATCGTCCAGTCCAGCAGGCCGTCGGCCTTTTTCAGGATCGGTGCCAGCGTCGCCTCGTCGTGGTTTTGCGGTGTGCCGTCCACGCGGCCCGTTTCCCCGATCCGCGCCAGCACCTTCAGCAGGGCCTCCGCGCCGATCACGCTCAGCATGTTCGCCACACTTTGCGTGTCGTCGTCGTCCAGGATCTCCACCTCCTCCGTGGCGATGATGTCGCCCGTGTCCAGGCCCTCGTCCATCCGCATGATCGTCACGCCCGTCTTGCGCTCGCCGTTGATCACCGCCCACTGGATCGGCGCGGCCCCGCGGTACCGGGGCAGCAGCGACGCGTGGATGTTGATGCACCCGTGCCTGGGCAGCGTCAGGATCTCCGGCGGCAGAATGCGGCCGTAAGCCGCCACCACGATCACGTCCGGATCGTAAACCTTCAGCACCTGGTCAAAACCCGCGTTGCGCAGTTTTGTCGGCTGTAGCACGGGGATCGCGTGTTCCAGCGCCAGCTCCTTCACGGGCGGCAGGTGGACCTTCTTGCCCCGCCCCGACGGGCGGTCCGGCTGCGTCACCACCGCCATCACCTGGTGCCCGGCCTCGATCAGCCGCTTCAGCGGCGGAACCGCAAACCCGGGCGTTCCCATGTAAACCAGTCTCACAGTCGCGTCATCTCCATCGGTATCATCAACCCATCCACCCCGGAACCTTCAACAGCCCGGTGCCAAATCCACTACAACACGAAGCCGCGAAGACACGAAGAAAAGCGACTGAGGCCGCAAGGCGGCCGTGGCCTGGCGGTTCATTCCGTTTGTTGTTTCCCCCCGCAGCCCTGAACCATCTTCCTTGCAGGTCGGCCGTTGCCGGGTCACCTTCAGGCCATCCGCAATTCCATCCATGGAGCCGCATCCTTGAGGATTCTCCTCGTTTCCGCCGAAGTTCACCCTTTCGCCCGCACCGGTGGCCTTGGTGATGTCGCCGGATCCCTTCCCTCCGCCCTGGCGGCCCTCGGCCACGACGTCCGGGTGGTCATGCCCAAGTATGCCCGTATCGACGACAACGCCCACCATCTCCTCCCCATCCTCTCCGACATCCAGGTCACCCTGGCCGGCAAGACCTTCACCGGCCACGTCAAGCGCACATCGTTCCCCAACACCTCCATCCCCGTCTACTTCCTCCACCACGCCGGCTTCTTCGGCCGCCCGGAGCTTTTCGGCGAAAAGGGGGTCGACTACCCCGACAATCACCTGCGCTTCGCCTTTTTCTGCAAGGCGGTCATCTGGCTCCTCAAGGGGCTCGACTGGGTTCCCGACATCATCCACTGCAACGACTGGCAGACCGCGCTCGTGCCCGTCTACCTGCGCCACGAACCCGACATGCTCGCCGACGAAACCCTCCAGCGCACCCGCGTCCTCTACACGATCCACAACCTGGCCTACCAGGGGCTCTTCACTGCCGAACAGGCCGCCGATATCGGCATCGGCCCGGAACTGTTCCACCCTGCGGGGCTGGAGTTCTACGGCAAGCTCAACCTGATGAAGGGCGGGATCCTCTTCGCCGACGCCGTCTCCACCGTCAGCCGCCGCTATGCCGACGAGATTCAGACCAAGGAGTTCGGCTGCGGCCTCGAGGGCGTGCTGGTCCAGGTGAATGCCGCGGGGCGCCTCCACGGCATCCTCAATGGCATCGACACCGCCGTGTGGAATCCCGCCGTGGACGAAATGATTCCCGCGCGGTTCACGCCCGCGCGACCCGCCGGCAAGGCTGCCTGCAAAGCCGCCCTGCAGGAGGAGGTGGGGCTGCCCGCCGACGCCAAAGCGCCGCTGCTCGGCATCATCTCGCGCCTCGACCGGCAGAAGGGTTTCGACCTCATCGCCGCGGTGCTGGACGACCTCATCGCCGATGGAGTCCAGGTCATCCTGCTTGGCACCGGCGCCCCGGAGTACCACGAGTTGTTCACCGCCGCCGCCGCCCGCCACCCGCGCCAACTCGCGGCCTGCCTGCGGTTTGACAACGGCCTCGCCCACCGCATCGAGGCCGGGGCCGATCTGTTCCTGATGCCCTCGCGATTCGAGCCCTGCGGCCTCAACCAGCTGTACTCGCTCAAGTACGGCACCATCCCCGTCGTCCGCAGGACCGGCGGCCTGGCCGACTCCATCACCGATGCCACGCCCGAGACCGTGAAGGCCGGCACGGGCACCGGTTTCGTGTTTGCCGATTACGAGGCCGCCGATTTCCTGGCCGCCACCCGCCGTGCCCTCGCCGCCTACGCCGACAAACCCATCTGGAGGAAGATCATGAAGAATGCCATGAACCGGGACTTCTCCTGGGATGCGTCGGCGCGGGTCTATGACGGGTTGTTCCGGGCCATGGGCACTTCCCGGGCCATCGAGCCATGACCGATTGCATCCGCCCGCGGGCCCGCGACATCGGAATCCATGTGGGCATCCTGCCCACCGGCCCCCTCAATGCCATCACGGATGTGGCGGGGGTGCGTGTGGGACACACGACGCTGTGGCGCGGGGATGCCGTGCGAACCGGGGTGACCGCGGTCATTCCGGGAGAAGGCAACCTGTTCCAGCGAAAGATTCCGGGCGCCGTTTTTGTCGGCAACGGGTTCGGCAAACTGGCCGGGGCGCTCCAAGTGGAGGAGTTGGGCCAGATCGAGACGCCCATCGTTCTCACCAACACGCTCGCGGTGCCCGCGGCGTTGCAGGCGCTGATCCGTCACACTCTGAACCTGCCGGGAAACGAGTCGGTGACGTCGGTCAATGCCCTGGTGGGTGAGACCAACGACGGCTGGTTGAACGACATCCGCGGAATGCATGTTTCCGCGGACGATGTGCTTGCGGCGCTGGATGCCGCGGCCGGCGGGCCGGTGGAGGAGGGGAGCGTGGGCGCGGGAACCGGGACCGCCTGCTTCGGCTTCAAGGGGGGCATCGGCACGTCGTCGCGCCGGATGCCGGCGGAACTCGGGGGCCACACCGTGGGTGTCCTGGTTCAGTCGAACTACGGCGGCGTCCTCACGATCAATGGCGCCCCGGTGGGGCGCGAACTCGGCCGGCATTCCCTGAGCGAGTACACCACGGGCGGGCAGAGCCACGGCTCGTGCATGATCGTTGTGGCGACAGACGCTCCGCTTTCGGACCGCAACCTCCGTCGCCTGGCAAAACGCGCCGTACTGGGGCTGGGCCAGACCGGTTCGTGCCTTCAGAACGGATCGGGCGACTTCGTCGTGGCTTTCTCCACCGCTTACCGCATCCCCCACGACGGTCCCGCGCTGGAGGATCCCGTGGAACTGGTGGCCAATCAGGCGATGAACCCGCTTTTTATGGGTGTGGTCGAGTCCGCCGAGGAGGCCCTGTACAATTCCCTGCTGCGCGCCCGCGCGGTCACAGGCCGCGACGGCCACACCCGCGAGGCCATCCCCGTGGAGCGCGTCGTCGAGATCTGCCGCAGGTACAGCGTCCTGAATCTCCAGGACCGTCTGCCCGGTGTCCGCCAGGCGAAGATTGGGTAGCCGGACGCACGGAGGAGAAGGCGGCTGTGACGTCCCCCGGTCGGGTCGCGAAGAAAATCCTTCACAAGCTTTTCCCGCAGGCCTTATCTTGGCCCGCTCGAAAACGACAACATTCACAAAGCGAATCGGAAATCCCATGACCCCTGACGTTCTGAAGCAGCGCATCGAGACCCTGGTGGAGGAGCAACGCGATGCCATCGTTGCCGCCCTGCGCGACCTCCTCAAGTTCCGCACCGTCGGGGGGGACGCCGATGCCGCCGCCGAGGCCGCCTACCGCGCCGAGATCGCCAAGTCGCTGGATTTCCTTTCAGCCCAGGCTGCCGCCATGGGTTTCACCTGGCGCAACCACGACAACCTGCTCGCCGTGGCCGAACTGCCCCACGACGGGCCGTTCGTCGCGCTTCCGGTCCACGTGGACGTCGTGCCCCCGGGCGACGGCTGGTCCCACGACCCATTTGCCGCGGAGGTGGCCGATGACGTGATCTATGGCCGCGGCTGCCAGGACGACAAGGGCCCCGTCATCCAGTGCCTTTTCGCCATGAAGGTGCTCAAGGACCTGGGCCTCACGCTCAGGCGCGGCGCGCGCCTTGTCGTGGGAACGGCCGAGGAATTTGGCGACTGGCCCGACATGCAGCTCTACCCCAAGGTGGAGCCCGCCCCGGAGTTTGCCATCGTCAGCGACGCCGGGTTCCCCATCGTGAACGGGGAGAAGGGCATGCTGAACCTGCGCGTCCGCGCCGAGCTTCCGGCCGGCGAGGACGACGGCACGGGCGGATACCGCCTCAAGTCGGCCCGGTCGGGTGAGCGCGCCAACATCGTGCCCCCGCACGCCGAACTCGCGTTCGCGGGCGACGCCTCCAGCGAGCCGGACCTGCTTGCGCGCGAGCTGGAACGCTTCCTTTCCCGCACGCCCGACGCCAGGGCCGTGCTGTCGCACCCGGCCGGCGGCCACGACGCCGTGATCCAGTTCACGGGCCGCAGCGCCCACGGCAGCACGCCGCAGGAGGGGCACAGCGCCCTGCTCGACATGCTGCGCTTCATGACCGCAAGCGCCTTCCTCAGCGACGACGAGGCCGACCTGGCCACCTTCCTGCTCGAGGCCGGCGAGGACATCACCGGCGACCGCATCAACATCGCCAGCAACCACGAGTTCATCGGGCCGACGACCGTCAACCTCGGCGTGCTGAGGTGGGAGCTTGAAGACCGCGTGAGCGGGGGCGTCCCCGAAACCATCGGGAAGGTCGAGGTGATCCTCAACATCCGCCCCACCATGGGCCTGCCGGCGAAGGAGGCCGCGGACCGCGCCTCGCGCGAGGTCGCCGACTACGCCGAGGAAACCGGCTTCACCCTCACCGCCGAACCCTTCACCAAGGCGCTCGACGCGATCTGGGTGGACCCCGAGAAGCACCCCGAGTTCATCGGCGCGCTGAAGGAGTCGTACACCGCCATCACGGGCCGCGAGGCCGCACTGAGCGCCATCGGCGGCACCACCTACGCCAAGGCGTTCCCCTGCGCGGTCTGCTTTGGGCCCGTTGACCCGGCGGAAGAGGAGGAACTCGCCCACCAGGTGGACGAGCGCCTGGCCGTAGCCCACCTCCTGCGCAACGTGAAGATCTACGCGCTGGCCCTGGCGCGCCTCTGCGGGGCGTGAACGCGGTTGGCTGTCGGCACTCCAGGTTCGCCGGTTCCCGCGGTCCGTCCGGAGGATTCCAGGTGCGCGTGACGGGCGCTCTCCGATGACCGCCGTTCCGGCTCCCGTCCGCAGCGGACCAACGCTGTGGAGCCGCGTGCGCCGCAACCGCAGCGCCTATCTGTTCATCGCGCCGTTTTTCACGGTTTTCGTGCTCTTCATGCTGTTTCCCATCGGGTTTTCGGCGTACCTCAGCCTGCTCGACTGGAACGGGATCGTGAAGCCGCGCTTTGTGGGGATGGAACACTATGGCCGCGCGTTGCGCGACCCCGGGCTGCACAGCGCCCTGGTCAACACGATGGTCTTCTCGGTGCTCACCGTCGTCCTCGCCACGCTGGTCGGGCTGGGACTGGCGCTCTTCCTCAATTCCGTGCGAATCCTGAAGCGCTTCTTCCGGGGCGTCTTTTTCGTGCCTTCCGTCGTCAGCCTCGTCGTGGTCGCGCTGGTGTGGAAACTCATCCTGAACAGCGAGGTGGGGCTGCTCAACGAGGGCATCCGCGGGTTCGGAACACTGCTGGGGCGTCTGACGGGATTCGTGCCGGCGTGGACCCAGCAGCCTCACCGGTTTCTCGACAGTCCCGACCGCTTCGTGCCCCTGCTCACCATGACGCTGGTCAACGTCTGGGGCGTTGTCGGCTTCAACACGGTCATCTTCCTCGCCGGCCTGCAGGGCATTCCCGCGAACCTTTACCAGGTCAGCCGCATCGACGGCGCCACCGCCTGGCAGGACCTGCGCCACATCACCCTGCCCCTCCTGCGCCCCACCACGTTCTTCGTCGTCCTCATCACCAGCATCGACGCCCTGCAGGTCTTCGTCCTGCCCAACGTCATGAACCGCGGATCAGGCTCCACCATGACGGTGGTCTACTACCTCTTCGAGAACGCGTTCGAGTTCTACCGCATGGGCTACGCGTCCGCCATCGCCTACATCCTCTTTGCACTGACCGTGATCCTCAGCGTGTCCATCCGCCTGACCGTCGGCCGGTCCACGCGCTGGGTCGGCGCCGAATAGCCCGCCCCCGGGAACCGCGTCCCGATGCGCGTTTCGGTCATCATTCCGGCCCTCGACGAGGAGGATGGAATCGTCCGCGTGCTTGCGGACCTGCCCCGCGACCGCATCACCGAGGTCATCGTGGTGGACAATGGCAGCCGCGATGCCACGGCCGACCGCGCCCGCGCGGCCGGTGCCCGCGTCGTGGCCGAACCCCGCCGCGGTTACGGCTCGGCCTGCCTGGCAGGAATCGCCGCCGCGGACGCACCCGACGTGTTTCTTTTCCTCGACGCCGACAACAGCGACGATCCCCGGGAGGCCGCGCTTCTCCTCGACCGCATCGCCGCCGGCCACGACCTTGTCATCGGTTCCCGCACCCTGGGGCGCCATGAACCGGGCGCCCTGCTGCCGCAGGCCGTTTTCGGCAACTGGCTGGCCACGACGCTCATCCGCCTGCGGTTCGGGTTCCGCTATACCGACCTCGGCCCCTTCCGGGCCATCCGGGCTGATGCCCTGACCCGCCTTGCCATGCGGGACACCGATTACGGCTGGACGATTGAAATGCAGGTCAAGGCCCTGAGGGCCGGACTCACGGTGTGCGAAGTCCCGGTCAGCTATCGCCGCCGCATCGGCCAGTCCAAGATCAGCGGAACCGCGATGGGGAGCATTCGTGCCGGCCGGAAAATCCTGCTCACATTGGCGCGCTACGCCCTGAACGCGCCATTCTGACGCGCACCGCCACTTCGAGATCACAATTTCCGTATTAACAAAACAAGATTGATGCCTCTTCGGCCCGATGGAATCGGCGGTGGGAAGTCCCTGCGCCGACAAGACAGCGTTGGTGATATTTGATGCGCGGGACAGAGTGGGGCTCCCCTCCCGTCGAATTTTCCTTTACTCCGCCGGTCTGTTTGGGAGAGGAAAAGAACCGGTTTGAGGTTCTGCCACGAGGTTAGGTATGCGGATTGCTTCAGGCATAGGCAAATTGGCGCGCGCTTTCGATCGCAGTCGTGAAGCGGACGCGTCGGAATTGGCCGGAGACGGAACCGTGACCGCACTGCCCTTGTCCAATGCCATGGCCGGAGCGCTCGACAGCACCCCTGTCGCGTTGCCGGCCGCAGAAGCAGTCCTCGTTGAGCGCTGCAAGGCGGGGGACAGTCTCGCTTTCGATGAGCTCATCAGCGTTCACCAGGAGCGGGTTCTGAACACCGCCTTCCGCCTGATGGGCAACTATGAGGAGGCGCTCGACCTGACCCAGGAAGTTTTCCTGAACTGCTTCCGCAAGATCGGCAGTTTCAAGGGCGACTCGGCGCTATCCACATGGCTTTACCGCATCACCGTCAACACGGCAAAGAACCGCTGGAAGTACCAGCAGTCGCGCGGCATGAACAAGACCTCGTCGCTCGACGCCCCGCTGGACAGCGAGGACGAGGACCGCGTGAAGCAGTTCCCCGACGCGCAGCCCACGCCGCGCAAGGTGGCGACGGACCGCGAGGCCGTGGACGAACTGGAGCGCAACCTGTCCACGCTGGGCGCCGAGTTCCGCGAAGTGATGGTCCTGCGTTACGTCGAGGAGCGCAGTTACGAGGAAATCGCCGAGATGCTGGGCCTGTCGATGGGAACCGTGAAGTCGCGCATCCACCGCGGTCGCAGCGAACTTCGCGAAAAGATGAAGGACTACCTCTGACCGACTGCGCCGCGTGGTTTGCGGCGCGGCGCGCGCCGGAGCCGGGCGGCACGCAAAGGTGACCCTTCCCCCAGAGAACCCCGAAAACTCCCGGCCCGAATCCCAGCATCCCCAGCCGCGTGATCATGCGCGCTTCCGCGAAATGCTGCAGGCCCATCTTGACGGCGAAATCGCGCCCGCCGATCGCATGGATCTTTTCGACCACATCGAGACGTGCGACGAGTGCCGCGATATGCTCGAGGCCGAGGAGCGCCTGATCCGGCGCCTGGGCAGCCTGCCGCGCCTCGTCCCGCCGTCCGACCTGCGTGCCCGCATCCTCAAGCAGGTGGCCCGCGAGCGCCACGAGTCCTCCACACTGATGCACGGCGAGGCGTCGTACCGCCCCCTTCTCGAGGAACCCGTCCTGGAGTGGCAGGCGGACCCCGACGACGAGGAGGGGAGCGAACTGGTTTCCCGCCCGTCGATCCGTCCGCGCACGCGGTGGCAGCGCTGGTCGCCTGTGGCGGCGACGCTCTTCCTGGCGGCCGCGAGCGTGACGGCTTTCCTCACGGCCGACCTGACGGCGATCCCGCCCCTGGCCGGGGCCCAGCGGCTTGCGCGGGCCGGCGGCGCGCAGCTTCTGGCCCTGTGGAATCCCGGCCCGGTGCGCCCCCGGGGCACGATGATGGCCGAGCGCGGACGCCCCGCCCCGGCGGAGAGCACACCCGCGCCGGGGCGCTTCGACATTCGTCCCCCGAGCGAACCGCCGGCCACGGCGGCGGACCTGACCGCGGCCCTTGCCCGGCTGCCCGCGGCGGCCGTGAGCGTCCTGCGCTCCGCCCGCGGGGCGGTGGACCGCCTCGCCCTGGCCGCGAGTTTCGAGGTTCCCGAACCCGCCGAGCAGAGCGGGCCCGTCATGGCCGCAATCGTGATCCGACCGACCGACGGGGTGGAGGCTTTCTCGTTCGAGGATGATTTCGCCCCCGCCCTGCGCGACGGCACCGCGGGGGCGCGCCTGGCCTCGGAGGATCAGTTTGTCAGCGCCGGCCACCGCTACCGCTGCTACACGGTCCACGCTCCGGCCCTGTGGTTCGAGCGCCTCGTGACGCAGTTGGGGCCCTACAAGACGCCGCGCGAGTCGCTGGTGTTGCGCGCCCTGGACGAGCAGGGCCACGGCCTGGCCGAAACCAGGTCCGTGGCGTTTTTTGCCGTGCCCGGGCTGGCGGTGAAGGATGCGCTCCGGGTGGCGGAAACCCCGCCGCGCGACGAGTCGGACGAGCGCGAAGTCCGCATCTTCGTGGTCGAGTAAACGAAAAAAGAGGGCCGCCGGCGAACCGGCGGCCCAAGTTTGGATTCGTTGAAAACCGGAAAGCGGACTACGACTTGATGAAGGACTTCTGTTCGCTTTCCTTCTGGCTGCGGATGATGTTGCCCGGGCTCACGGTGCCGTTCGTCGCATCGTAGGGAATTGCGATGGCATCGCTGGAGACACGCGGAACAACATTGTAGTAGTTGCGGTCCGGCCCGATGGACAGTGTGCGCCAGCGGCCGTAGAGCGTCGTGAACTGCGTGCCGGTGAATGCCTCGTTGCCGGCGGGGTCCGTGGTGTCGGGACGCGCCGCGACGGTGATCGGCTCGGGCCAGATCCACTGATACGCCTGGTAGGTGTACAGGCGCTCGTCAATGGGGATGCTCTTGTCGTTGTTGGCGAACGGGTCAAAGAACAGGAACGAGGTAATGTATGCCACGGGTGTCGTGATGGCCGACGTGAGCGTGCCGGTTCCCGCATCGCCCGGGTCCAGCGCGATGGGGGCGAACGGCCCCGGTCCGGCCGAAATGCTCATGGGAGGCGGCTTGTTGTTGTCCACCGTGTAGGACTCGATGGCCGTGGCTATGGTCCTCAGTTCGCTTCTCACCCGCGCCACCTTCGAGCGCACCTGGGCTTCCAGGAAGTTGGGGACAGCGATGGCTGCAAGGATCGCGATGATGGCCACGACGATCAGCAACTCGATCAGCGTGAATGCTTTCTTCATTTTTCCGGATCCCCTCCGAATGGTATTTGTGGATAGATGAACGAATTACGGTTGCACGAAAGTGGCCAAACCGGACTGCGGGCCGCGGATTGCCGCGGGCGGAGCCTTGGTCCGGACAACTCCAAACCATATTGCACCTGCTGCGGGGTTCTTGGTGCTGGGCCTCCTTTCTATTCCGGCGTGGGGGCAAATGGTGGGTCATGACCCGGGAAAAGCAACAAGTATGTGAAAGCGCTTCCGTCCCGGCCGACGGTTTTTCCGGGGAGACCGGCGGGTTATTCCGGGTTGGCGTTTGGGTTCCGCTGGTGCTTTGTGACCACGCGGATGGTTTCCGCGAGACTCCCGGCAATGATGGCATGGGCGCGCCGGTTTGGATGCATGTCGGTTTCTGACAGGGAAAACGCTGCGGGCGACGCAGCCCGGTTTTCGCGGGCCCAGGCCACCAGCGCCCCGTGCGGATCGCACAGGGCGAACCCCGCCTTCCGGGCGGCGTCTTTCCAGACGGCCGTTTCTCCCGGACCCTCGGCGGATCCGGGGCGAATGGAATGGATCACGGCCACGGCGGGAATCCCGCGCGTGCGCGCCAGGTCTCCCATACCGGTCAGTGCGCTGCGGGCGTGATCCATGCCCATCAGGTGACGGTACTCGGGGGGGACCTCTTCCGGCCGGGTTCCGTGGACCAGGTTGCCGTGCCCGCGCCCCCCGGCCTCGACGATGCCGCCCGCGGCCAGGCGTGCCGTGTCGCCAACGGGACGCCCCAGGCCGCGGTCCCGGATTGCGTCGATGATGAACAGCCGGCGCACCGACCACACTTCCGGTTCCAGGCGAACGAAATTCGGAAGCTCATCGTCGTTCGGAACCACGCCAACCACCAGCAGGTCGGGTGAGAATTCCAAGGCCGCCGAGCGCAGGGTGGCCAGTTCCATCATGGAATTGTAACCGGGGACCGCGAAGTTCAGCACCTCCCACCGGGCGGTGGAAGTGGTGGCATCCGCGTTGAGGAGATTCTCGAGGCGGTTGCCGTAGCGCTCCTCGGCGGCCACGCCCCATCCAAACGCGATCGAATCGCCGAGAATTGCCACCCGCCGCACTCCCGCCGGCTTGGGCACCGGCCGGGGCCGGTCGCGGAATCCCCGCTCGTTGATGGTGAGCGGTGCGCCGGCGAAGGTTCCATTGGCCCCCGGGATCATCTCGTAAACGCGGTCGTGGTCGCGGCTGGGTCGCACGATATCGAAGAGCGTCAGGTCCCCGCCCCATGTTCGGCTGAGATCGGCGCGCAGGCGGTCGATGGAGTTGGCGTGACGGACCAGGAAAATGCGGAAGGCCCCTTCCAGGATCAGCAGGGCCGCGCCGATGCCGAACAGGGCCGCGCCCAGGCGGATCAGCCATGCGCGCCGCCGGGCGCCGGAGGACTGCTGAACGGCTCTGTGGTGTTGGGAATCCATGCGGCGGGAGGCAAGCAATCCGGCCCGGAAAATGGAAGCGCAAACGGGCCGGCTTTCCGTGAGTGTGTCCACCGGCGTTCCCCGGATGCGACAATATGTCACGCGCCGGGAAACCAGACCCGGTTTTCCGAACCCCGGACAGTCCCCAACCCGCCGCCCGGCAAGGATTCGCGGCGGATTTTGCCGGTTTGGCGCAACTGGCACAATGTTCGCATTCCACAAGGGCAAACTTCCCGCGGAATCCTGAACCGCAGGAACCCAAGGAGTAACCCGAACATGAAGCACCGCTTTCTCGGCATGGTTGGGCTGGTAGCCGTGCTCGCCGCAACCCCCGTTGCGCCCGTGTACGCCGCCGGCGAGGTCATCACCCGCGACACCTTCCGCGAGGTTTCCAAGAAGGTTTCGCCGGCCGTGGTGAACGTGAAGATCAAGAGCAACATTGTGTTCGGCCGCGCCCACGGGCGCACCACCATTCCCCCCAACTTCGGTTTCGACGACGACACGCGCGACTATCTTGAAAAGCTGTTCGAGAAGCAGATGCCGAATTTCACCCCGAACGACGAGGACGAGTTCAAGTATTCGCGCTCCGGGTCGGGGGTGATCGTGCGCCCCGACGGGTTCATCGTCACCAGCAACCACGTGGTGGCCGAGGTCAGCCCGGACGACATCGAGATTTCGCTGCCCGACGGACGGACGTTCAGCACCGTGAAGGTGATCGGCACGGACGACCTGACCGACCTGGCCGTCCTGAAAGTGGATGGCAAGGACCTGCCCAGCATTTCCTGGGGCGATTCGGACAAACTCGAGGTCGGCGACATCGTCGTCGCCATCGGCAATCCGCTGGAATTCAACAACAGCGTCAGCGAGGGCATCGTGAGCGCCAAGCACCGCGTGATCCGCAAGGCGCCCATCGAGGACCTGATCCAGACCACGGCCATGATCAACCCGGGCAATTCGGGCGGAGCGCTGGTCAACCTGGACGGCGAGCTGATCGGCATCAACATGGCCATCGCAACCAGCACGGGCATGTGGTCCGGCCTGGGATTCGCCATCCCCAGCAAGACCGCCCGGAGCGTCACCGAGCAGCTGATCGCATCGGGCAAGGTGGGGCGCGGCTATCTCGGGATCGAGATGGCGCCGCTGACCGGCAGCATCGCGCGGCAACTCGGCTACGACAAGAATTACGGGATCGTGGTCAAGAACGTGCGCCCGGAAAGCGCCGCCGAAAAGTCCGGCCTGCAGCGTTACGACATCATCGCCAGGGTGAACGGCAAGGAGATCAAGGAGATCTACGACATGCACCGCAACATCGGCGCACGCAACGCGGGCGAATCGGTGAACGTCGAGGTTTTCCGTGACGAGGGCAGCGGCAAACTGGTGCAGAAGACCCTTGCGGTGAAACTCGCCGAGCGCCCGGCCCAGGGAGACCTGGAGCAGCAGCGCGGCGCGACCACGCCCAAACTGCCCGGACGGCAGGCCGAGGAGGGACTGCTCGGCCTGAGCGTGCGTCCCGCGCCCGGCGGCAAAGGCGTCATCGTGGACAGCGTGGAGCAGGGAAGCCGCGCCGCGCTGGCCGACATCCAGAAGGGCGACGTGATCCTGCAGGTCAACAAGCAGGATGTCAGCAGCACCCAGGATGTCCAGCAGGCCCTGCGCAAGCGCCCGAGCGACGACCACCTGTTTTATATCGAGCGCAAGGGCACCTCGGCTTTTGTGACAATTTCGGCCCAGTAGAAAAAAAGAGTGAGGAAAAGAGCAGGTAGGGAATAGACTAGGATTGACAGAACGAAACCAGACCGGTTAAGTTCTCAATCAAGTTTGGCGCGACGGCGGCGGGAGCCCCTACCCCCCCCCCCCCCCCCCCCCCCCCGCCGGGCGCCCCCAAAGCGCACCCCCCCAGAACCCCCACCCCGAGACACCCCGACTCAGAAGGGCGCGGGCAAGGCCCCCCGGCCCCGCCGTCGTCGTCGCCAATTTCCCTTCCACCCACTTTCCCCCTTCTTCGGGCCCACGGTTTATTTGTGCGCGTTGCGCCGCGACCCGGCTCCCGCCGGCGGGCGGCGCCTGAAAACCCGGCAATACGGAAAGAAGGCGAAATGGATACGGAACTCGAATCCCTGACCGAACGCATCCGCGAGGAGAGCGCGTTCGTGGACCGCGTGGTGGCCGAGGTTGGCAAGGTCATCGTCGGCCAGCGGTACATGGTGGACCGGCTCATGGTCGGCCTGCTGTGCAATGGCCACATCCTGCTGGAGGGCGTGCCGGGCCTCGCGAAGACCCTCGCGGTGAACACCCTGGCCCAGACCATCGATGCCCGTTTCCAGCGGGTCCAGTTCACGCCGGACCTGCTTCCCGCGGACCTGGTGGGCACCCTCGTCTACAACCAGAAGGACGGGTCTTTTGTGCCGCGCAAGGGGCCGCTGTTTGCCAACATCATCCTCGCGGACGAGATCAACCGCGCCCCCGCCAAGGTGCAGAGCGCCCTGCTCGAGGCCATGCAGGAGCACCAGGTCACCATCAGCGACACGACCTACCCGCTTCCCGAGCCGTTCATGGTGCTCGCCACGCAGAACCCGGTGGAGCAGGAGGGAACCTACCCGCTCCCCGAGGCCCAGGTGGACCGCTTCATGCTCAAGCTGAAGGTGACGTACCCGAGCATGAAGGAGGAGCGCACGATTCTCGACCGCATGGCCGACGCCTGGCTGGACCAGGGCGCCGAGAGCCAGCAGGTCGAGGTGGTCGGCGGCGGCGCCGCGCAGCTGGCGATCCGGCCGGTTGTGACGCCGAGGGAAATCCTTCGGGCCCGCCAGCTCGTCAAGCAGGTGTACATGGACGACAAGGTGAAGAACTACATCCTGGACCTGGTGTTCGCCACGCGGCGGCCGGACGAGTACAAGATCCCCATCGGCCAGTACATCCAGTACGGCGCCAGCCCCCGGGCCACGCTCTTCCTTGCCCTTGCGGCCAAGGCCTATGCCTTCCTGCGCCACAGGGCCCATGTGACGCCGGACGACGTGAAGACGATCGGCATGGACGTGCTGCGCCACCGCGTGATCCCCACCTACGAGGCCGAGGCCGAGGAGATCACCGGCGAGGACCTGGTGAAGAAGATCTTCGACGAGGTGGAGGTCCCCTGACCGGGGAGAAGCCCGCCCGATGATCCCGCGCGAAATCCTCAGCAAGGTCCGCCACATCGAGATCGTGACCCGGCGCCTCGTGAACGAGGTCATGGCCGGCAGCTACCACAGCGTGTTCAAGGGCCGCGGCATGGAGTTCGACGAGGTGCGCGAGTACTCGCCGGGCGACGACGTGCGCGCCATCGACTGGAACGTGACCGCGCGCACGGGCTCCCCCCACGTCAAGACCTTCATCGAGGAGCGCGAGCTGACCGTGCTGCTCATGGTGGACCTGAGCGGGTCCACCGCGTTTGGCAGCAACGACAGGATGAAGAGCGAACTGGCGGCGGAGATTTGCGCCCTGCTGGCGTTCAGCGCCATCCGTAACAACGACCGCGTGGGCCTGCTGGTTTTCACGGACCACGTGGAGCGCTTCATTCCCCCGAAGAAGGGAAAGAACCATGTGCTGCGGGTGATCCGCGAGGTTCTCTACCATCGCCCCGAGGGGCGGGGCACCAGCATCCCGGCGGCGGTGGAGCACGCCCTCCGCCTTCTCAGGCGCAAGAGCGTCATCTTTCTCGTCAGCGATTTCCTGGCCGACAACCTGCGCCGCCCCCTGGGCGTGCTCAACCGCAACCACGACCTGGTTGCCCTGCGCATCACCGATCCGCGCGAGATGGACATCCCCGCCGTGGGAATCGTCCCGTTCGAGGACCCGGAAACCGGCGAGGTCTTTTTCGCCGACACGCGGAACCGGCGTTTCCGCGATGCCTACAGGGAGGCCGCCGCGAAACGCCTCTCCGGGGGCGAGCAGCTCCTGCGCATGCTGCGGATTGATTTTGCCGATATTCGAACCGACCGTTCGTACCTGGAACCGATTGTCCAACTTTTCCGCCGGAGGGCGCTGCGCTACTGACATGAAACGACGCACCAGGAATTCCCAACAGGACGACACAATGCCGGCATCCGCACAGACCCCGCGTCTCGGCCGGGTTCCCCCCGGCGTTTTCTGGACCGCGCTGGCGCTGTTGGTACTCGCGCTGGTTTTCACCTACGACAGCACCGCCCAGAAGAACGCGCGCGACCACATCGCGGCGGGGGAGCGCCTTGAGCAGGCGGGAAACCTCGAAAGCGCCCTCGACGAGTACCGCCAGGCCCTCGAGAACCCCCGCCTCAACAAGAAGGCCCGCGCGGGGGTGGCCCTGCGCATTGCAGAAATCCATGAGACCAAGCTGCCCGACCCGGCCCAGGCCGCGTTCTACTACAGGCGGGCGCGCCTGCTCAACCCGAAGGCCGTGCAGGATCCAGCGGTCGCCGCGCGCATGAAGGCCCTCGGCATCACCGCCGCAGGCGGACGGCCCGAGGGTGCCGCGCATTCGGCGGCCGCCGCCACAAGCGGTCCGGCCGCTCCCGTCAGCTACGAACCGGGAGCCCTGGTCGCCGCCCCCGCGGAGGATCTCAGCGGGCCCGTGGTGGCCACGTATGGAGGCCACGAACTCCGCGCCGGGGAGGTGGACCGCACCATGCGCAACCTGGGCACCTACAAGGCCGCGCTCTCGCAGCCCGATCCCACGGAATTCGAATCGTTCGTGAACCAGCAACTCGAGCGCGCCATGGCGTACCAGGCCGGCGTGGATGCGGGTTTTCAAAATGACCCCGACATCGCGGCCCGGCTCTACGATTACCAGAGGACGCTGGTCAGCGACCGGTATGTCCAGGACGTGCGCAAGCGCAACTCCGTCATCACGACGGCCGAGATGGACGACTTCTACCAGAAGAACCTGAAGCGGTTCACGGAGCCGGCAAGGGTCGCGGTTTCCATGATCAGGACGGCAACCGAAGCGGACGCGGACAAGGCCCTCGCCGAGGTCCGGGCCGGCGCGGTTTTCGCCGATGTGGCCACCAGCCGTTCCACCGACACCACCACCCGCGAGTACGGAGGGCAGGTCGGCTCCATTTCCGACCGTGACGATTTCATCCCGGGCGTCGGTCCCGCGCCCGCCGTGGTGAAGGAGCTGCTCCAGCTCAAGGCGGGAAGCGTGACGAAGCCGGTGAAGATCGGCGACTCGTTCTTCATCTTCCGCGTGAACAACAAGCGGGAAGGCCATGTGCTGACCAAGGAAGAGGCCCGCACGCAGATCGACGCGGCAATCCGCGCCAGGAAACGCCAGGAGACGAACCGGGACCTGGGCGAGGGGCTGCGGACCAAGTACGAGGTGCGTCTGAACCGCCAGGGGATCCGCGAATTCTGGGAGTCCGCGCGCACGCGGGCCGGAATTGGCGTCACCACGGAAACCGCGCCGTCCGCGCGCGCCACCACCCCCACCAAACCGTGAGTGACTGAAGCTTGAGCCACCGGCACCCCATAGGCACCGTGCGAACCACCGCGGTCGCGCTCGCCCTGGCGGCGCAGGCGTGGGCGCGGGGCGCATCCGGGGAGCCGGTGGCGACCGCCACGCTGAAGCCGGCGAGCGTCCGGGTGGGTGACCCGGTGGAAATGACGGTGAAACTGACCGTTCCCGACCTGTCGCGGGTCACGCTGAAGGACCCCGAAAAGGGCGACGGCAAGTCAACCTGGACGGTCCGGGGTCGGCGCCAGGACCCGGACGTGAAACTGCCCGACGGGAAGTGGCAGCGCGAGGTGGTGTACCTGCTGAGCCCCTTTGTGACGGGGGATATCCCGGCCCCGGCGGTCGAGGTGGCTTACCAGCAGCCCGACGGCCGGCGCACCACGGACACGGTGGAGGCCGGCCGGGTTCGCGTGGAGAGCCTGCTCCCGCCCGACAAGAAGCTGGAAGAACTGTCCCCGAAATCCATCAAGGGAATCACGGAAATGCCCCTGCCGTGGTGGCTGACATGGGGGCTGGGGGCCGTTGGGGCCGTTATCCTCGCAGGGTTGGTGTTCGCGGTCTGGAGGGTGCTGCATCGCCGCATCCGCGCGGTGGTGCGCCCGCCGGAGCGGCTGGATGCGTGGGCGCTGTCGCAGCTGGCGGCCCTGGAATCCGAGCGGCTGCCGGAATCCCGCCGCGTGAAGGAGCATTACACCCGAACTTCGGACATCGCCCGCGCCTACCTCGGCCGGCTTTTCGGTTTCAGCTGCCTCGATCTGACCACCTGGGAAGCACTCGTGCAACTGCGCGGGGAAGAGGGTGCCGCGCCGGTTCTCGGCGAGGTTGAGGGGTTGCTTGAGGAGGCGGACCTGGTGAAGTTTGCGAAACACGAGCCGGATCCCGTCACCTGCCACCGGGCGCTGGACCGGGCGCGCGCCATCGTGCACGGCACGCGCCACCTGATCCTCGCGCCGGACGCGGCGGCGCAGTCCGCCCAGCCGCAGCCCGCGGCGGTCGGGGAGGGCGCACAGTGAACCTGGATTTCCTGAGCCAGCCGCTTTTCCAGACACCCGACGGGGAGTTCCGCTTTGCCGCGCCGCTCGTCCTGGCCGCGCTCGTGCTGGTTCCGCTGCTGATCGCCTGGGCCGTCGTCCGCCAGCGGAGGCGGGCTTCCACGCTGCTGTTCCCCGGCGTTGCGCTGGCGCGCGAGGCCGCCGGCCGCCGCTCGCGGGGGGCGGGGGCCATCCTCCACGTGCTGCGCCTGCTTTGCCTCTCCCTGCTGGTGGTGGCCATGGCGCGGCCGCAGTTCGGCAGGGTGGAGCGGCAGACCTACAGCGAGGGGATCGACATCATGCTGGTGCTCGACGTGTCGCTCTCCATGCAGGCGAATGACTTCTACCCGAACCGGCTCGAGCGCGCCAAGGAAGTGATGAAGGAGTTCATCGGCGAGCGCGTCGGCGACCGCATGGGGCTGGTGATCTTCGGCACCGAGGCCGCGTCGCTGGTGCCGCTGACGCTCGACCACGGAGTGCTGCGGGGGTTTGTCGACCGCGTGAATTTCCGCATCGTGGACGGGAACTCGACGGCCATCGGCATGGGGCTGTCCACCGCCCTGTCCAAGGTGCGCGACAGCAAGGCCAAGAGCAAGGTCGTGATCCTGCTCACCGACGGCGAGAACAACGCGGGCCGCATCGCGCCCCTGGTGGCGGCGGAGGCGGCCAAGGCCCTCGGGATTCGCGTCTACACGATCGGCGTGGGCAGCGACGCCCGCGGCGTAGACGTGTTCGGGATGCAGGTGGAGCCGGGGATCGACGAGGAGACCCTGACCAAGATCGCCGAGATAACCGGCGGACTCTATTTCCGCGCGACGGACAACGACAAGCTCGCCCGGATTTTCCAGCAGATCGACAAGTTGGAGAAGACCCGCGTGGAGAGCACCCAGTTCGACAATTTCAACGAGCTGGCACCTTACGTTTCGGCATTCGCCCTGCTCCTGCTGGGGGTGGAACTGCTCCTGCGAAACACGAGGTACCTGAAAATCCCATGAGGTTCGCGAATCCAGAGGCCCTTTGGGCGCTGTTGGCGCTGCCCGCGCTGGCGCTGCTGCTGGCGTGGTCGCTTCGCAGGCGGCGGGCGATCGCGGCGCGGTTCGTCTCGGCCGGCCTGCTTTCCCGGCTGGCACCCGGCCACAGTCCGGCGCGTGTGGCGGCCAAGGCAACCGCCGTGGTGCTTGCCTGCGCGGGGGTGATTTTCGCCGCCGCGCGCCCGCAATGGGGATACGAGGACCGGAAGATCAGCAGCCGCGGAATTGACCTGATGGTCGCGGTGGACACCTCGCTCAGCATGCAGTCGCAGGATTACAAGCCGAACCGCCTGGCGCGGGCCAAGGACCTGCTGCAGAACATCCTGTGGACGGCCAAGGGGGACCGCGTGGGCGTGATCGCGTTTGCCCGGGACGCCTATGTGATGTGTCCGCTCACGCTGGATTACGGCATGGCGGCGTCCGCCCTGCGCTCCATCGGGCCGGACACGGTGCCCGCCCAGGGCACGGCCGTTGGCGATGCGATCCGCGCCGCCGTTCGCGCCTTCGACACCGCTTCGGCGGGGGAGCGCGTGCTGGTGCTGCTCACCGACGGCGAGGACCAGGGAAGCGAACCCGTCAAGGCCGCCGAAGACGCGAAGCGGAGCCATGTCCGCATCCACACGATCGGCATCGGCACGAGCGAGGGAATGCCCATCCCCCTCGGCGAGGGCGGCTACAAGCAGGACCGCGAAGGGCGCGTTGTGAACTCCAAACTGGATTTTTCAACCCTGACCAAGATCGCCCAGGTCACCGGCGGCAAGGCCATCCGCGCAAACGCATCCGGTGCGGCGGAACTTGATGCCGTGGTGGCGGATATCGAGCGGTTGCAGAAGACGCGCCAGCAGGATGCCGTGTTCCGCGTCTACACGGAACGCTTCCAATGGTTCCTGCTGCCCGCGATCCTGCTGCTGGTTTGGGAAATGCTGGAGACGGGCGCGTCGCGTCGGGCCGCCCGGCGCCGCCTTGCCACGGGCGGCGCGGCGGCGTTGCTGCTGGGGCTGACGGCGCCGGCCGGCGCATGGCCCGGCGAGGCCAACCTGCTGGCCCGCGAGGCCCAGAAGCAGTACCAGTCCGGGGATTTCAAGAAGGCCGAGGACCTGTATGGCCAGGCCGCCGAGAAGGCGCCGAACGCGCCGGAACTGAAACTGAACCTGGGCAATGCCCAGTACCAGGCCGGAAAGCAGGAAAAGGCGCTCGAAAGTTTCAAGGGTGTGTACGACGAGAAGAAGCCGGGCCTGAACGCCGACGCGAAGTTCAACGCGGGCGTCGTGCGCCAGAACCTTGCCGCAAAGGCCGTCGAGGAACTTCAGAAAGCGTCCGATCCCGCCTCCGCGGCGGCAACGGCACCGGGCGGCGCAAGCAAGACCGCAGGGGCCGAGAAACCGCCGCTGGATCGTGCAATTGAGCGGCTGGAACAGGCGTTGGGGGATTACCGCAGCGCAATCCTGTCAAACTCCGCCGATCCGGACATGAAGTTTAACTACGAACTCGCGTCGCGACAACTCGAGGAACTGCTCCGCAGGAAACAGCAGCAACAGCAGCAGCAACAGCAGCAGAACCAGGACAAGGACCAGAAGGACCAAGACAAGAATCAGCAGCAACAGCAACAGCAGCAGAATCAGGACAAGAAGGATCAGGACAAGAACCAGCAACAGCAGCAGAATCAGCAGGATCAGAAAAACCAGGACAAGGACCAGCAGCAGAAACAGGATCAGGAACAGAAGGACCAGAAGGAGCAGAAGGGTCAGCAGGACGAACCGAAACCCGAGCAGGGCGAAAACAAGGACCAGAAGAGCGATCCCAAGGAACAGGATAAGCCGAAGCCGGAGAAGCCGGACGAGGGCAAGGAGCAGGAACCCAAGGATCAGAAAGAGGGCGAGCCCAAGGATCCGCGGGATGCCCGTGGAGCCAGCGACCCGAACAAGCAGCAGCCCGTCAAACCCGGCGAGATGAGCCCCGAGGACGTGGATCGCCTGCTGAATTCCCTGCCCGATTCGGACCTTCGCGCCCTTCAGCGCTTTTACAACAACAACCCGAATACCCGGGGCAGCATGGAGAAGGACTGGTGATGTGCGCTTTCGCTGCCAATAGCTTCCCCCTTCGCACGCTGCTGGCTCTCGTGCTGTTTGCTGCCGTGGTGACATCGGCCCGCGCCCAGAACTCGCTCACGGCCCGCCTGGAACCGGCGGAAGCCACGATCGGGGAGACCGTCGTGTATGTGCTCTCGGTGCAGTCGGTGGGCGACGAGCCGCAGGCTCCGTCCCTGCCGCGGCTCGACCCGGCGTGGGGCCTTGGTGAGCCGCGGTTCGTGGGCCGGTCCCTGCAGACAAGCATCCAGATCGTGAACGGCCGCCAGCAGGTGACGCGCTCCACGGATTTCCGCTACACGCTGTCGCCGACCCGCGAAGGCACGTTCTTGATCCCCGCGTCGTCCATCGATATTGGCGGCGCCACCCTTCGCGCAAACCCGGTTACCCTGAAGGTGACCAAGGTTGCCGCGGCGCTCAATGTGCCCCAGGAACTGCTCGGGCGCGTTGTCCCCCCGCAGGTGCCGGGCAATGCCGAGATGCAGCGCGCCCTCACCGGGGTCATTTTCGTCCTCCCGGTCGTGGAGACCCCCACGCCCTTCGCGGGACAGCAGATCCTGCTCACCTACCACCTGTGCCTGGACCAGGCCGCGCTGCAGCGCAGCGGGTTGGGTTCCTCGCTTTACGCGGATCGCGTCGCGCCCCCGGACCTGAACCAGTTTCTGAAGGAGGAGGTTTTCAAGGTTCCCCAGAGCCTCAGTTTCCGTGAGCAGACCATCGGCAACCGCCGATACCTGGTGGCGCCGCTTTACCAGGTGGCCATCACGCCGACCAAGACCGGCACGCTGACGGCGGAACCCTTCAGCGTGAACCTGTACATCAACCAGCGCGGCCGGGGCGGCGACCCGTTCCGGGGAATGCTCGATGACGACCCGTTCTTCGGCATGTCCCCTTTCGGGGGCGGGGGAAGCCGCCTGCGGATCGTGGCCCTGTCGCCGCCCGTGGAGATGGATGTGCGTCCGCTTCCCGCCGAGGGGCGCCCTGCGGATTTCAGCGGGGCCGTGGGGGATTTCAAGCTGACCGCCGGGGCGGACAAGAGCGCGGTGACGGCGGATGACGATATCGTGAAACTTACCGTGCGCCTGGAAGGCCACGGGGACGCGGCCGCGCTGCCCAAGCCGGATTTTGCGCGGGCCGGCGGAATCCGCCTGCTGGAGGAACCGAAGTCATCCACAAACCGCCGCGTGGAGGGGGACCAACTGGTCTCCACCAAGAACTTCGATTTCCTTCTGCGCGCCACCCAGCCCGGCAAACTCTCCATCCCCCCGGTGTCGCTCGCGGTGTTCAACCCCCGCACGGCGAAGTACGAGACCCTGCGGAGCGCGCCGGTGGCCCTGGACGTGGCCGCGAACACCCGCAAGCAGGAGGTGCTGATCGCCGCGGACACGGCCCGGAACACGCCCGCCACGGGCGCCTCCGGCACCGATCCCGCGGGACCCGCGCCCGTCAACGAGGACATCCGGTACATCCACGAGGGTGTGATGCGCCTGGCCACGCCGGGAATGCTCACGGGCGACGACCTGCTGTTCTGGCTCCTGGTCGCCGGCGCCCCGGCAGTGACGCTCGGGGCCTGGCTGGCGGGACGGCGCAGGATGGCCATCGAGTCGGACACGGCGCGGTATCGCCAGGCGGGGGCGGGTTCCACGGCCCGCCGTCACCTTCGCCGGGCCGCGCGCGTCCTCAACTCGGGGGACCGCACCGCGTTCTTCGGCGAGCTGGACCGGGCCCTGAGGGGCTATTTCGGGGACAAGTTCCGGATCGAGCCTTCCGGCCTGACGATCGAGCAGATCGAGGCATCGCTCGCGGGGCGCGGGGCGGCGGAGGAAACCATCGCCGCGGCGCGCGGGGTCATTGAGGAGTGCGACGCGGCCCGCTATTCACCGGTCCAGCCGGGCGAGGATGTCATGCGCCGGGCTTACGACGACGCGGCCGCCGTCATCGGCCGGGTGGAGGCGCTCCGATGATCCTCAAATGGCTGCTTCCCGCGTGCTTCGCCGTCGCGCTGGTTTTTCCGGCGGCCGCCCAGACGGTGATGGGCACCGACGAGGCGCAGAACACTTTCATCCGTGCGAACGAGGCCTACCGGCGCCAGGACTACAAGACGGCCCACGCCACCTACGCGAAAGTGGCGGCCGCGGGATATCGTTCGCCCGAGCTGTTTTTCAACCTGGGAAATGCCAGCGCGCGCCTGGGCCGGGTGGGGGAATCGGTCCTGAACTACGAGCGGGCGCGCGAACTCGACCCGCGGGATCCCGACATCGCCGCAAACCTGAAACGCATGGCCCCGCCGGGCAATGACCCCCAGCCGTTTGTTCTCACGGTGCCGTTTCACTGGCTCCTCGGCGTCCTGAGCCTTCGCGAATGGATGGGCCTCTTCCTGGGGCTTCATGTCGCCGCCTGCCTGCTGGGGGGCTGCGTGTTCCTGCTTCGCCCGGGAATCGCCCGGACATGGCTGCGACGGATCGCGCTGACCGCGGCGTGCGCCGCCGCCCTGACCGCCGTGTTTGCCGCCGTGCGACTCTACCAGTACCAGGGGGTGCAGTATTCCGTGGTCATGGCCGCGAAGGCGGAGGTCCGCAGCGGCCCCGGCACCGGCTTCTCCATGCTCACGGCCGTGCCCGAGGGAACCAAGGTTCGCCGGCTGGAATTCGGCGGCGATGCCAACTGGGCGCGGGTGATGCTGATGGACGGCCAGGCGGGTTTTGTGCGCCTGGGCGAACTTGCTCCCATCTGAGGTCGGGCGCCTCTGTGACGCCGGCGTGACAAAAAGTCGTCGTCCCGTCAACCCGTCAGTTCCCGCTTGCGCCCCGCCATGAAGGGTCGCGACCTTTCGCAGTGTAGAATACCTGCAGGAGGCCACCTGATGAGTCCGATCCGAACGGTCCTGGTCGTCGAGGACGAACAGGCCATTTCCAGCCTTGTGGCATTTCACCTCGAACAGAACGGTTACGAGGCCGTCGTGAGCGCCGAGGGCCAGCGCGCCCTGGACCTGATCGGGAAAAAGGCCCCCTCGCTGGTGCTCCTGGACATCATGCTGCCCGACCTGGACGGGCTGGAAATCCTGAAACGCATCCGCCAGACCGAGGCGACGGCCCGCCTGCCGGTCATCCTGCTCACGGCCCGCGCCGAGGAGGCCGACCGCGTGCTGGGCCTGGAGATCGGCGCGGATGATTACGTCGTCAAGCCCTTCTCGCCCCGCGAGCTGATGCTTCGGGTGGAGAAACTGATCAGCACCCGCGAGAATACGGACACGACGAAACTTCCCACGGTGTTCGGCCGCCTCGAGATTGACGAGGACCGTTTCCGGGTCGCCGTGGACGGCAAGGCCCTGGACATCAGCGCCACCGAGATGCGCCTGCTGTGCGAGCTGATGCGCTGCCGGGGCCGGGTGCTGTCGCGGAGCCAGTTGCTCCAGAACGCCTGGGGATACCTGCCCAACGTGACCGAGCGCACGGTGGACACGCACATCAAGCGCCTGCGCCAGAAACTGGCCGCGGCATCGGCCTACCTGGAGACCGTGCGCGGCGTCGGATACCGCTGGGTCGAGAATCCCCCGGCCGACGATCCCAAACCTGCCGCCAGCGGCTCCCCGGCCCGCAGGTAAACCGAAAGCGCGGATACGGCCTGCATGCTCTCCTTCGCAACCGACCTCATCGAAGCCATCCCCGACTGCGCGTGCCTGTACCTGGATGCGCCCGACATCCTGATCCCCAACAAGCGGTGGAAGCAGGAGGTGGGCGATGCCGGCCGCCTCGCGGACCTCGCGCGCCTCAGGGTGGACGTGGCGGCGGTGGCCGCGGCGGTGACCGCGCCGCCCTCCGCGGATGCGGGGCCGGTCGAGGTGAACCTGGACGAGCAGGGGTACCGCAAGCTGATGATCTCGCGGGTGCAGGGCCAGCCCGGGCTCCACTTCCTGTTCGTGCACGACGAGACGGAACTCCGCCGTGTGGAGCAGATGCGGAAGGATTTCATCGCGAACGTCTCCCACGAACTGCGCACGCCGCTGACCGCGGTGCGCGGATATGTGGAGACACTGCTGGATCCCAAGTTCCTCACGGTGGAGCGCGTGCGCGAGTTCCTGCCGGTGATCTTCGAGCACACGGAGCGCCTCCACAACCTCATGCTCGACCTGCTCAGCCTGTCGCGCCTGGAAAGCCCGAACACCCACATCGAGCTGGGGCCGATGCCGCTCCTGGAAGACATCGAGGACGCCGTGGAAGCCACGGCCCCGCTGGCGAAGATGAAGAACCTGAAGATGGAAATCCTGTCGTCGGGGGAGTCGCCCGAGGTTTTCGCCAACCCGGAGCACCTGGAGCGCATCCTGGTGAACCTGCTCGACAACGCCATCAAGTACAGCGAACCGGGCGACCGCGTGAGCATCTGGACCGAGGTTGAGGACGACTCGGTCTGGACGCACGTGCGCGACGAGGGGCAGGGCATCGCGGCGGAGGAGCTTCCCCGCGTGTTCGAGCGCTTCTACCGCACCAAGGGCGCCCTGAGCGGCCGCGCGCGGGGAAGCGGCCTGGGCCTGGCCATCGTGAAGCACATCGTGCAGCAGCTCGGCGGCGACGTTCGCGTGACCAGCACGCTGGGCGAGGGGTCGGACTTCTCGTTCAGCCTGCGCCTGGCGCGCCCCGGCGCGGAGCCGCCCGCGCCCGCGATTCCGCCCCCGATCGGCGCCGGGGGACGCTGAACCGAAAACCCGGTCGAGGCGCACCCCGCGGATAGTCCCCAAAGAAAAACCCCTCCGGCCGGTTCGGCCGGAGGGGCGGACTGTTTCCGGTCCCCGTTTCCGGGGTTTCGGGAGACGCTACTGGTACATCTGCCAGTCGGAAGCGGCGGCAGGGATGTCCACGTCGGTGATCTTGAAATTGTCGAACAGGAAGTAACTCTGGTTGGCCGGATTGCTGAAACTGGTGAACGGATCGCCCACAACGATTCCAACCTTCTTGTTGCCCGTGGACGCGACGGGCGCGGTGACCACCGGCTGGTTGTTCACCGAGAAGGTGACGACGCCGTTGCGGACCTGGGCCTTGAACTTGATCCAGATGTAACCCGGCACAACCTGATCGGCCGCCGCGCGCCCGGCCGGGAAAGTCAGGTATGCATTGTAGCCGGCCTGGCCCGCGCCGCCGCCGCCGGGAATCGCCGTGGTGTTGAAACCGTGATAGGTTGCCGGTGACGGATCGCCGAACACGAAACTGCCGACCTGGCCGTCGAGTGTGGCGGTGGCGTTGGCGGGGCGGGTCGCCGGGTTGTAGCAGAAGATGTTCGTGGCGCCCTCGCCGTGGTCCGCCGTCGTCCCGAAGGAGAGGCCGTCAGCCGCCTGGCCAAACGTGGAATCGCCACCGCTGTAGTTGGTGATCCCGAACGCCGGGTTCACGCCGTTGAGGCCCGTGTTCTTCAGGGTGGCGATGCGGGTCCCGGAGGCCTGGATCACGATCCCGTAATGCTCGGTGGATCCAGTGCCACCGCCCAGCAGGGGCAGCGTGAAGGCACCGAAAGCATCCACCTCGACATCATAGTTGCTGGTGGCGGGCTGGGCTGTCGCATAGACCGTGACGCCTTCCTGGTAGTTCGTGGCGTCGTTCGTGTTGTTCGTCTCGATCCGCAGACCCGTGGTGTCGCCACCGGGAGACGCGGGGACAAAAGTATAACCCGTTGTCGGGTCAAGTGCCTCCGCCGCCCAATTGCTGCCAAAGACGACCGTGTTGTCGAGCGTCTGGGTGGTCGTGAAGCCGGTCGCCGTTCCCATGTTGCTCTGGAAAACCACGGTATCCGCGTATGCGCCGCCGGCCACCAGGGCCAGCGCGAAGCACAAGTAAGATTTTTTGCCGATCATACTTTCCTCCTTATCTGTTCCCGACGCACATTGCTGTGCAGGATGAAAAACCGCGAGTTTCTTGAGGATAAAGCAGGGCGCAGACAAGTCAACGGGAATCCAATTCCGGAGACGGCGGGACTGCCTGATCTCATGGGATTGATCCATCCGCACCAAGAACGAGGGGGCAATCGTCCCGGCTGAAAACCGAACGGTTTCTTTCCAAACCGGAGGGCAAAAAAAAGGCACCCCCCGCAATGCGGGGGGTGCCCTCGTTCAACTGGTCTCACCCGGAAGTTGGACTATAAAAGTGTCCGGTCGTCCGGGGGGAGTTTTTTACTCGTAAAGCGCCCAATCCTTGTCCGCGGAGGCCGGCGGGGCGTCACGCGTGAACAGGGGCGAGGAAATCCAGACCTGGTCCAAAACGCCGCCGGGCGTCCGCTGGCTCGTCACATACAGGCTCTTGCTGGCGGCCGAGTACTTGACGACATGGTACCACACGTTCCAGGGCAACTGGGCGTCAACGGTCTGCCAGGCACCCAGCGTGCCGGTTCCCGCGTTGAACGTGGCACGGTAGACCACATTGGTCTGCGCGGCACCGGTGGTGCGGCCGCCGATGGCGAAGACCGTGTCGTTGACCGCGACAAGCTGCGTGCCGTAAAGGGGCTGCGGCAGCGGTGCGCCGACCTGTTCGGTCCACGCGGTGATGGCGCCGGTGCCGGGATTGGTCGTGGCCACGTAAACCTTGTTGGTCGCGTTCGCGTTGGACAGGGCGCTGTGGATTCCGGGGTTTGCAATGATGTAGTTGCCAATGCTGCAGGCGGCCGGGAAGTACCAGCCGGTCGCGCCGGTGGCATCCACGTCGGGCAGGACCAGCGTGTTGCTGAAGGCACCCAGGTCGCCGTTGGGCTGGATCTGCGCAACCACCACCGTGTCATAGCAAGCCGGGGTACCGGACTGGCTGTCGCCACCAAACGCATAGAGGTAACCGGCCTGGGTGATGGCCGCGGCGCCCAGTTCCGGATCATAGACGCCCGGGTAAGCCGGGGTGGTTGTAAAGCCGCTGCCAAACTGGAACGAACCGTTCAGTTTGCCGATCACGGTATTGCTGCGGTTGGTGTTGGTCGAGTTCCAGCCACCGCCCGTGATGTAAATCGCGGTACCCGTGGCCACGGTCTGACCGCTGATGTATGCGAAATTCCGACCGGGCAGCTCGGCCTGTTCCTCGGCCAATCCGACAAAGCCGTTGTACTTGTTGATGAACATGCGATAAGTGCGGCTTGTGTCGCCGTCGGCGCCCGAGTTGCCGCCCACCACATAAAGGTAATCGCCCACGATGGCTCCGCCAGCCATCTGCGGGGCACGGTTGGCGGCGGGGAAGACCGTCGTCTGGGTGGTCCAGCTGGTGATCGTCGCCGGAGTCTGGGCGACGGCACAGGTGGCTGCGGTGGCAAGGACCGCCGCCAGTAAATTGCGATACAAATGGTTCACGATAAAACCCTCCCTATCGATAGGCTATAAATGACTGACATTTGGAAATCAAAAAAGATGCCGAACGCACGGACGATCCGTGGGTTCAGACCCCTTTGTTCTCGGAATGAAATCGCTTGCGCCTGCCTTGAGTCAACCAAATTCCGGCCCACCGGTTCCGGGTGGCGGCCCGCGATGTCCTGGTGGAATCGCAAGACCCGACCCGGGGTCGGGCCGGCCCGTCGAACCCGCTTCCTCATCCCTTTTTTGTGTTTGCATCCCCCCGCCCAACCCCGCCCTTCTGGTGCCTCGAATCGACACGACACAGGAGCCTTCGGAACCTTGACCACCAAACCCGTCACCATGGACGCCATCGTATCCCTCTGCAAGCGCCGCGGCCTGATTTTCCAGTCCAGCGAGATTTACGGCGGCCTTGGCAGCACCTGGGATTACGGCCCCCTGGGCGTGGAACTGAAGCGCAACGTGAAGGACGCCTGGTGGCGCGCGATGGTGTACGAGCGCGACGACATCGAGGGATTGGACGCCGCGATCCTCATGCACCCGCAAACCTGGGTGGCCAGCGGCCATGTGGCTTCGTTCAGCGATCCGCTCGTGGATTGCCGGGACTGCAAGCGCCGCTACCGCCAGGACCACCTGCCCCATTTTGTGGGCGTGCGACTGGTGCCCGCCTCCGGCGAGGGCAGCCCGCTGGACCTGACCGTGGCCGCCGACACCTACGAGGATGCGCTGAAGAAGGTGAAGCAGGGCAAGGAATGGAGCAGCCAACCCAAGGGTTTCTGGAAAACCGAGGAGGCGGACCCGTCCACGGTGGTTGCCGTGTGTCCGGAATGCGGCGGCGGACTGACGGAACCGCGCCAGTTCAACCTGATGTTCAAGACCCATGTCGGTCCCGTCGAGGAGTCGGGGGCCGTCGTTTACATGCGCCCCGAGACCGCGCAGGGCATTTTCGTCAACTTCGAGAACGTGATGACCTCGATGCGCCGCAAACTGCCCTTCGGCATCGCCCAGGTGGGCAAGAGTTTCCGCAACGAGATCACGCCGGGCAACTTCATCTTCCGGACCCGCGAGTTCGAGCAGATGGAACTCGAGTTCTTCTGCAAGCCGGGTGACAAGTGCGCCGCCGGCGAGCGCACCGACATGGAGTGGTGGGAGCACTGGAAGGAGCAGCGCCTCGAGTGGTACGTGCGCTACGGCATCCGCCGGGAGAACCTGCGCCTGCGCGAGCACGCAAGCGACGAGCTGGCCCATTACGCCAAGGGCTGCGTGGACGTGGAATACCAGTTCCCCATCGGCTGGAGCGAGCTGGAGGGCATCGCCAACCGCACGGACTACGACCTGCGCCAGCACATGGAGCACTCGAAGAAGGACCTGCGGTTCTTTGACCAGGACCGCGCCGAGCACTACGTCCCCTATGTCATCGAGCCCAGCGCCGGCGCCGACCGCGGCACGCTGGCCTTCCTGTGCGACGCTTTCCGCGAGGAGGCCGTCGAGGGCAAGGAGCCGCGCAAGGTGCTCTCGCTCCACTACTCGCTGGCGCCCATCAAGTGCGCGGTGTTCCCGCTGCTCAAGAACCGGCCCGAGCTGGTGGAGAAGGCGCGCAAGCTGGCCCGCGACCTCAAGCCCGCCTTCTACACCGTTTACGACGACACGGCCGCCATTGGCAAATTGTACCGGCGCCAGGACGAGATCGGGACCCCCTTCTGCGTCACGGTGGACGTGGACACGCTGACCGACGGCCAGGTGACCCTGCGCAACCGCGACACCATGCAGCAGGAGCGCGTGCCGCTGGAGAAGGTCGGTGGAATCGTGTCGGAAGCGCTGGACACGGCGCGGAACCGGTAGCGGCGAATCCGGCGGTGACCACCCCCCCCCACCTGGTCCGATTACCTTGCCGGGCAAAGCCTGGAAGGGTTTCTCGATTTCCTGGCGTTCCACGGCCCGATGGTGCGCGAGTGCCTGGCCGTGGAACCGAAACGCTTCGTGGAACTCGGTTGCGGCGGCGCGAACCTCGCCATCTTCCTGGCCCTGCTGGGCGTGGAGTCGGTCGGGGTGGATCTGGAGGCGGGGGTGATCGCCGAGGCGCAGCGTCATGCCGATCAGCTGCGCGCCCGGGTGCGCCTGGTGGTGGGGGACGGGTTCGCCACCGGTTTCGCCGACGGCGAGTTCGACGTGACGGCGTCCCAGGGCGTGCTGGAGCACTTCGACGACGACCAGATCGAACGCTTCCTCGGCGAGAGCATGCGCATCGCGCGCAGGACCGTTGCCAGCATGCCAAACGCGGCCTATCCCACCCGCGATTTCGGAAACGAGCGCCTGATGCCGGCGGCGTTCTGGCGGGAGCGCGGCGAAAAGGCCGCGGCGCGCTTCGGGGTCGACGCAACCGTCCGCGCCTTCGATTACCGCCGCAAACTGGATCTTCGCCATCCGGTCAACAGCCTGCTCAACACGCTCCTGGGGCGGTGCTATTTCACGCTGCTGGTGATCGACCGCGGAGAGGCGGTCCGGTGACCGCCCAGCCCCGCATCCTCATCATCGGCGCGGGCCCCACCGGCCTGGGCGCCGCGTGGCGGCTGAACGAACTCGGCCACACGAACTGGCTGATGCTGGAGGCCACCGGCGCGCCGGGCGGGCTGGCCGCATCCGTCACCGACGAGAAGGGCTTCACCTGGGATCTCGGCGGGCACGTGCAGTTCTCGCACTACAAGTACTTCGACGCGCTGATGGATGAACTGCTGGGCGCGGATGGCTGGCTGCAACACGACCGCGAGAGCTGGGTGTGGATGCGCGACCGTTTCATCCCGTACCCGTTCCAGATGAACATCCGCCGGCTGCCGCGCGACGAGATGACCGAATGCGTGACCGGTCTGGTGCGGCTTTACAAGCAGGGCGCCGGACCCAAACCGGCCAACTTCGGCGAGTGGATCGACGCCACCTTCGGCGCCGGGCTGGCGCGGGTGTTCATGCGTCCCTACAACTTAAAGGTGTGGGCTTATCCGCCCGAGCAGATGGCTTACTCGTGGATCGGCGAACGGGTGGCCGTGGTGGACCTGGAGCGCGTGCTGCGCAACATCTTCGAGGAGCGCGACGACGTGTCGTGGGGGCCGAACAACCGCTTCCGCTTCCCCAGGCGCGGAGGCACCGGGGCGGTGTGGCGAGCCTGCGCGTCCCGCCTTCCCGCCGACCGCCAGCGCTACCACGCCCGCGTCGTGGAAGTGGACACGGATCACCGCCGGGTGCGCCTTGCAGACGGGTCGGTCGAGTCCTACGACCTTCTGCTTTCCACGATGCCGCTCGACGAGCTGGTGAACCTGGCGGGGGTGGATGGACTGCGCTCCGCGGCCTCGCGCCTGGTGCATTCGTCCACCCACATCTTCGGCGTCGGTCTGCGCGGGAAGCCGCGGGCCGACGTGGAGAAAAAGTGCTGGATGTACTTCCCGGAGGACGACTGCCCGTTCTACCGGGTCACGGTGTTCTCGAACTACTCGCCGGAGAACGTGCCGGACATTTCGCAATACTGGAGCCTGATGGCCGAGGTCAGCGAGTCGCCCGAGAAACCTGTCCCCGAAACCGAAGACGGGCGCCTCGAGCAGGTGATCCGCGGAATGCTGAACACCCGCCTCATTGAAAGCCGGGACGACATCGTGGACACGTGGCAGGTGCGCCTGGAGCACGGCTACCCCACGCCCAGCCTCGGCCGCGAGGAAGCCTTGGGCGAACTGCTCCCCGCGCTCGACAGACTCGGTGTGTACTCCCGCGGCCGTTTCGGTGCCTGGCGCTACGAGGTCAGCAACCAGGACCACTCGCTCATGCAGGGCGTCGAGTGGGCCAACCATGTGATCTCGGGGGCCGATGAAGTCACCGTGTGGCACCCCGAGACCGTCAACGACCCCAAGAATCTGCCGCGCTAGTCCCCCTGCGGTTGCACCCACCCGGTTGGCATCACCAGGGGGCATCCCCTTGGCGGCACCCCCGTGCCGCAGCGTTTCGGTCAGCCGGCCGATTCGGCGAACGGCGTGCCGAGAAGGCGGACCGGTTTCTCGTTCAGGGGGAAAAACAGCGTGACGGCCGTGCCCTTGTCGGGCTCGGTGAAGACGTCCATCCGGCCCCCGTGCTCCTCCACGACGCGGGACACGATGGGCAGGCCCAGACCTGTCCCCGAAACCTTTGTCGTGAAGTACGGCTCCAGGATCCTGCCCCGGGTTTCCTCGGTCATGCCGTGGCCGTTGTCCGCGACCCGGAGGTTGCAGCCGTTTTCAGCCATGGCGGTGCGTATCTCCACGCGCGGTTCGGCGCGTCCTTCGAGCGCCTCGATCGAGTTCTTCACAAGGTTCAGCAGGGCCATGGCCACCTGGGTCGGATCGAAATCGAAGGCGGGGATGTCGTGGTCGAGGATCACGTCGAGGCGCACCCCGGCGCAGCCGGCCTCGGCGCGCATCATGGCGACCACCTTCTCCACCGTGGTGTTGATGCTGCCGCGCTGGGTCATGGGCCGCGTCGGCCGCACCGCGGCAAGGAACTGCTCCACCACCCGCCCCAGCCGCTGGATCTCCTCCAGCACGATGTCGGTGCTCTGCTCCACCCGCGCCATGTCCACCTTGCGCCTGGCGAGCCCCATCTCTTTCAGGGCGCGCTGGAGGAGCTGCGCGTGGATCTGGAGTGAGTTCAGGGGGTTCTTGATCTCGTGGGCCAGGCCTGCGGCGAGGGTGGTGAAGGTCATCGCCCGTTCGGCCTTGCGCTTCTGCTCCTCGAGGCGCCGGGCCTCGCTGATGTCGTGCAGCAGCACGATCACGCTGCCCGAGGCGCTGCCCCGGTCCGCCTCCAGCGGGATGATGGTGGCGCGGACGGACCGCGGGGCGGCCCCGCCCAGTTCAAACTCCGCCGTGGCGCGTGCCCCGCGCTTGAGGGCGAAGCGCGCCACCAGGTCGCGGAACTCGCCGCTGTCCGTCAGGGCGGTGATGCGCTCGCCGACCACCTTCCGGCGGTTGGTGAGCCCCAGCAGTTCGAGCGCGGTGTTGTTGCAGTACATCACCTCGAGGTTCGCCCGCAGCACAAGGATGCCGTCGAGCAGGGCGTTGAACACGACCTCGAGGAAGTTCTTCTCGCGGACGAGCTGTCCCAGGAAGCCCTCGATGTCCTGCCGGTCGATCTTGGAGAGTTTTGAAAGGAATTTTCCCTCGAAGCGTCCCTGTGTGCCGCTGGTCATGTTGCCGCCGTTCCTGCCTGTTCTTCCCGGGCGCGTGCCGCGTTCCGGCGGGCCCGCGCGAATTCCGCCTGCATGCGCGACGCATGTTCTGTGGCCCGGGCTGCCTCGCCGGCCCCGGCCTGTGCCGCCGTCTCGCGCGCTTCGCGGGCCAGCGTTGCCGCCCCGGTTTCGCCCGCTGCGTCAGCCAACTTGGCGGCCGCTCCGGCCGCGTCGTCAAGGTTTCCGGCGGCCAGGGCCTCGTGGATGGCCGAGGAGAAACGCCACAGGGCCGGGAGTGCCTCCAGGAACCCGGCCGGGTTCCCGATTTCCAGGGTGTCGTGCTCCGCGAGGTAGGTGGCCAGCACGGCCGCAATCTGGGCCGGCTGGATGGGCTTGGCCAGGTAGTCGTCCATTCCGGCCGCCAGGCAGCGCTCGCGGTCGCCTTTCAGGGCCGCGGCCGTCAGCGCAACAATCACGCAGTCGCGCGCCGGGGGGGGCATGGCGCGGATCGTCCGCGTCGTATCGAATCCGTCCTTGCCGGGCATCATGCAGTCCATCAGGACCACGGCATAGGGGCGGGCCGCCACCGCGTCGCAGGCCTCCTGCCCCCCGCCCGCCAGGTCGGGATGGTGACCCAGCTTTTCCAGCACATGGCGGATCACCAGCTGGTTCACGGCGTTGTCCTCCACGACGAGAATCGGGGAGGCGCCCCCGGGTGCCTTCGCCGCCGGGGTTCCGGCGACGGGGGCGGGCGCGCGGGCCGCATCGCCGCGCCGTGCGGCTCCCATCAGGGCGCCCGTCAGCACGTCGTGCCTGCAGGGAAACGTCAGCCAGGTGTCCACCAGGCCGGGCACCCGGGGGACGGGACGCGGGCCGGAAGGGACCAGCGCGGCGACATGCGGCCTGGTTTCCGCGTCCGCGAGCCGGTCCAGGTCCGCCGCCTCCGGACGCACGAGCACGAGGGCATCGGGCATGTTCCCGCTTCCGCCGGCCACCAGGTCCGGCAGTTTCTCCGGGGTGGCGGCGCCCACGCTCCACCCGGCCGCCGCAAGGGTTTCTGCCACGGATTCGCAGGCCAGCCCGCCGCGTCCGGCGACCACCAGCATGCCCAGGCGGGCCGGCGGCTTGGCTGCCCCGGAGACCTCGAAAGCCAGGCGGAAGCGGAAGGTCGAGCCGCGGCCCTGCTGGCTCGCCAGGAAAATCTTGCCGCCCATCATCTGCACAAGCTCGTTGCAGATGGCCAGCCCGAGGCCGGTTCCGCCAAACTGGCGCGTGGTGGTGGAGTCTGCCTGGGTGAAGGGCTCGAAGATGTGCGCCTGGTGCTCGGCCGGGATGCCGATGCCCGTGTCGGCGACCTCGAACACGAGGGCCGCGCAGCCGCCGGGTGCCGGCTCACCGTCCAGGCGCAGTGTCACGGAACCCTTCTGGGTGAATTTCAGCGCGTTGGAGAGCAGGTTGAGCAGCACCTGGCGAAGGCGGGTCGGGTCGCCGGTGATCACGGGGGGCACGCGCCGGTTGACCACCGCGGCCAGCTCCAGGCCGCGTTCCCTGGCCCGCGGTTCCATCAGCGACACAACGTCGTCCACAAGGGCGCGCACGTCCACGTCCACCCGCTCGAGTTTCAGCTTCCCGGCCTCGATTTTGGAGAAGTCCAGGATGTCGTTGATGATCTCCAGGAGCTGGGTGCCCGAGCGCGCAACGATTTCCGCGAATTCCCGCTGTTCGGGCGTGAGCTGGGTTTCCAGCAGCAGGCCGGACATGCCGATGACACCGTTCATGGGCGTGCGGATTTCGTGGCTCATGCGGGCCAGGAACTCGCTCTTGGCCAGGTTGGCGGCCTTGGCCTCCGCCACCGCCGACTTCAGCGCCTCGTCGGCCATCCGCCGCTCGGTCACATCGCTTTCGATGGCCATGAAATTGCAGATGGAGCCGTTCTCGTCGCGGACAGGCTGCACCTCGATCTCCAGCCAGTACTCCCGGCCGTCCTTGCCGTAGTTGACCACTTCCGTCTTGAAACCCTCGCCGCGCGCCAGGCATGCCCGCATCCGGGCGACCGTGCCGGGGTCGGTTTTCGGTCCCTGCAGCACGGATCCCGGGGTCCTTCCCGCCACCTCGTCCAGCGTGTAGCCGGTGATCCGCGTGAAGCCCTCGTTCACCCATTCCACGCGGCCCTCCGAATCGGTCACCACCACCGCGTTGCTGGTGCGGCTGGCCAGGAGCGCCAGTTTCCGGGCTTCCGCATCGCGCTCCTTGATCTCCTCGGCGATCAGTCGGGTCTCCTCCAGCTGGCGTCCCAGCTCCCTGTCCAGGGGGCGGATCACCCACCGGTAAATCATTCCACCCGCCACCACGGCGAGCATGGACGCATCCATGATGGCGCCGCGAAGCGAGTCCATCGGGAAACCCAGCCGCGGCATCAGCAGCATGATCAGGGTTTCCACCGACACGGTGATGAGCGCGATCCGCAGGACAACGGGCACCAGGGACATGCCGCTGCGCCAGGTCCGGTCGCGCTCGCGGACCAGCAGGAACACCAGCAGGCTCACGGCAAGCCCGAACGCCAGCACGATCCAAGGGCTCGCCGCGTCGCCCGGATGAAACCAGCGGGGGGACCGCAGCCAGACGGCGAGGGTGCCCAGCAGCATGGCACCCAGGATCAGCCAGGCGGGCACGTCCAGCCATCTTCGGGTTTGCGGCCGCGTGGTCGTCGGCTTGTCCATCAGGCGGCCAAGGTTAGGCAACCGCGGCGGCGAAAGCCAACGGAAACATGAAGGGGCGCCCTTACCCCTCGGCCTGCAGGTAGCCCTCCAGCAAACGGCGCGAGAGGTTGCTCTGGAGCACGTTGTCCGGGTCGCACCGGCGCTTCAGCTCCACGAACTTCTCCAGGTGACCGGGCGGGAAAAACCTCTTCAGCGTCTCGCTCCGCAGCGTCGCGTCCTTGGCGAAGTAGAACTTCCCGCCGTGGTCCACCACCACGCGGTCGAGTTCCGACGCCAGCGCCCACACGCGCCCGCGATTGCGCGGGGTCACGCGGTAATCCAGCGCCAGCGAGTAGCCGTCCAGCGCGTGCGTGAGCAGGAACGGGTCGGGGCGGTGCTTCTTGAACACCCCCAGGTAGGGCGGCAGGCCGGCGTTCTGCGACCGTCTCAGGATCTCCTCGTAACACTTCACCGCCGTGGCCTTCGGCAGGAAACTCTGGTACTGGATCAGCCCGCCGGGGCGGTAGGCCAGTTTCCAGTTCGGCACATAGTCGAGCAGGAACGCGAAAGCCGCGTGGCTCTGGTAATAGGTGTGTCCGCGCGGCATCAGGTAACCGCTCCAGAACTTGGCCGCGTTGATGGCGCGCATGCCCAGGTTGTTCACGAAGGGTTTCATGAAGATCCACATCATGCTCTTGGGGAAAACGCCCATGATGCGTGGCGGCAGGTCCTGCGAGGCCACGCTCATCGCGTCGCGCGGGCGGGGATCCTCGCCCTCGGCCAGGTAGTGGGCCTCGTGAACGATCCCGCGGCCGAACCCGCGTCCCGCGGGGATGCAGTCCACCCAGCCCACCAGGTAGTCGGCATCCGGCGCGCGCTCCTCGATCTCGTCCACCATGTTCTGCAGGTTGCGTGTCTCCAAGGCCTCCACGCGCACCAGGCCCGAGTGCACCTTCTTGGTCTTCAGGCGCAGGCGCGTGAAGCAGCCGAGCATGCCGAAGCCGCTGATGGCCGCGTGGAACAGATCGGCATTTGCCTCGCGGCTGCAGGTGACCACCTCGCCCGACGGCAGCATCAGGTCGAAATCGAGCACCTGGTCGCCGAACGTGCCCACGCGGAAGTTGTTCTTGCCGTGGATGTTCATCGCGGCGCAGCCGGCCATGGTGGTGTACATGGTTCCCGACACCACCGCGGGCCACCAGCCGTCCGGGATGATCGAGCGCCAGAGGTTCTCGATGGTCACGCCGGGTTCCGTGTCGGCGATGCCCGTCTCCGGGTCCCAGGCCGTGATGCGGTTCATGCGGCTCAGGTCCAGCACGATCCCCGAGTCGTTGATGGAGGCGTCGCCGTAGCTCCGGCCGCCGCCCCGCAGCGCGACCGTCCGGCCCGTGCGGCGCGCCAGTTCGAATACTTCGCGCACCCCGTCCACCGTGGCGGGCTGGTGCAGGTAACTCAGCGATTCAACGGCCATGCCCCATCCCTCCACACGCGCCCAATGGCGGGGGCCGAGGCCGGGGTCGTTCGGGTTGTCGTGGGGACGGGCGGGTTCCATGTCGTTGCCGGGGGTGCTCATTCGTCTCTTTTCCATGGGGGCGGGTGCATTCACCGGCGGCGGGGGGATCACACCGTGATCGCCGCCTCCGGCGCGTGCCCGCATGCGGGGTCAGAAGTCCAGTTTGCGGAAGATGAAGGACGGGATGTGGCGGATGATAAGCATGATCAGGCCCCACCGCAGGGGAATATACACAGTGCCGCGCGACTTGCGCGCCGCCGCCACGATGTCCCGCCCGGCCTGCTCCGCCGAGATCATGAAGGGCATCCGGCCCAGGTTGCGCGTCATCGGCGTGTCCACGGGGCCGGGCTTGATGGTCACCACGCGCACACCCTTCGAGTCGAGGCGGTTGCGCAGCGATTCGAGGTAGATGGCCTGCGCGCCCTTGGAGGCGTTGTAGCCCGGCTGGCCGCGCCGGCCGCGGTCGCCCGCCACGCTGCCGATGCCCACGATGGTTCCGCCGCCCAGGCGCGAGAAGAATTCCGCCGCCTGGTTCAGCCACGCGATCATGCCCAGCAGGTTCACCTCCACCATCTGGCGATCCTTGGCGAAATCGTATTCCTCGGGGCCGACCGGCGGCATCACGCCCGCGGCGTACACGACCATCTCCAGCCCGCCGAGTTTCCCCACCGCGGCGTCAAAGGCCGCGGGGACCGTGTCGTACCGGGTCACGTCATTGGCCAGCGGGATGGCCCGCGTGGCGCCCGAGCGTTCGTTGATCTGTGCGGCCAGTTTGTCCAGTTCTTCGGCCCGCCGGGCCACCAGGGCCACGGTCCAGCCTTCGCGGGCAAGCTGGCGGGCGACGGCCGCACCGATGCCGGACGACGCGCCGACCACAAGGGCGCACTTCGGTTTCAGTTCCATGGCATCGGGTTTCGCCACTGCGGGGGACGGAATGCAAGGCTGGAGATTCGTGGACGGGGCGGACGCCGCGGACCCGTCCCCGGGGGCGGTTACCCCCCCGATTCCCAGCTCTGAAGTCCCTCGTCCTCCAGGTTGAAATCGATGACCTGCGCCCCCTCACCCCTCAGGGCCTTGCGCACCACGTGCTCGCGGTTCTCGTCGCAGTAGAACAGGATGCAGCCGCCGCCGCCCGCGCCGCAGGCCTTGCCGCCCAGCGCGCCCGCCTCGCGGGCCACGTCGAACAGCCGGTCCACCCGGCCGTTGGTCGTGCTCGGGTGAAGCGCCTTCTGGCACTCCCAGTTTTCCCCCAGCAGGCGCGCGAACGCATCCAGGTCGGCGCTGAGCAGCGCGTCCTTCATCTCGTGGGCGATGCGCTTCAGGTTCATCAGCGCGTCCACCGTGTGCTTCTCACCCGCCTCGTACGCGCCCATCACCTTGCTGATTATGTTGCCGCTCAGGCGCGACTGGCCCGTGTAGCAGAGCACCAGCTGCTTCTCCAGGTCGCGCCGGACCTGCGGCGTGATCGGCAGGCGCGAGCTGCTGACGGACGGATCCTCGAACTCCAGGAAGTTCACGCCGCCCAGCGCCGCCGCGTAGTAGTCCTGCTTGCCGCCCGCGATGTTGAGTTCGCTCACCTCGAGGCGCCTGGCCAGCTTGGCCACCTCGTGCGGGCTGAGCTTGCGCTTCTGCACGCGGTTGAGCAGGCCGATCAGCGCCACGCTGATGCTGGACGACGAGCCGGTGCCGCTGCCCGGGGGCGCATCGCACCGCACGTAGATGTCCATGCCAAACCCCACGTCCAGCACCTTTACCGCCGCCTTGATCAGGTCCAGGTTGCCGTCGTACTCCAGTTTGCGGAAGTCGGCCACCTCCAGGAACTGGTCGAAGTCCGCCGAGATGATCGAGATGCGGTCATCGTCGCGCACATGCAGCGTCGCGTAGGTGTAGCGGTTGATCGTGGCGTTGAGGACGGCGCCGCCCTCGCGCTCGGAGAACGGCGGCACGTCGGTCCAGCCGCCGGCCAGGTCCACGCGGATGGGGGCCCGGCTGCGGATCAGTTTCTGGCTCATGGCATCTCAGCTTTGCGGTTTGATGGCGAAACGCACCGTGCGAATCTGCTTCGGTCCCACATCCAGTTTCAGGGAACCGGAAGAATCAAGGGCCAGCACGGCCCCCCGGGTTTCCGCCAGGTCCGACTCCCACGCGGCCGCCGGGGGCGACATCCACGCGACGCGGGCCGCCGAGAGGGTGTCCCCGGAATTCCAGAACCGCACCACGAACTCGCCCGGCGCGTCCTCCGCCTGCTTCAGGGCCGACATCACCACGCTCTCGCCGGTCACGCGGACGAACGAGGCCCCGCCGGCGGGCAGTCGCCCCCCGTGGCCCCCGGTGGTCAGCCCGCGCCAGAGCGCCGCGTGCTGCATCGCCTCCTGCTGCACGCCGGTTGCGGCCCGGTGGCCGCGGTGGGGGATGAGCGAGTATCGCAGCACCAGCGTGCGCCCGACCATCTGCTGGTCCGGCGTCTCGATCATCGGTCCCGCGCCGCCCGCGATGGTGTTCGGGTGGCTGCCCGCGCCCAGGTAATTCACGGCGCGCAGCAGGGTCAGTTTCAGCACGTTCACGGAGCCGCCCGGTGCCAGCTCGTACTCGTGGATGCCCGGCGCGCCCACGGCCAGGTTTCCGTGGCTCACGAACCCGGTCACCGGGAGTTCCAGCGGCTGGTCCTCGATCCACAGGGCGGCGTCGGGCTGGGTGATGCGGTTTGCGCGCTCGATCACGTCGAACTGGCTCTCGGCCACATGGGTCCCGCCGGCCGCCGGGATCGGAAAGCACACCCGCAGGCGATGGTCGCGGGCCGGGTTTACCAGCGTCGTCTCGACGTCAATGCGCCGCTGACCCGCGCCCAGCCGGAACACCGAGCGCACCTTCAGGGGCACGGTTGCCGCGGACCGGTGCTGCCAGTCGCCGCTGGCCGAGGCGGGCACGCGGATTTCGTAATCCACCGCCACGGCCTGCTGGGCGCTGCTGTCGTGCAGGCGGGTGATCTGCGCGCCGCCGCCCAGCGTGGTCACCACCGTGTCGTGGCGCGGGGGAGAGTAGGTGTAGCCGTCGCCGTTGTCCCCGCCCGACTCCAGGTAGTGAAGCCCGGCAAGCGACGCGCCGCCCAGCAGCGGACCCGACACATCCAGGGTGCCGTTGGGCCGCACATCCACCGTGAGAAACTCGTTCTCCAGCCGCGCGGGATGCGCCGTGGCGCGCCGCTCGGGGAGGCGGTTGGTTTTCTTCGGCACGCGCAGGCGGAACGCCTGGTAGCCCGTCGCCGGCATTCCCTCGACGCGCAGGGCAACGTGGCAGCGCACCACCTGCCACAGCGCCGCGAAGGACCCGGCCCACGGCCAGTGCACCGTGCGCCACTCCAGGTTCTCGATCTCGAACACGGCGGGCGCGCCGTCCCAGTGGGCGATCTCCAGGCCGCGGATCGATCGGTACAGGTTCTCCGGGTTCACCTCCACGCCGCGCCGCCGCAGCCAGCGCTCGTCCACGTCGATGGTCGCGCGCACCACGTCGCTCACGTCCCAGTTCAGCGGGTTGAACGCGACGAAGGCCAGTTCATCCTCCGCCAGCGCCGCCGTGTCCACCTGCTCGGCGATGGAGTAAAGGCTGGCGCCGGTCACGACCTCGGCCAGTTCCTCGGCGTACTCGAAGCGCGTCTCCATCTGCCGGTGCACGGCGTCCACCGAGCACCCGCCGATCGAGTCGTGGGGGTGGTTGCGCAGCAGCCACTTCCATCCCGTGCGCAGCAGCCCCTCGTGGCTCTCGCCCCCGGCCCACGCCGTGGCGGCGGCCGCGAACGGCTCGGCCCACTTCTCCAGAAGGGCCTGGCACCGGGCGTTGGCCAGTTTCAGGTAGATGCGCGAGCTGAGGATGTTGGGCAGCACCATGCCGCCGCTGCCCGGGGCGTTCGCCGTGCCGCGCTGCTCGCCGCGGATCACCTGCAGGTCGTCGGGCGCTGCCTCGCGCATCGCCGCGACGAACTCGGCGAAGGTCGCGTGGCGCACCTCCACGTCCTCGAGTGTCGCGTTGGCCGTGCGGATGACTTCCGGGATGTCCGGGTTGGCCTCCATGTGGTCCACGCCGTTCATGAACAGCAGGCGCCCCGTGCGCGTCTTCGCGATGGCCTTGTCGGCGATCAGGCGCAGGGCCTCGCGCGTGTACGCGGGATCGTCCGTGATCATGTCGCCCCAGGCCGTGTCGGCCGGCAGTTTCTCCCTCATCTCCGCGGGCAGGGCGCCGAAGAACAGCGCCGCGTTGCAGTAACCGCAGTACTCGGGGATGTGGAACGCGAGCACGCGCGACCCGTCGGGCGCCTCCCACACCAGTTCGCTCATCCACCCGTCGCCGCTCAGGCCGCGCCAGAAAATCGCGTTGTCGATCCCGAACCCGCGCAGCAGCTGGGGCACCTGCGAGATGTGGCCGAACATGTCCGGCAGGTAGCCGACCGCGGGCGGTTCCACGCCGAACTCGCGGCAGATGCGCCGGCCGCGCAGCAGGTTGCGCACCGTGGCCTCGCCCGACACCAGCCACTCGTCGGGCAGGATGTACCACGGGCCGATGGCGATGCGCCCCTCGCGGATCAGGCGCTCCAGGCGCGCGCGCTGCTCCGGTTTCACCGACAGGTAGTCCTCCAGCACGATGGTCTGGCCGTCGAGGTTGAAGCAGCGGAAATCCGGGTCGCTCTCCAGCAGGTCCATGAGACGGTCCATCAGGCGGACGAGGCGGAAGCGGAACTGCTGGAAGGTGCCGTACCATTCGCGGTCCCAGTGGGTGTGGCTGCACAGGTAGGCGGTGTAGGGCTTGGAATCGGGATTTACTGGGTTTGTAAGCGCTTGCTTGGCCACGGCAGCTAAAAGCTCCTTGGTGCGGGTTCGGGTTTCCGCGTGCATCCCCGTTGACTTGCGCGCGGTCAAAAC
>JADHEF010000446.1_pt1 | contig 43104 bp, 46 predicted proteins | sample 8952391 | NCBI WGS metagenome assembly JADHEF01 (sample SAMN16124439, study PRJNA663245) | bioreactor sludge metagenome | isolation source: sludge (nitrite) | place: India:Bengaluru | collected 2019-02-28 | reverse complement strand
TTGAGGTTTAATTCGCTTTCTTCAAAGAGGGCTGCAAAAGATTCGGTCATGATATTTCCGATAAAGTCAGCGGTCTTGGATCAGACAAGGCCGGTTTAATTAAGCATCTACATAGTCCATATAAAACTGATCAAGCTATGCGTTTGCTGATAAAATTGGGTTAATTTGCTAACTGCTGATCCACATAAGTGGTCATCAGCTGGAATACTTCATCGATATTCAAATCTGAACTATCAATAATGTAAGCATCATCCGCAGGCTTGAGTGGAGCGACAGCGCGTTCCGTATCTCGTTTATCGCGAGCGATGATATTAGCTAAAATGTCGCTTATTTTAACATCCAGCCCCATGCCCTGCAACTGCTTTACACGTCTTTGCGCGCGTGATTCAGCCGAGGCCGTCAAATATATTTTTGCCTGAGCATTCGGGAAGATACTTGTCGCCATATCACGTCCGTCTGCTACCAGACCAGGCGCCTGTGCAAAGGCATGCTGACGTGAAACCATCGCTGTTCTAAGCTCAGGAATTGCTGCAACTTTTGAAGCAAACTCTCCTACCCGTTCAGTTCGAATAGTTTGGGACACATCTTCACCATCCAGCCATACCTGCACCCCGGTGTCGGTACTGACAAACTGGATATCTAAATTTGTTGCGATTTGTACGCATTCTGGCAATTTCGTGTCTAGCGAATCCAGCAAATCATGGTGATGCAATGACAAACCCAAAAGGCGGTATAAAGCACCAGAATCCAATAAGTGAAACTGATAATGTGCAGCCAGTTTCGCTGCTAACGTGCCCTTGCCAGACCCACTTGGACCATCAATGGTAATAATTTGAACTGTCATTGCTTTCCCGTTGTTGTTTAAACAGATTTTGCGAGTTTTGTCAGGCCTAGTTTAATCGCTGCCTGTAACTGTGCAAGGATTAATTTACTCACAAAAGGCGCACGTGCCTGCAATTCAATCGTATAAGTTACTAACGTTTTGTCATCAGCCAGTGCTTCAAATTCAATAATGCCTAAATGATGCTTGATCAATGGATTTTTAATAATCTGATATTCGATGCGATTATTTGGCTCGAACAAGGTAATTTGTTCTTTCAGCGGCTTCACTGGCCCCATACCCATTGCACGTACTGAACCGAGTCCATCAGGATATTCAGCATCCGCAGAATCCTTGATTCGTTCGACCTGCATCGGTGCGAAGGCAATATTATAGGTGGCATGCTTGGACATCAAATTGAAGACATCATCAAGGGCTGCTGGGAATTCTTTTTTTACTTGGATGCTGTTCATTATTGTTCCTGAAGATTGCAGATATTTGAAAGTGGGAAAATTTTAGCGGATAAAGTAAATTTACTTCTGCGTATTTAATAACTTTTCTTGTAACTTGAATTGTCGTTTCTGCTCGCGACGCAACTTAAAAAATGCACTGAGCTGTTCAGAGCATTGCTGCTGCATGCAGCCTGCCTCGAAAGAAAATACGTGATTATAATAACCGGTTTCAAACAGTTGACGCGCACTCACCAGTGAACCTGCTTTCGCTTCAAATGCGCCAAATACTACCCGTGAAACCCGTGAATGCACCAGCGCACCAACACACATGGTGCACGGCTCTAAAGTCACATAAAGCACTGCATCATCAGGTAAACGATAATTCTGGATGTTTTGACAGGCATCACGTAGTGCAACAATTTCAGCATGCGCAGTCGGATCATTCAACGAGATGGGCGCATTAAATCCCTGACCAATGATCTGATTCTGACTGACGATAATTGCCCCGACAGGGATTTCTCCCTGTGCAGCAGCAAGTGCAGCCTGCTCGTAAGCACGCTGCATCCAGTATTCATCTGTAAATTGTGTTTCGGACATTGAGGCTTAAATCACACCATAATGCTTGAGCAGCTCATTCCAGCTTTCAATAGTCGTAACTGGAGGATTTCCAGACAGGATACCTTTTAAGCTCATATCTACACCTTTTTTCCACTCAGGACTAAGGTCTTTATCGACCAGACGCGCTCGCACTCCCTCGACAAAATCATGATGACGGATTTTCCAGTCAGAAATTTGAACTTCCAGCTCGAAAACTTCATTCCAGGAATGTACCTGCTTACCCCATTGCCATAATAGCCAGGTCAAGGCTGCGGTAGTCGGCGAACCTTTTTTCAGGTTTTCACTGGCCTGACGCAACCAGTCACTACGCGCATCACTCAGGCCAATAATCGACTCATAATCATGCTCAAAGTTGATACCACGGCAAACACTATGAATCACATCCAAGGAGTTTTGCAACGGTCCCGGGCCGACCGGACGGTGCATACTATTCAGGGTATCATCAATGGCACGAAAGTCACCTGCAGGATAATGCTCCCAGTCGATATTAATCACTTTATCCAAAACTGAATCACGCTGTGCATCACAAATATGCGTTGCCCAGCCAATCCCATAAGCGCCCGCAGCGGTCATGATCGAACCGGTCAAGCCAGTAAATAGACCAATCGCACCACGATCTGCTAAGAAGCGGGTTGCACCCACGTCTGGATACAAACCGATATTGATTTCAGGCATGGCCAAACGTGAATATGGTGTCACTAAACGGAAAGGCGCTGCCATAAACAGGCCCAAGCCACCGCCCATCACATAACCTTCACCCCAGACTAAAACGGGTTTGGCATAATTATGCAATAACAGATCAAGTGCATATTCTTGTTCAAAGAACTTATTGGCAGCCGCGACTTCATCATTAATCACTAACTGACGCAGTTTACGTACATCCCCACCCGCACAGAACGCTTTCGGTGTGGTTGAATCCAGCCAGATTGCTTTTACGCTGTCATCATGATGAAAGTCCTGAAATACTTCCAAGAGTGCGGAAGCAATCGATTCATCCAGCGCATGCAAAGATTTCGGGCGATTTAAACGAACGATACGCCAGCCATTGTGCGCTTCTTCAACAATCAAATCCGGATGATAATGTTTAGTAAGGGGAGAATATTTCATGCGTCCAGCTGCCAATCTATAGGCTCAATGCCATGTTGTTTGAGGTAATTATTCGATTTTGAAAATACTTTACAACCAAAAAAACCACCACGGTTTGCGGCTAAAGGCGATGGATGTGCTGCCTTTAACACGAGATGCTTGTCTTGATTAATGCGCTGTCCTTTACGCTGTGCGTATGCGCCCCAAAGAATAAAGACAATATGTTCACGCTGTTCATTTAATACATCAATGACGTGATCGGTAAATTCTTCCCAACCGCGCTTTTGATGTGAAGTCGGCTGACCTGCTTCTACGGTCAGTACTGCATTTAACAGAAGCACACCCTGCTCTGCCCAATGCGTCAAGTCACCATGCTTCGGTCTTTCAACCCCAACATCAGCATGTAACTCATGAAAAATATTACGCAAAGATGGTGGTAATGCAACCCCCTTTTGCACGGAAAAGCTTAATCCATGCGCCTGATTTGGGCCATGATAAGGATCTTGCCCTAAAATCACCACTTTTACCCGATCTAGCGGTGTGGTATTCAAAGCATTAAAAATCAGATGATTGGGAGGATAAATGATTTTATCTGCTTTTTTTTCTTCAACGAGAAATGCTTTTAATTCATCCATTTTCGGACTGAGCAAAAATTCACTCAATCCATATTTCCAGCTTTCATCCAGCTGAACTTTATTCAGCTTGGCCAGTTGCTGTTCATTTAAAGACATTCTTCAATCCTAAATCTATGTCAATGGATTTAAAGTCACGCAGACTTTAAATCTGTACCTGTAAATCTACTGTAGGGTTATGAAATGGTGTGCCCTGTTTGAGCTTGGCAAACATGTCCGGATCTGTCCATTCAGCCTGCACTTGTTCAGAGAACTCAAGTTGCTCCAGACTAAGGATGCCCATTTGTTCATTTTGAATATCTTCTAAAAAGCTTTGTGCATAGCCGGTGTCGGTTTCATGCACAATCACAGAATAGACTTCGACATCGCCTTCACCATTTTGAGTCACGGTCGATGCCAGCACCTGCTGTGCCAGAAAGAAGAAAATACGTGAAAACTGTTCTGCTGATGGCGATACCGGCAAAGACACCCAGCGCGCACTGAAATTCTTGCAGGCCTGAATATATTCCGGATCGTCATTTTTCCAAAAGCAGATGGCATGATCGAAAGAATCAAAGAAATCCTTAATCACACCTTTAAGCAGACCAAAGTCATAGACCATTTGACCATGATCTAGCTTCGAGGCTTTTAGCAATAACTCGACTTTATAACTATGGCCATGGATCGAACGCTTACAGCGATCTGACGTGCAGTTACGCACAATATGAGCATTCTCAAACTTAAATAACTTACGAATTAACATATGCCGTAATGTCGTCAAAAAATAGGTGAATTAATTTTGATTATAAAGCAAAAGTAAAGCTTTGAGGATTAATTTTGCTGTTTAGCATGATAGGAAAAAGGCATCAGCCCGGCATTTGCGCTTATCCAGCCTGTACAACTCATGAGCTAAAATTAAAATGGCGCCATGCTACGGTAAGCGACATAAACCTGTTTGTCCTGACGAACCAGATCGCTGCTAAACTGGCGCTTACGCTCACTTAAAACCACTTCGATTCGGGCTTTAAAATAATTGGATTGCACCCCAAGCAGACTGTTAAACAAATTACGCCTGTCCGCATCGACCTGAGCGAAAGGCTCCAGTGACCACAGATCAGTCACATTGGAAAAGTGCTCCAAATTGGCCTGACGCTGATCCAGCAATTGCTGCACTGCATTCACATCCAGCTTTTCATCCATACTAGCCAAAAGAAAAGCTGAAGCGGTATTAATATTGACCAGGCTCTCCTGCACCGGTGCAGTACTCAGATAAGGTGCTATCAGCTTATATTTATTCTCTTCAAAACCGCGTACCAGCTTTAATTCTTCTACGCTGTGAAATTTTGCATTCGGTGGCAAAGCAGCATTGGGCAAGCTCTGATAATAGTTAGATTCGGCGCCCATGCCCCCACTGACCAGCTCGTCTGCATCCTGCCAGTCAATGACTGCTTCACTGAGCTGTTCCGGCAAACTGGCACGTTTTAGAATCAGCTCGAACCATGCTTTGGCATTTTCATTGACTGCGCCTTCGGCAGTAATCAGGCTATTTAAATTAAACTTGCCTGATTCATCCTGTATTATTCCGGAGACATAACCGTCATCTACCGGAAAAGCTGGCATGGGCTGCGCCCAGGTTTCCTGCAGATGGTCGACCTCTGCGGCATTTTCAGCATCATCGACCAGCAATTCAGAAAAAAAGGCCTCAGCACTTTTGGCATACATTAAGGACTGGTTTTGTCGCATCAAATAGGCAGTGCTTTCAGCAGTTGCAGCTTGACGTTGCGCAATCGTAGCCGCCAGAATAGTCGCTAGCGCTACCATCACCAGAATGGTAATCAGTGCAATGCCCTGCTGCTGCTTGATCATGATCGCTTTATTCATTTTCATTTCTTATTATTCTGAGCTGGGTTGACCGGTGTTCTGAGTATCAAGCAAAAAGTCCGTATTCAATAAACTGAACATCCATTCATAACTTACACCATTCACGGTTAAATTGATTTTAATCCCTTTAGGCAAACGCTGTTTATGCTCTAACTGATTCAGATCAGCAGAAGCATCCGGCCATTGTGTGAGTTCATTCGGATTAAGTACGATGATCTGAAATTGTTCCACTTCCGACAATAAAACACTGGATTCGGGCTGATCTTGACCTGCCTGATTTAGATTCCGGTATTTCAAGCGATAAAGTTTCTGCTCATCGGCTCGATACTGATATTCAATGCGCTCATCTGGGGAAATCCCTTCTTCCAAAGGATCAGTTACCCCGGTTTTACTGAAATTAAAGCGTCCGTTCTGCAGCACTAGAGCCGGTTGAATATCCCCATTGATGTTGGCCGTTAAGGGAACTGTCTGTACGGTATCTCGCAGAATCTGCTGATAGGTTTGTTGTAACTGACCTAGACGCTGTTCATGAATCACATTCTGATCTTTAGTTTTGACAATATAATCAAAAACTTTCCAGCTCAAAGCAGACAGCACCGCAAAGATCGCAATTGCGACCATTAATTCAACTAGGGTAAATCCTTTAGGCTTCATGGGGTATTGTTCATGCGATGATTAAAGAACATCAGACTGCTGATGCCAGATTCAACCTGACCACTGTCCTGATTAACCAGACTAATCTGTAATTCGATTCGCTGGACATTCGGACTGACCGTCGGCTCACTACGCTTGTCAATCTGCCAGGTTTCACCTTGCTGGGTCAGCTGTTTGGAAGCCGTGCCTTCCATCCATTCCTGATTGATTTCCATTTGCGCCACTTCATTTAAGGCAACAAACTGTGCTTTGGTACGTAGAATGGCATTCGAGGTCGACTGGGTATATTGCATTGCGACTTTGCTCAGGGTCATAGCTGCGGTTGCAAAAATTGCCAAGGCCACCATGACTTCCAACAAAGTAAAACCTGAGGCACGATTAAGTCGAGTAACACTCGACCTGAGCGACATTGTCGCGCAAGAAAGTCCGATAGCAGCGCAAGACGAAGTCCTATGCTTGCAGCACACATGATCAAATCCATGAACACTCGCCTTAAACAACTTGATTACACCAGACCCAGCGCTCTGCTTGAAATATCTAGATTTCATTGATTTTACCCAGATGATCAATCTCAATCGCAGCACCCACTTCACGGTCTTCTAAAAAGAACTGAATCCGCACCGGTTTGACTTCACCATTGCCGAGCCAGATTAATTGAGGTGAATTTGCCTGAGTCAGGTCACGATTTTGTGCCCTGGCATAACGCTGCTGTTCCAGTGCCTGAATTTGAAAGGAAATATGATCAGGCAAACTACGCAATTTAAAATCTGCATAATTTTGCCATTTCTCATTTTGCAGGTTCGGTTCAGTCTGCGCTGCCGAACGATATTCTATAATTCCATAGCGAAATGGCGTGACATCTGTCGCTGATTGAACGTCAAGCGCGAGTATTCTGGATTGGTCATTAGCCTCGCGTAGCACCCGCTGCAAGTCTAATAACAAAATCTCGCGTGCCTGCATGGCCTTACGCTGATCGACACCACTGGTATTCAGCAATACCAGTGAGGCCATGATTCCCATAATCACAATCACCACCATCAATTCGATGAGGGTAAAGCCACGAACTGCGCTGTGAGATGATCTGATCATACTAAGCTCTAACCTTAGGCAAACTGCTCGGCAGAATGCACCTGCTTTGGCAAAGCCAGTGCTTGATCGATATAGGCCACGCGCAAGGTATCGCGTGAACCCAGATAACGCTGATAGAAACTGGAGTTAAGAATTGCAGCTGCACCATGGGTCAACGACCAGATCGAAGCCAGATAATCGCGTACTGACATGCGGCTATTAATAGAAGCCAGATAAGTTTCTGTCATACGGATAATCAGGCGTAAACGCTGTTTGCGCACCTGATAAAGTTCGCTAAAAAGGTGCTGGATTCCAACCCCAGTCGTCGACAGGCGTTCTTCAATCTGATGAAACAGCACGGTTCGTTCCGGATGATGTAAATGATGCAGCATAAAGAAGGCCAGATGTTCAGGAAAGGCTTTATCGCTATCCTGAATCATTTCCAGCAACATGCGCTCATTACGGATAATCAGCAGCATGTACAGCTCATCTTTACTCTGAAAATGTTTATAAAGTGTCCCTTTGGCCAGATCAAGCTCGGCAGCCAGCGCATCTAGCGTCATTCCTGCTTCACCATTTTCCAACAGGAGCTGTTCTGCAACTTGAAAAATCAAGGTTTCTCTTGCTCGAAACTGAGCCTGACGATCCATCTTCACCCTATAAACTCTCTTTGTACTTTATATAACTTTATTTACTTTAAATTCAGAAGATTTTCAAAGTTCTGCTTTGTGATAAAAGCCATTTCTTCTAGCGACTTATCATATACATCGCAAAGCGCTTTGGCTACATAAGGAACGTATTTAGGCTCATTAGATTTGCCACGATACGGCATTGGCGCAAGATAAGGACTATCGGTTTCAATCAGCACACGATCCAGCGGAACCTGTTTGGCGACATCACGCAGATCCTGCGCATTTTTAAATGAAACAATTCCGGAAAATGACACATAATAGCCGCAATCCAGTACCGCTTTAGCGGTTTCCCAGTCCTCGGTAAAACAGTGCAGAATGCCATGCGTAGATTTTTCCGCGCGAATAATATCAACGGTATCATGCTTGGCGGAACGGGTATGAACAACTACAGGTTTTTTGGTGATTTGTGACGCATGAATATGCCGGGCGAAACAGGCCTTTTGCTCTGCAATAAAATCGGTACTGTGATAATAATCAAGACCGGTTTCACCGAGCGCCCAGACTTTCTCCGGTTGCGCCAGTTCGACCAGATATTCAGTCGTGGCACGCGCCATGGTTGCAGCATCTTCGCAAGGATGTACGCCAACGGTATATCCGACATCTGCATGACGCGCGGCAATTTTGGCCAGCTCGATATGATCATCCAGATCGACCGAGATACTCATGAATTTGGAAACACCGGCTTCACGAGCCTGAGCCAATGCCTGATCCAGATCACCATGATATGGTGTCAAATCAAGCAGGGTTAAATGACAATGAGTATCTACAAACACGATGCGTTCCTACCAAGGGTAAATTAACTACATAGTGTAACTTTTACGTCCTTCAGATTTAAGACCTGCAACCAGACGATCTGCTTCATTTTTAAAATAAACGCCTTTTTCACCGCTTAACTGGATGCCAAAGCCTTGTGGCTTGATGCCATTCTGCTTTTGCGAGACCCAGATGACTTTACCGGTTAAAGGAATTTTCTGGGTCTGGTCAGGCAAAGTCGTCAATACAAAAACCTCTTCGCCCAGTTTGACCGGCTGCTTGGAAGGAATAAAAAGCCCACCACCCACAACATAAGGCATATAGCTGGCAAACAGTGTTTCAATGTCAGGAATAGTAGCCTGAATAATACCGCCCATACGTGGTTGCATGTGATTTCCCCTTAATTAAAGATTCATCAGCTTGATAAACAGTTCATCGATGACCAGATTGCTTTGGACATTCTGCTCGAGATATTGCTTGGCGCGCTGAAAATCTTCATAAATTTTAAAAAGTGCTTCTAATGAATATTGTTCGGCAAGCACATTCAACTCAAGATCAATGTTTTTCACCGTCTGATTTAGCTTGACACAAATTAAATCGGACAACAAGTATTCAAACATTTGAGCAAATTCACCAAAACTCAGGCTTTTATTCCATTTGGTCGCAATTGCCAGTGGCATATTTTTTTGAATGACCAGTTTTTGCCAGTCTTGCAGGAATTCCTGACGCAGTGGCAGCCAGGCACTTTGTGCAACCTCTAATGCCTGTAACGGCATCTGATTAGACAGGTTCATCAATAACTGTTGCTGGCTAGCGCCTGCATCTGGGAGCTGATTCTGGACATAATCGCTAAATTGTTCTGCGGAAATCCGGTCCAAAGCAAAATGCTGCAAACGACTGCGTATAGTCGCGGGCAATTTTAAATAATGATTCGCCAGTAAAATAATGACCGTATTATCACCGGGTTCTTCCAGTGTTTTGAGTAAGGCATTGGCAGAGGCAATATTCAAGGCTTCTGCCGGCTCAATCACAATCACGCGCCAGCCATCTACAGTCTGTTGCACAAAAGGCAGCAGATCGCGAATCTTCTCGATCTTGATTTTGGCATTCTGTTTTTTATTGTCGTCATCGGTACTGATATGCACATAGTTGGGATGGGTGTCTGCCTTTAACCATTGACAGCTACTGCATTCACCACATGGCCCGGCAGGCTGACGATTCAGGCATAACACCCAAGCCAGAAACTGTTGGGTAAACGCTTCTTTACCACAGCCTTTTTTTCCATAAAACAATAAACCATGTCCAAGCTTGGGAAAGCGCCCGGTCAGGGTTTCCCAAACCTGTTGCTGCCATGGATAGATATGTGCATTGACATCAAAAGGCATGTATTTGACTCTTCTTAGGCAAAATGGGAAAGATCCATCTGATTCAGGCGATCCAGATCTTCCTGGGTATCCACCCCTGGCGGCAAATTGGCTTCAGCCACCGCAATGGCAATACGGTGTCCATTTTCCAGTACCCGTAACTGCTCTAGAGATTCCAGTTTCTCCAGCACACCCATTTCCCAGGTCACATATTCTTGCAACAGTTTTACCCGATAGGCATATAGGCCTAAATGACGATAGGCCTGATCATGCAGTTTTGGTTCAGTCAGTTTCGCACCATCACGGTCATAAGGAATGGTAGCACGGCTAAAATACAGTGCTTGCTGGTGTTTTGACATGACAACTTTTACAATGCTGTCACGTTTGAATTCATCCAGTTGATGGATCGGCTCACATAGCGTCGACATGGAAGATTCAGGCTGATCTTCCAAGAGTTGAGCAACCTGTTTTACCAGTTGCGCCGGCAGTAAAGGTTCATCCCCCTGTACATTGACAATAATGTCCTCACTGGCCCAGCCTTTGATTCGAGCCACTTCACTCAAGCGGTCTGTGCCTGAAGGGTGATCCGCCGAGGTAATCACTACATCAATGCCTTCAGCACGGCAAACAGCGGCAATACGCTCATCATCAGTTGCCACACACAGATCGTCAAAACCTTGCACTTTTTTGGCTTGATCCACTACCCGCAGAATCATGGGACGACCATGAATGTCCAGCAACGGTTTACCCGGTAAACGTGAACTGGCGAAACGTGCAGGAATAACAATGTGTTTCATAATGAATGAGCCTTAAGAAATTTGAATACCGTATTGTTGCAACTGTTGCTGCAAGACTGTATAGCAGGCTGGCGATAGGACTGCATCGACTGGCACCACCCAGATATCCTGTTTAAAATCTGGATATTGTTTAAGTAGCGCCATAATTTTTATTGCGTCTTTTTCAGTGGTAATAATCGGATTGTTATCATCGAACTGTAAATCTTCAATGTCATAGTCATGATGGTCTGGAAACTCATGACACTGAAATTGTTCTATGCCTAAATTTTGCAAGGTCTGATAAAACCGCTGTGGAAAGCCAATGCCGACTACCGCATAAAAAGCCGCTTGAGGATCAAAGATTTTAGTGTTGTCATGATTAAGCAAATAAGGCTGTGATGCAGCCAGATGCATATGCAGTTCAGAGCTTGGGTTAGCCGAATGCTCAATTACGGTTCCCGTTTTCAAACGGATCACTGGTTCACGTAGATAACCTTCTGGAAGCAGTTTCTGATTACCCAGACCGCGATTATTATCCAGCACAATCCACTCAATCTGGCGATTCAAGGCCCAATGCTGCAGGCCATCATCACAGATAATCAGATCCAGTTCATGTTTGTGCAGCAATAACTCGATACTTTTCTGCCGGTTGGGACCAACTGCCATCGGCACGCCTGTTGCCTGTACAATCAAGGCAGGCTCATCTCCGACAATCTCCGGCAAGGTATTAAAGTCGACATAGGCAGGAAATGGACCTTGGCCGCCATAGCCTCGACTGATCACGCCTACCCGAACATTTTTCTCGGTTAAATAATCCACCAGATGAATCAACAAAGGTGTTTTACCGCTACCACCGACTGTGATGTTACCAATTACCATAACGGGAATTGGTGCACTATAACTTTTTTTAATGCCTTTTTGATAAAGCCAGTGATTGCTGACAAAACCCAGGCGATACAACCATGACAAAGGACGCAGCACCACCAGCCACTTTGCCTGTGCATTCCAAGCATCCTGAATGATTTGTGCCAGTGCCATAAGTTACTGTTCCTCAAAGTTACGCTGATGCAACTGATAATAAGCACCATGTAGCGCAATCAGTTCGGCATGACTGCCCTGCTCAACAATACGGCCCTGATCCATGACAACAATACGATCCGCGTTTTCAATCGTCGATAGACGATGTGCAATTACGATGGTGGTACGGTCCTGCATGGCTTTATCAAAGGCACGCTGAATAAAGTATTCCGACTCGTTATCCAGCGCACTGGTCGCTTCATCCAGAATCAGAATAGAGGCATTTTTCAAAATTGCTCGCGCGATGGCGATGCGCTGACGCTGGCCACCAGACAGGTTTAAACCCTGAGCACCCAGCTGAGTATTATAACCTTGCGGTAGTGCCATAATAAAATCATGCGCATAGGCTGCCTTTGCTGCCGCGATAATATCTTCATCGGAAGCACCTTCGAGCTGACCATAAGCAATATTTTCCCGCACGGTACGATTAAACAGTACTACTTGCTGGTTCACCATAGCAATCTGGGTTCGCAAGGCGGTAATTTCAAAATCTTCAATCGGTTTCTGATCCAGCAAGATCTGCCCAGAAGTTGCATCCTGATAACGCACCAGCAGATTCACCAGAGAACTTTTTCCTGCACCAGAACGTCCTACCAGCGCTACTGTTTCACCGGCCTTGACCTGCAAATTAAAGTCATGAATAGCATGATGGCCATCATCATAAATCAAGTTGACATCTTTAAACTCGATATCGCCTTTCAGGCTATCCGTTAAAGTCCCGGTATTTTTTTCTTCAGGCATATCCAGCAATTCAAATACCGAATGAGCCGCAGCCATACCACGTTGAATCTTTTCATTGATATCCGTCAAGGCTTTGATTGGTCTTGCCAGCATACCCGCCGCAGTAATATAAGCAACAAATTCACCGGCAGAGGTGTCACCCAAGATTTGTGGGCGCAAGGCAATAAACATCACGATACTCAGTGAAATGGACATGATCAACTGAACGACAGGACTATTCAACTGTTGCACAGCGACCATTTTCAAGCCACGACGCAAGTTTTCAAGCGAGTTCTGTTTAAAGCGTTCCTGCTCAGAACTTTGCCCGCCAAAACCCTTGACGATCAGGTTGGCATTCACCGTTTCCTGCACTACATGGTTCACATCACCCATGGTGTCTTGTACTTGTTGCGATAATTTACGCATCCGTCTTGCAGCTTTACTGATAATAAAACCTATGACGGGTGCAAAAATCAGGATACACATGGTCAGACGCCAGTTGGTATACAACAGGTAGCCTAATAATGCCAGGGTGATCAAACCTTGTTGCAACAAGGTTCTTAGGGCTTCAGTTGAAGCAGCGGTTAGCTGTTCAACGTTATACATGATTTTGGCAGTAATATGCCCGCTGGTATTGTCCAGATAATACTGGGAAGGTAAACGCAGCAATTTTGCAAAAACTTCCTGACGGATATTGAATACCAGATTCCGGGAAATTACCGCAGTAAAATATCCACCCATGAACAAACCCAAGCCCCGGAAGAACATGAGTATGACCACCAAAAATGGGAAAAGTGAAGTGAAACTCTGGTCTTTATTTTGAATCGCCTCAATAATATATTCCAGCAATTTGGCGACAGAAACTTCTGTGGCCGCATTAATAGAAAAACCTACCAGGACAAGTAATGCGATGCCCCAAAATGGTTTTAAATAACTTAAAAGGCGAAGATAGACCTTAAAATCGTGCTTCACTAATAACCTCGGGTAGGTACTTTGGTACTGATATTGATATTCACAAAGCCGAGCTGCCCGGCCACATCCATGACACGAATCACGTCCTGATGACTGGCTTTTGCGTCAGCTGCGATGACAAACATTAAATCACGGCGTTCATTTGAAATCTGTTTAATTGCAGTATTTAAATCCGCGACTTCCTTGCTGACCAAGGATTGACCGTTGACTGCATAATGACCATTAGCATCCACAATCACTTCAACTTTCTGATCATAGCTTTTAGGCGGTACCCCTTGCGCATCAGGCAAGGTCAGATTCATTCGGCTCATTTGACTAAAAGTCGTCGACAAAAGCAAAAAGACCAGAATAAACAGCAGACAATCAATCATTGGTGTCAGATTAATATGTACATCTTCCACCTGGTTGCGTTTGAATTTCATCATCCGCCTCCTAGCTGGCTTTTTGCATATCTTGGTCTATGTCTGCATGATTGCGATAAAAAAGATCCGCATGAAACAAAGTCGCTTGCTGCTCAAGTTCAGCCACATATTCCTGAACAAGACGCTGAAAATAACGGTGCGCAAACAGTGCAGGAATTGCAATCAGCATACCGGCTGCTGTGGTAATTAAAGCCTTGGAAATACCGGGCATCATCAAGACCGGATCACTTCCAGTTCCCACATCGATCATCAGGAAAGATTCAATAATCCCAAGTACAGTCCCCAACAAACCGAGTAAGGGTGCAACTGCACTCAGCGTACCCAGAAAATTAATATTTTTTTCCAGATACCCGATTTCCTGTGAAGCCACTACTTCCATCTGCGCGCGAGCATACTGCTCACCCTGCTGTTTAGTCGCATAACCTGCGGTAAATACCCGACCCAAAGTACTACGCTTTAAGGCCGCACTTTGATTCATTTTTTGCATGACTTGTGCAGCATTTTGCGACGAACCCATTAACAGAGTCAACGGAAGTACTGCGTTCTTTTTCAGGCGAATCAAGCGTTCGATCGAAATCGCCAGCATAAAGATAGAACACAAGACCAGTGGCAGCATGAGCCAGCCACCTGCTTTAACCAATTCCCACATCTAATTTATTCCCCAATAAAAAATAGATAAATTTATTCATCTTCTAAAATAGACAGAATGCCATCAAGTTCTTCTAAAGAGTGATAGCTAATAACCAGTTTTCCTTTGCCTTGCTTGTTATAGTCAATTTTAACATCTGCACTGAAACGCTCCGAAAGGCGCTGAGTCAATTGTTGAATATCTGGTGCTACTGCTTCTTTTACTTTTTCTTGTTTAGGTGTATTGAAATCGCGGACTAACTGCTCGGTTTGGCGCACAGACAGACTTTTTTCAATTACGATATCTGCAACTTTGAGCTGATCTTTAGCTTTTAAGGTTAAGATCGCACGTGCATGCCCCATATCCAGCAAACCTTGTTGCATAAAGTCTTTCACTTCTTCAGCCAAGCTGAGCAAACGAAGCAGGTTACTCACTGTCGTACGCGCTTTACCAACGGTATCTGCAATCTCCTGATGACTTAAACCAAATTCTTCATGGAAACGCTGTAAGGCCAGCGCCTGATCAATCGGATTCAGATCTTGACGCTGAATGTTTTCAATCAGCGCCAGTGCAATGGCAACCTGATCATTCAGATCCCGTACAATCGCAGGAATTTCGGTTAAACCCGCTAACTGTGCCGCACGCCAGCGACGCTCACCTGCAATAATTTCATACGGATAGCGCTCATCGTCAACCGGTCGGATCACGATGGGCTGCATGATGCCATGCTTTTCAATCGATGCCGCCAGTTCTTGCAAATCCTGCTCGTTAATATAACGGCGTGGCTGGTATTCACCGCGCTTGAGCAAGTTTACATCGATCTGTTTTAGCTGACCATGATCAATGCCTTGGGCTTCCATCTGTAATTTTTCTTTTTGAATTGATCCCAGCAAGGCATCCAAGCCACGACCTTTGGCGAGTCCACGTTTCTTGACGGTCATGCTTTACTTCCTTTTTTCACTTTGCTTTTCTTTAATACTTCAGCTGCCAGATTTAAGTAAGCAACCGCACCCTTTGAACTTTTTTCAAAATAAATCACTGGCAAACCGTGCGCCGGCGCTTCAGCCAGACGGATATTTCGTGGAATCACGGTTTCATACAGTTTTTTACCAAAATATTGTTCTAATTCTTCAGATACGTCACGGGTCAAGGCATTGCGTGCATCGTACATGGTGCGTAATACACCAACAATTTGCAGGTCCGGATTCAATGCTTGCTGAATCCGATCGATGGTTTGGGTTAAGTCAGCCAGACCTTCCAGTGCATAGTATTCACATTGCATCGGAATCAGCACACCATCCACTGCAGCCAAAGCATTGACAGTAATCAGGCTTAAACTTGGTGCACAGTCGACAATGATATAGTCGAACGAACCTTCAATTTCCTGCAATGCATCACGCAAAATGAACTCGCGCCCTTCCTGCTCTGCAATCGCAAGCTCAACCCCAGCCAGATCACGGTTTGCCCCAAGAACCTTGTAGCCGACTTCTGCTTTAGAGATCGCCGTTTCAATCGGTACTTCACCCAGCAGTACATCGGTAACCGAATAAAGCAGGTCATTCTTCTGAATGCCAGACCCCATGGTCGCATTGCCTTGCGAATCCATATCGACCAGCAAAACACGTTTTTTTAACACAGCTAAAGATGCCGCCAAATTTACTGCGGTTGTGGTTTTACCGACACCACCTTTTTGGTTTGCAATCGCAATAATTTGTGCCATGTTGCCCCCAATCCCTTTAAAAATCTTAAATACGTTTTAATAGAAGTAAATGACGCTGTTCGTCTAAGCGCGGAACTTTAAGTTCAATAATCTCACAACTAAATTCATTTTTTAAAGTAGCAACTTCATCTTCAGGAATTAAGCCTTTCATTGAGGCAATAATCGTTTGCTCATGCATATATGGCTTAGAAGCATCAACAAAGTCTGTTAATGATGCAAAGGCACGACTAGTAATCACATCAAATTGACCCAGCTCATTGATGCTGTCTTCATTTTCTACACGCGTTTGCACGGCAATAACATTTTTAAGTTTTAAGTCAGCAATAAACTGCTTGAGGAAACGAATTTTTTTACCGTTAGAATCCAGTAATACACATTCACGCTCAGGCTGACATAAAGCAATGATCATGCCCGGCATACCACCACCGGTACCGATATCCAGTAATCGACCCGCTGGCAAGTCCTTTAAAATACTTAAACTGTCGAGCAGATGCTTGACCAGCATTTCTTTAGGATCACGGATTGCAGTCAAATTGTATGCTTTGTTCCACAGCACCAAAGCATCCTGATACTTGAGTAATAAATTTAAAGCTTCATCAGATAGCTCTAAACCCAAAGCCTGGCTACCCTGCTTTAGTTCTTGAAAAAACATGTGCATAAACAATCTACGCTCGAAAAAGTTAGGTGGAAGTATACCGTTTTCTCTATATTGGCACAGTAGGCAGTGCTTAGCGAATATTCACTTAAGCAAACTTCCCTTCACGGATCGCCGTATCCAGTGCCGTTAAACGCTCTGGGGTTCCTACGTCAACCCAAATGCCTGCCAGTTTAGAAGCTGCAACCTGCTGATTCTGCATTGCTGCTTTTAGCAACGGAGCCAAAGGACGTTTGCCAGTCTCTAAGACTTGGAACATCTTCGGATCAAGTACGGATACACCACTAAAAGTCAGGTTCTCACCTCCGACTTGCTGATCAAAGGTATAAGCTTTACCTTCTGCAAGCGTGAAATCACCCTCTGGGTGTTGTTCAGGGTTCTGCACAAGTACGAGATGCGCCAAATTATCCTTTAGATCAATATCCAGTAAAGGGGCAAAATCCATCGTGGTCCAGACATCACCATTTAATAGAATAAAAGGTTCATCACCGAGTAGCGGCAAGGCATTAATGATTCCACCAGCGGTTTCCAGACCTTCACCCTCATGTGACCAAAGGATGTTAATGCCAAATCGTGAACCATCGCCCAAAGCTTCTGCGAGTTTTTCACCGAGCCAAGCCGTATTGATGACAATTTCAGTAACACCGATCGCAGCCAGTTTCTCTATATGCCAGACAATTAAGGGCTTGCCCCCAACTTCCAGCAAAGGCTTTGGCGTATGCAGCGTTAGCGGCCGCATACGATTACCGAGTCCTGCGGCCAAAATCATCGCTTTCATTCAGGCAGCCACCTCATATGAGCCATATTTAGCTTCAAATGCAGGCATCACTCTGTCACGCATAAACTGCATGAATGGCTCTAGTTCTGCATAAGCCTTAGATTCTTCAAGCAGATACCACATCACACGTGGTAAGTCCTTGAGATAACCTGACTTGCCATCACGTTCAAACAGACGCACAAAAATACCTAAAATCTTGATATGACGCTGAATCGCCATCATGTCGGCGTCTTTTTTAAACTGTTCAAAGTCACGCTCTTCTTTAGCAGATGCTGGCAACAAGTCATAAAAGTTTTTGAACCAGCGATACACACGATCGGCATTCCACTGTACATAGGCATCACGGGTAATCGAGATCAAGTCATAAGTATCCGCACCAATCACAGCATCCTGAAAATCAATCACACCGAGTTCGGTTTCATTGTCGATTTTCATCAAGTTACGACTATGGAAATCCCGATGCACGATCACCTGTGGCTGTGCCAATGCGGCATTCGCCAAAATCGCAAAAGTGCGTTTGATCAAGGCGCTTTCTGATTCAGTCAGTTGAACCTTTAACGCTGGTAACATCCAGTCAGTCAGCAATTCCATTTCCGAGATCAGTTTTTCATAAGAATATGCCGGGAAATGCCCTTCTCCAGCAATCGATTGTAGTTGAATGAGCTGCTTAAAGCTTTGCTCATAATAAGCATCTACAGTCTCGTCATTCAGCAGATTCGACAGCAGCACATCACCAAAGTCTTCGAGCAGTAAAAAGCCATTTTCCAGGTCTTTTGCCACGATATGCGGAACACGCACGCCATGTGCATCAAAAAACTCATCTATCGTCACAAAAGGCACACAATCTTCTTTTTCTGGTGGTGCATCCATCAGCATAAATGTTTTATTATTCAGTTTGATTCGTGCATAACGACGGAAGCTGGCATCACCTGCTAAAAAATGAGTTTCAAATTGATCTGAACCGAGTACAGAGGCAATCCAAGATTGTATCAATTGTTCGCGTTGTGTATTCATTTGCAATTAATTCTAATACAGGCTGAGTTTTTAAAGTGCTAAGTGTAGCTACTTATCAACTTTTTCTCTATGATGCGACAATAATTAATTGCGATAAAAGCATGATTGGTTAATGAGACAAATGAAGCATCACTTTAAAATAAATCCTCTAGCGACTGCGATCTTAACCCTTTTATGTGGCAGCTCAGCCTCCGGCTATGCTGCATCAAATGTCTCGTCCGATGTAAATGCAGAACAACTCAAACAGCGCATAAATGAGACCTATCCAGGTGAAGCATTCTTTTCGCAATACTATGTCGACAAATCCTCAGCTGAAGCACAGCAGCGGCAGGAAAAATACTTAAGTTCGGCTTATTGTGAAGGCACCTGGGTGACCCCGATTGCCCCAGATGCAGCAACCGTTGCGCCAGATCAGGCTACATCCACCATTACTGCAGATTATGGACACTACAATCCAGCAGGTGACTCTTATTTAGAAGGCAATGTCATCATTGACCAGCAAGGTCGCCAGATTCGTGCTGAACGCGTAACGATTGATCAAACCCAGACCTATGCCAAAGCAGAAGGTCGGGTACAACTTGCTCAGGGTGGCCTGCTCTCACAAAGTGATGATATTAATTATAATTTAAAGACCCAAGAAGGCGACCTAAATAACAGCTTCTATATTGCCGAGCAGCAACATGCGCATGGTCGGGCAGAAAAGATCGCCAGAACCTCGACCGAGACGGTAGAACTGGAAAATGCGACCTATACCACCTGTCCACCTGAGCAAAAACCAACCTGGAAAATCCAGGCAGAAAAGATCAAGCTGAACCAGGAAACTGGACGTGGTGAAACCCGCAATACCAAGCTATATGTTAAAGATGTTCCGGTCTTGGCAGTTCCCTATTTCAACTTCCCGATTGATGACCGCCGCACTACCGGTATTCTGACGCCGACATTTGGCTTTACCAATGATGGTGGTCTGGAACTAGGTGTTCCAGTTTACCTGAATTTAGCGCCGCAATATGATGCGACGATTACGCCGCGTTATATTGGCGATCGTGGTGTGATGTTAGACGGTGAGTTTCGCTATCTGACTGAAAATTATGGTGAAGGCCGTATTTGGGGAGGTTATTTACCTTCCGATGAAAGCTATAGCGACGAAGACCGTAAAAGCCTGCATTTCTTACATAACTGGCAGATCAATAATCAGCTTTCCACCAACCTTGAATATAACTACGCTTCAGACAAAGATTACTTTGCCGATCTGGACAATAACCCGAACTCTAAAACTGACCTGAACTTACGCCGTGCCTGGGAAGTCAATTATAAAAATGGTATTCCTGGCTTAAAGGCACAATTCAAAGTCGAAGACTTCCAAACCCTAGATCCAACTGTACTGGATGAAGACCGTCCTTATGCACGTTTGCCACAGCTTTTAGTCAATTACAAAACTGGCAATCCATTGGGATTACAACTTGAGTTTAATAACGACACAGCATATTTCCAGAAGGATCTGAGAAATTTCGCTGATACTGACCCAACGGGTGAGAAGGTATATCAACCGAGTGGTACACGGATCTATAATGACTTTTCCGTGCGTTATAATCATTTTACCCCGTGGTCATTCTTCATTCCTCAGGCGACTGTACGCAACATCAATACTTTCTATGATGAAAAAACCCAAAGCCGTAGCGCGTCTAGTGAAAATAATTCAATTGTGGTGCCACAATTCACGCTGGACACCGGCTTAATTTTTGAAAAAGAAGGTACGTATCTACAGACCTTAACGCCTCGTCTGTTCTATGCGTATTCACCTTATGAGAACCAGCAGAATCAGCCAAACTTTGATTCAGTCGTCGCTTCGATTAATTATGATCAACTTTTCAGTGCGCGTCGCTTTTATGGTAATGACCGCCTGGAAGACAATAACTTTGCCTCCTTAGGTCTGAGCTATAGCCTATTTAATGAAGAAGGTCTGGAGCGCCTGCGTGCCAGCGTTGGACAGAGCTTTTTCTTTGAAGATCGCCGTGTAACGTTGGAAAATGATGCAGATGAATTCGACCGTGAAAGTCATACTGGCCCTGTAATTCAACTGACCAGCCAGCTGTCAAATAATGTTCACGTTAATCTGAACTCAAGCTGGATGTCGAATGGATCGAATGCCCAACGAGATTTGCAGGTTTATTATACCGGTGAGCAAGGCAATCTTTATAACCTAGGCTATTTCTATCGCAAAGATATTCCGAACCGTCAAAAGAGCTATGATCATGTGGTGGGTTCATTTATCCAGCCGATTGCCAACAACTGGCGTCTGGTTGGACATGCCCAGTTTGACCTCGACAATAGTGTCGCACGGGAATATTTACTTGGCGTGAACTATGAGTCATGCTGTTGGGGAGTTTCTGTTTACGGTCGCTCATATTACAATGACTTAGACGACGTTAATGATTCAAGCGTCAAAGCCAAACGCGCCATTATGGCCGAAGTCAGCCTGAAAGGCTTAGGTGGGTTAAGCAGCAAACTCACCTCATTACTAGAAAATCGTATTCTAGGTTTTAACAATATCAATCAAACTTGGACAGAACGTTAATGAAGACAAAACAGTTAAAACAAATTTTTAAAGCAACCGCACTTGCGCTATGCCTTTCTTCAGCGATGACGACTTTTGCTGTTGCCCAACCTAAAGATGAAGTTGTAGCTGTAGTCGACAATAGTATCATTCTACGTAGTGACCTGGCTCAAGGTGTAGCCGAAATCTCACATCAGCTGCAAAAACAGAAAAAGGCAGTTCCACCACAACAATATCTTGAGCAACAAGCTTTAGAGCAACTGATTATTCGTCAGGCACAGCTTGAACAAGTTAAACGTTATAATATTCGTCCAGATGAAAAAGCTTTAAATGAAGCCGTCCTGAAAGTTGCCCGTGATTCTGGTTCACCGAGTCTGGAAGCATTCCAGCAGAAACTGGATGCCATGGCGCCCAATACCTATGCTTCTTTACGAAACCGTATCGCTGAAGATTTAGCACTGAATCGTTTACGTCAACAAATCGTGACTTCACGTATTCAAATTACAGATCAAGATGTTAAAAACTTCCTAAATACCCCGCAAGGTCAAGCTTTGCTTGGCAGTCAGGTCCATGTACTGCATTTACGGGTAAGCGGTGAAAATGCTGAACAAATTGCAACAAAGGTAAAGCAAGAATTAAATAGCAGCAATGACATTCAGGCGATCAGCAAAAAGTACAGCACTGGCGGCGTTAAAGTCGAAGCTGCTGATATGGGTGTGAGAAACCTGTCAGAAATTCCAGCAGAACTGGCTGCACGCGTGACCACCCTGCAACCAGGTCAAACTTCTGAACTGATTCCTGTCGCTGATGGTGTACATGTTCTGAAGCTCTTGGAACGTAAAGGTGGCGAACAGAAAGCCCTTGTTCCTCAATATTTAACACGACACATTCTGATTCAACCGTCTGAAGTGGTCAGTCCTGAAAATGCCAAACAAATGATTGATAGTCTGTATAACCGCCTCAAACAAGGTGAAGATTTTACTGTTTTAGCTTCAACGTTCTCCAATGATACTGGCTCGGCTCGTGATGGCGGAAGTCTTGGCTGGGTTAGCCCAGGGGTAATGGTACCTGAATTTGAACAGCAGATGAAAAGCACCCCAGTAGGTCAGTTCAGTAAACCATTTCAATCCCAGTTTGGCTGGCATATTCTGCAAGTGAGTGAAACACGCCAACAAGATATGACACAGGAATATCAGGAACGTATGGCTCGCCAATTGCTTGGTGAACGTCAATTTGATGCCGAATTAGATAGCTGGTTACGTGAAACGCGCAATAATGCTTATGTAGAAATCAAAGATCCTCAACTGGATCCTAAACGTAACCGTTAAGCCTTACCATAATCCTAAAAAGCCAACGACATCTCGTTGGCTTTTTATTTAAAAAACTTAAAACGTACAGATATAAAAAAACCTCTCATATAGAGAGGTTTTTTAATTTTCAAACTCGATTAACGATTGTTTTCATCGTCTGAAGAGTCTTCAAATTTAGTGTCGTTGTCAAAACCAGTGCCTTGACCACCAAAGCCAGCACCTTGACCACCGAAGCCACCTTGACCACCGAAGCCGGCACCTTGACCACCGAAGCCGGCACCTTGACCACCAAAGCCACCGCCTTGACCGCCGAAGCCACCTTGACCACCGAAGCCGCCGCCTTGACCGCCAAAACCACCTTGACCACCGAAGCCGCCAGCACCTTGACCGCCACCAAAGCCACCTGCAGCACCTTGACCACCGAAGCCCGCACCTTGTGGACCAGCAGGCGCGCCAGCAGGACGTGGATTACGTGCAGGTACTACAGTTGAAATTGCATGCTTATAAACCATTTGGCTTACTGTATTTTTTAATAAAACCACGTATTGGTCAAAAGATTCGATATGACCTTGTAATTTAATACCGTTTACCAGGAAGATAGATACTGGGATACGTTCCTTACGGAGAGAATTCAAGAATGGATCTTGTAAAGTTTGACCTTTAGACATGTTATAACTCCAAAAAAATTAAAAATCAGCGCAAAAACTATCTCTATTTTTCAATTAAAAATTATAAAAAAGATAGTCCCTAAATTTTGCTTTATCCGTGACAGTTTCGCAAGTCTTCTTGAGCCTGCTGTAGCGTAAAATATGTTGTAAATTTATGCTTTTCTTGCAAAGACCTTAACCACGTATATTGACGTTTTGCAAGTTGTCGTGTGGCAAATAAAGCTTTATCCTCCATTTCCCGTTGCTTTTCCTTGGTTTTATCAGCATTTTTTAAGAATTCCATAGCCTGACGATAACCCACTGAACGCATGGAAGGTAAATTTTCATTAAAATCGTATTTTTCAATTAAATTCACAACTTCATTTAAAAAACCGCTTTTCCACATAATTTCCAGACGTTGTTCAATACGCCCATGTAATTCTAATCGATCTGGCATCAGTGCATAATTATGGAAACTGTAACGATATGGTAAGTTTTTAGGTTGTTCTGCCTGTAGTTTTGTAATCGGCTCACCAGTCAATTTAAAAACTTCCAAGGCTCGAATAATGCGCTGCTTGTCGCTAACCTTGAATTTTTCACCGGCAATCGGATCGACTGCACATAATTCTGCATAAACCGCTTCCCAGCCCTCCTGCTCACCCTTGGCTTCAATCTCTGCCCGGATAGCATAGTCTGCACTTGGTAGGTTATCTGACAAACCTTCAAGCAAGGCCTTAAAATACAGCATGGTTCCGCCAACCAGAATCGGGGTTTTACCACGCACATGAATATCATCAATCAGGCGGCAAGCATCTTCGACAAAGTTGGCTGCAGAATACACTTCAAGTGGACTAATAATATCAATCAGATGATGCGGATAGCGCGCCAGTTCCTCTTTGGAGGGCTTGGCTGTACCAATGTCCATTTCCCGATAAACCAGTGCAGAATCGACCGAAATCAGCTCAAATCCCCCTTGCTCATACAGTTCACATGCCAAAGCGGTTTTACCACTTGCAGTTGGCCCCATTAAATTGATGACCGGCAATTGATTGGACATGTAAAACTACTCTCCTCGAGCAAAAAGTTTATCTAGTTGAGCCAATGGAAAGGCGCGCCAAGTCGGACGACCATGATTACATTGACTGGCAAATTCGGTTTGTTCCATCTGCCGTAATAAAGCATTCATTTCAGACAAACTTAGGATACGATGCGCTCGCACTGCACCATGACAGGCCATTCCCGCCAAAATTTGGTCACGCTTCTGCAATAGGCTTTGTGCTTGATCCCCCGGATCTAAATCATTCAATAATTCAGGAATCAGGGCATCGAAATCGGCCTTGTGTAGAATAGCGGGGACGCCGCGCACAATCACTTGCTCATCACCATACTGATCAATTTCCAGACCCAAACGTGCGAGTTGTTCTTTCAGCTCTTCTACCCGCATCGCCTGCATCCGGCTAATGTTTACGACCTTTGGAATCAGTAGTTGCTGTGACGTCCAGAATTCAGGTTTATCCCAGGCTGATTTCATTTGCTGCAAAACAATACGTTCATGCGCCGCATGCATATCGACAATAATCAGACCTTCGGTATTTTGTGCCAGAATGTAGATACCATGTAACTGGGCAATGGCAATGCCCAATGGATGCTCATCCACTTTGGCCTTTACATGTGTCTGAAAAGACTGCTCAGGACTAAATACTTCGGTTTCCGAACTTTCTCTGAGCGGTGCTAAATAACTTTGCAAGGCATTATTCAGCTGCTGTGAACCAGAATAAGATTTACGGTAATCTTGGGAATAATGCACTGTTTGTGGACCTGAAGATGCAAAATCGGTCAGCACATCTGAAGTTTCATTTTCACTTAAGGCAGATGTCGTTCTCACCACCTGTGGCTGAGAATGCGCAGTCTGATGCAGGCTAAACTGCTCCTGATAACGTGGTTGCGGGGCCGTCAAGCCAGGCTGCTCATCCTGTTTCATCGCCTCGGCCAGATCCGCAGTCGCAGTCTGGAATTGTGCCAGCGTTTCCTTGGCATAATGCCGCACAAACTCATGTACTTCACGTTGATTCAAGAAGCGAATTTCATGCTTGGTCGGATGGACGTTCACATCAACATTTTCCGGATCAACTTCTAAAAACAGTAAATAAGCCGCATGCTGATGCCCATGCAAGATGCCGTCATAGGCCATCCGTAAGGCATGGGAAATGGTTTTGTCTTTGACAATCCGGCCATTTACATAGACATACTGCAAATCAGCCTGTGCACGTGCATCTGAAGGATGGCCAAGCCAGCCAGACAAACGCATATTGATACTGTCTGCATCCATCCAATAGGCATTTTCAGTAAACTGGCGGCCAAGTAGCTGTTGAACGCGCTGGAAACGTAAAGTGCCACTATCTGCTACAGGTAAATTCAGTTTGATGCTTTCATTATGTTCTAGCACAAAACGGATATCAAAATGCGTTAATGCCATACGGCGCACAATTTCTTCGATATGACCAAATTCAGTGCCCGGTTTTTTTAGGAATTTACGCCGCGCAGGCACATTAAAAAATAAATCCTGAACCCTGATATGCGTCCCTTTCGAAGCCGCGACCGCTTGAATTTCCTGGTGATCAAAAGCCGTGCCATTGACTTCGACCTGATAACCGATGCCCTCGTCACTTTGACTGCTGATCATGGTCAGGCGTGAAACTGCTGCTATCGACGCCAGTGCTTCGCCACGAAAGCCCAGACTGCTGATCGCATACAGCTCATCAGCACTCTGGATTTTGCTGGTGGCATGACGCATCACGGCCAGCGGTAAATCCTCATGATGAATTCCGCGTCCATTGTCGATGATTTCAATTAAAGTACTGCCGCCCTGTTCGACCCGAATGATCAGCTCTGTCGCCCCCGCATCAATCGAGTTTTCCAGTAACTCCTTGACCACAGAAGCCGGACGTTCAATCACCTCACCTGCGGCAATCTGGTTGGCAAGTGCAGGATCAAGGGCACGAATACGGCGCAGACTTAAATCATTCGACATGTGAAAATTGACGCTCCAGAGCCTCTCGTAAAGCAAGATTCGATGAAATCAGGCTTGCAGTACGGGTAAGTTCATCTTCAGATTTTAAAATTTCAATAATCAGGTCAGCTTGCGGAATTTCATCACCACCTTTAGATGGCCATTCAAATAAAAATAGCGCATTCGGTGTTTCCAGGTAATCCCGGATGCCCATCAGTTCCAGTTCATACGGATCATTCAGACGATACAAGTCAAAATGAAAAATATCCTGACCATTAATTTGATAGGGTTCGACCAGTGTATAAGTTGGACTTTTCACTGAACCTTTATGACCCAGCTGTTGCAAATAATAACGTGTTAACGTCGTTTTTCCTGCCCCTAGGTCACCAATCAGATACACGACCCCCGCAGGGAAATTCTCCGCCAGAACCTTGGCTAGTTTTTGGGTATCGTCTTCATGATTTAAAGTGACATTAAATGAATAAGGCATATTACTCACGACATGATGCAAAAGAATAAATATGATAGCATCGCCACGCTTTAAAAGCCTATTCACCTGTGTGAGAAACTGTATTTTTTCACAGCATCTGTTCCTTAAGAGGTTAATCTGCCTGCCATGCAACCGACTGTTGAATTTAACCCGCCCATGCTGAATGGGGTCAGTGCCAGTAAAGTGTTTTTGCCAGCCAGTCCGGATGCGCCCATGACAGTTTTTGCTTATCTATGCACGCAATTTGCGCATATTGCAGCAGATGAATGGCAGTCCCGTTTCAACGAGGGTCTGGTCTATGATGCCCAAGGCAATCAATTATCAACAGAAAGTCCATTTCAGCCCAATAGCCACTGTTTTTATTACCGCTTTTTGGCATATGAAGTGCATGTTCCTTTTCAACATCAGATTTTATTTGAAAATGAGCATTTCATGGTGGTCGATAAACCGCATTTTTTGACCATGAGCCCGACCGGACAATATGTGCAGGAAACGCTACTGGTTCGTCTTAAAAAGCAAACCGGCAATGAGCATTTAACGCCCATTCACCGGCTGGACCGTGAAACGGCAGGTGTAGTCCTGATTTCCAAATGTGTGGAATCACGTGGCCTGTATCAGCAATTATTTGCTACACGGCAGGTGCAAAAAACCTATCATGCTATTGCGGCCTATCAACCTGATTTAAAATTTCCATTGATCACGCGATTAAGAATGGAAAAGGGACAGCCCTTTTATACCATGCACGTGTTAGACGGAACGCCAAATAGCGAGACGGCGATTGACCTGCTGGAACATAATACAGAATGGGCTAAATATGAGTTGAAACCGCATACTGGCAAACAGCACCAATTACGGGTGCACTTGAATCATCTGGGTATTCCGATCCGTCATGATCCCTTTTATCCACAGGTAGCGCACAAGGCGGAAGATGATTTTTATGCACCTTTAAGTTTATTGGCCAAACATATTCAATTCATCGATCCGATCACGCAGAAAAGCATGAATTTCAGCTCGCACCTTGAATTGACACTGTAAATCTCTTGTCATTACAGATTATTTTCTAAAATCGGTCGCTTTAAGATTGAATTTCAAACGTAATTGATTAGAATAAAGGCGAAAAGTTAAGTAATTTAAAGCTTTAAAAATATTATGAGAAAAACTGAAGTTTATCAAATTCGCTTGGACTCGCAAGAGAAGAAACAAGCCTTTGCGGTATTTAAGCAATTGGGGATTACGCCAGCTCAGGCCGTGCGTCTTTTTTTCAAGCAGGTGGTGATTACCAAATCGATCCCCTTCTCGATTGAAAACCAGAATATCAATCTGGAACAACTGATCCGGCTGCGCAAGCTGAAACAAAATGAAGCGAAAACCGAGCAAAATGCGCTTTCCAGTTCGGCCCTGAATCTGCTGGATGATCAGGAGATTGCATTGGATGATGATCATCTTGATTTATTTGAAGAGCTGAATGCCATTTTGGGTGAAAGCGACAAAATTTAACATTGTTGCATTTCCGAACAATTTCTAAAGCCTGCCACTCATAAACTTCGCTATGCTTGATGCTGATAATCAATAAAAAATTAGCATGGAGTATGCAATGCTCGTACGACGCGCCCAGTCAGCAGACCTGAATCAGCTGGCGGTATTATTTGATGAATATCGACAGTTTTATGGTACGTCTTCCAATCCTGAACTCTCTTACCAATTTTTAAAACAGCGTTTTGAAGATGGACAGACCGTCATTTTCATTAATACCAAAGATGATACTTTTACCGGCTTTATTATCCTGTATCTGGGTTTTTCTTCGGTGGCCTGCTCGACCTATTATATTCTGGATGATGTTTATATCACGCCGGTTTTTCGGCGTCAGGGCGCAGCCAAACAACTGATTGATACCGCGATTTTATTTGCCAAACATGAACAGGCCTTAAGAATTACCTTGGAAACCCAAAAGAATAATTATCAATCGCATAAATTGTACGAATCTATGGGATTTATCAAGGATGATGAATTTCAGACCTATCACTGTTTTCTGAAATAAGTCCTAATCTTTTCATCACATTTCAAGCGAATAAAAAATTTATTATTCTGAGCGGAATTTGGCCTGCGCCACCTGTTCAGCATTTAAATACAGCCATTCCCCTTCAACCAGTTCAGGCAAGGCCAAAGCACCAATCTGTGCACGGTGCAATTGTTCAACTTTATTGCCTACGGCAGCCAGCATGCGCTTCACCTGATGATAGACGCCCTGATGAATGGTCATTTGCAGACGATTTTCGGCCAATCGTGTCACTTCAGTAGCTGCAAAAATGCCTTTTTCATTTCTTAACTCGACCCCTTGCTCTAATTGCTGAATCTGTTCATCCGTGACTGGATCCGCAGTTTGCATCTGATAAACTTTGGCGACATGCTTTTTCGGATGGGTGAGCGCTTGCAGAAACTGTCCATCATCGGTCAGCAATAATAGTCCGGTGGTATCCTGATCCAGACGCCCCACACACTGAATCCCCCGATTCAGCAGAATGTCATCAAACAGGTCAAACACACTAAAATGATGCGTCGCCTGATGCGAACACTCATAACCTTGTGGCTTGTTTAAGGCGATATAGACTTTTTCCCGATAGGTATGACTTTTCCCATAAACCTCGAAATTTAAGTGATTTAAATCCAGGTTATATTTAGGATTGTCAACCACTTCATCTTGAATTGAAACAGCACCATTTTTAATCAGTTGCTGACAATGCTTGCGGGAGCCGAAACCTTGTGACTGCAACATTTTTTCCAATAGCATCTGTTTATACCTGTATCGAGTGAAGACCTGTGCATTCTATCCTGAAACAGTCCTGAATTTGATTTCTTCCGCTGTTTTCTAGGTATCATGCGTTGAAAAGCTCTACAATAGCTTTATTTTTCACTCTATCTCTCCCCCTTATGTCGCAACTTGATTTGAATCTGATTGTTCTTTTGGTTTTACTGGCTTGCGGTATTTTCAGTCACAATAGTGCCGTCACCATTGCTGCAGCGGTATTAATTGTTTTAAAAATCACGCCACTCAGCAGTTTATTGCCTTATGTACAGGCCCACGGTTTAAATATCGGCATTATTATTCTGACCATTGGTGTTCTGACACCGATTGCCAGTGGCAAAATTTCAGGAGAAAGTATTCTCAAATCTTTCCTGAGCTGGAAGTCTTTGCTGGCAATCGCGATTGGGATCTTTGTCGCTTGGCTGGGCGGACGTGGAGTGAAGCTGATGTCGAATCAGCCAGATGTGGTAGCCGGACTGTTATTAGGCACAGTGGCAGGTGTGGCAGTATTACGCGGTGTTCCAGTCGGTCCTTTAATTGCGGCTGGGATTTTATCCTTATTGATTAGTACACAATGAATGTTCAAATCATCAGCGCGTATTCCCAGTATGCAATGATTTCTCAAGAAGAATCACATGACCGGAAATATGCAGCAGATCGCCCGATGATTATCTTGCGATAAGCTCTAAAGCAATGCTTCAGGCTTGCTCAGAAGATACTATCAGATCAACGGAATACTTTATTAATTCAATCTTTTGAAACCAAGTCAAAGGAAAGTTATGATCTTTGAAGCTCTGACCTGATAAAAATTTGAAATTCAATAAATGACACACCCCAGTCTAATCTTTCAAAGCATAGACCAAACTTTCTATCGTCTGACCATTTTCCAAATATACTTTAACCGGGATACGTTGATATTCATCGCCTTCAAATGCATCCAGCTCATCCCAATATTGGGGAAGATTCTCGGATATGAATACATAACCCGGAACAATCTCTCCCGAATCACTGAGCTGAATACCCGGGCTACCCAGCTCAGCACCCCAACCACGCTGCTGCAAATACCCACGAATATAACCGGCTTTCCAGCTCCCCCCAATCCGCTCCATGACAGGGGCATTGGGTTGCTGCGGACGAAGCGTGCCGTATACGAATAAACTGTGCATCTTAAGAACTCTTAAACATCACTTTTAATGATTATTCTACAAATAGTAGTGCCAGACGCACTTGGTCATAAGCCATTTTAGGCGTGGTCAATTCCACAATCGGACGCAACTTAATAGAACCGTCATCATTAAAATGCTCCGAGTTTTGACGCTTGGTCAGGCGTTTATAAATCTTGCGAACCTGCTCCACCACTTCCTCACCTGGATGTGCCAGCGAGATATCCAGCCCCTGCTCTTTATGCAAACGCCCCAAATGATTGATGATGGTTGCCGGGGTCAAACCACGTTCAGTCGCGATATCGGCAATTTCATAACCTTCTTCAAACAGTTCACGCGTTTCGTCTAGCGTTGCAGCGGCATAGCTTTGCTTACCCCCATTCTTGGAAATTTTCTTCTCATTGCGCTGGATTTCAACTTCATTCAAAGTCCCGCCACAATGTCGGATAAAGGCCTTATGCTGTGCCGTCAAATCGACATTTTCAAAATTCGCTTCGGCTTCATCAGAAAGTTCTTGAAAACGGCGATCGGCTTTAATTGCCAGACTATCGAGTTCCAAAGCCTGCTCATTAAAACCTTTTAATCGTAGGCCATTTAAGCTTTTCAAACGGGACAACGCGACATAGCCCTGTCCTTTTTCAAAAGTATGGCTCAGGTCAATCTCGGCAGCTTCCAGGGTCATGCCTTGTGATTTATGAATGGTAATTGCCCAAGCCAGACGCAATGGAATCTGCTGGAAACTGGCAATGGTTTTACCGGCCTCATTGTCTACCGACCAGGTTTCAGGCTCAACCACCAGTGTCGTGCCATCGGTCAGTTTGACTTTGGGCAGCACACCATATTCATCATCTTCTTCAAAACTGATGACTTCGCCCAGACTGCCGTTGATATAACCCATATCAAAGTTGTTTTTCACAAACATGACTTTGGCATGTTTTTTCAGGGTTAAGGCTTCAGGCGCTCGCACTGACGATTTTAAAGTCTCGATCAGCTTTTCATTGCCATCACACTGCGCATCAAACTGGCGCGGATCATTGTCAATTTCATTCAGATGTTTAAAGTTAATACTGTCCACATCCATATTATGCGTATACAGGCGCGTATAGGTATCACCAATTTCTTGATGTCGCGTGGCCTGTAAAGCAGTGCGGTGTTCATGCCTAATCGCCTGCGCACGGATCGCATTCAGAATGTCATTCAAATAATCATTGCCCTGACGATGCTGCTCAGTTAGGTAGCAAACGCGAAACTTGGCTTCGACCCAGGCATCCGACATAAAGCAGAATTTGTCGCGGTTGCGCTCATCATTTTTACCGACTGGCGGTAACTGGAAAAAGTCCCCTGCTACAATCACCTGAATACCACCGAAAGCTTCATCACTTTCCTTGAAATATTTCAATACCTGATTGACCAGATTCAGCTGCTTGGCATGCAGCATTGAAATTTCGTCAATAATCAGGACTTGCGCATTTTCCAGATGTTCTTTTAAGTATTTGCGCTCTTTCATCCGCTTTAAGTCTTCTTCAGACAAAAAGTCTTTAATGCCAATGCCTGCCCAGGTATGAATAGTCATACCATTCATGTGTGTGGCTGCAATACCGGTCGATGCGGTAATCGCGACGGCGACCTTACGTGCCTTTAAATAATTAATATATTGATTCAGCGTATAGGTTTTTCCTGCACCGGCAGAACCGGTTAAAAAGACATTTTCTCCTGCTTTGAGTAACTTAAGGGCAGTTTCCTGTTTCATAAGAGCAATACCGTAAAAGAACGGCTATAGCCTAACGATTTTTAGCGGAAAAGTTAAGCGTCATGGAGGAAAACAAGCTGTATTGAACTGTCAGGCCTGCAAGTTGAGCCAGTTAATAAAATGCATGGCGATATTACTGTATTCAGCTTCTGCTTTCTGGTTATTCGGATATTCCAGCTGATCAAAAATCACCTGTCCATTCACCAATTGACACCCCAAGATCAAGGGTAGACGCACAGCCGGATGAGACATACGAAAGGCCACATACTGCCCTTCCACAATTTGCTGAGCATAGCTTGCCGCCAGACAGTTCCTGAAAATTTTAGATTCCTCTAAAATCCGCTCCAAAGTCTTAAGCTCTTCAAAACGCCAGTTGAAATACAGTAAAAATGAAACCTGAGTGATTGGTGTCCAGTTCACCAGTGCAAACTGTTTTTTCAGCTTGGCGATCATTTCCTGCTTTTGAATCTGATCATGCCAGACGACCGCCTGATTAAACAAACTGGTCCAGCTCAGGTTTTTCGGTATTTCTGTATGGCTGGAAAAATACTCTACCAGATAGTCACGCACATAACTGTCAAATAGCGACTCACGTACATGTCCGCTTTGCAAATAAAACAGCTGCCTGAACTCAGTAAAAGGAATGCGATAGCGGTGCAGAACATTATAGAAATCACGATTCTGCTGGCTTTGAGGCTGAATATACACCAGAACCTCATCGGGTAAATGCGCCGTAATTTTATATAAATGCTGCATATAAGCCTGCATCATCCGGCTCAAGTTCAGATAAACCTTTTTAGTCAGCTGATCATCCATTTTAACCACATTGCGCAGCAGCTCCATCCATTCGTCCAGATACAGAATTGAAGGGCTAATCGCAATCCGCTGATCCTCAATCGATTGGCGTGTGCCTTTTAATACCACCGCCTGATTATACTGATGCTGAAACCAGTCATGCTGGATTGCATATTCATGCATGCTATGAATAAACAGTCGCGCCGAGACATATTGAAAATATTGCAAAGTCGCCAAAATAATCTGGGGATGAATATGATGGCTGTCTACAAAACTTAAGGCAGTTACTGCAACGCGTACACTGCTATGCTGGATATTATTACTGATCCAGTCCAGTACCTCGGCCGGTTGCTTGAAGATCCAGTTCACGGCACGATGACAATCAAATAGTGGCAATCGGGCTACTTTTTTCTGCCATAAATACGGATGATTTTCCAGGAAATTCCGTTTGGATAATAAATCATCCCGATGCCACACGTCCCGGTTCATCAATCGGACAAAACCGAGCAAATTACTTTGCTCCTCAGCATGCCGATATAGCAAACAGATATCATCAGTATGATCATTCAATTCATGCAGATTAAAGCGCTCTTCAAAAGACAGCGACATAATCCGGAACAGTGCCGGAGGCAAAAACTGTGCGGCGCTAAAACAGAACTCATCCAGACTGTCCATCAATGACTGGATCGACAGGAATTCATCCTGCTGTAGACACTCCAAAGAAAAAGCCTGTTGCAAGCTTTCAAGAATCTGCTGTGGAATCTCTTGTTCATCTTGAATAAAGTTTTGCATGACAGGTGCTGTATACAACCCGGCCTTGATCAGCTGCTGGTCGATAATCTCAGCTTGAACAATCGACATTTGCTGCAAAAATTCGGACACCCGTTCCAGGCCATTAACCCACGCATAAACCTGAGCCAGGATAAGCTGACGTAACTGTTTGGCTTTGTCGCGTAAATACAGCGAATGCTGTGGTTTTAAATCGCCAGTCAGGAAATAGATATCCTGTAAAAAGAATTCCTCCAGGGCTTCTGCCTTACATTGCTGAAAATAAAAATGACTGTCAACCAAAGCAGGTGCAGCTCCAGAGTCTAGTGCATAGGGAGTATGAAACTGGATATAAAACAGACCATCCAGCAATTCAATCCGGCACTGATCCTGCTGAATTTTTATTAAATTTTGTGCATTCAGATGACCAATTATTGCCATCTGATCAAGATAAAGCTGGTTCAGCTCTGGAGAAATCCGTAAACATTGTTGTGCCAATAACCTTAAAGATGCTACCAAGCTTTCCTGTTCCATACGTACACCTCGGTCATCTTAGAATCATCTTATTTTTATATTGGATCATGCTGAGTCCTTGATCGCCAATCAGTGAACACTTAAAAATACATTATGGCATCACTTGCACTATAAAACCGTCCATGCATCCTCATTGCTAAAAATAGAACATTTCAATAGATCATAGCCTAGATTTTACAGGAAGAATTTTTCTTTTTTAGTCTTGCTGACGTAGCGCCTTAAGCTCGGCCAAGCCGGTATAAATATGTTGCTGCAAGCTGTGTCGAAATGCAATCAGCTCTTCCTGAGTCTGAACCTCAGCAATCGATTGTCGCGGCATAAACTGAAAATAAAATGGCAGGCGTTTTGGGAATAATCGTTTAGGCAAAGATGGAATCACATCGCCCTGACGTAATAATTTATTGAGTTGTGGTACTTTGAGGAGTTTTTGAAAATATTTATGCTGGATGATCTTATTGGCATCAAAGCCAATCTCATAGACTTCATCCCCACCAAGCGCAGCAAAAGGGACAATATCATAGTTGAATTCCTGAGCCAGCTTTAAAAATCCGTAGCGTTGCTTCCAGATCAGTTGATACTGTTCACCCTGACGTTTGAGTACTTCGCGTCCACCTCCCGGAAAGACCAGAATAGAATAACCCTGCTGCATCACAGCACGTACATAATGCTGGATGCCATCAACTACCCCAAACTTCTTCACGGCTTCACGCCATAACGGTACATAAAAATGGCTATGATCCGCAATACTGACCACAGCCACCTTATGTTCGTTATAGAGATAATCAATCAGCATCGGCGAATCAAAGATGCCGTACATGGAATGATTACCGACATACATTGCAGGCCGACTGGCATCAATATATTCAGCCCCTAAAAATGTAGGGGTAAAATATAATTTAGATAAGGCACTTAAGCGTCTAATCCATTGCCCATCATGTTTGACCTGCAAGCTGTCTGCTCCTTATCTACCCCGGATTATGCCACGCGCTTTTGGACCAGAATCGAACCTACCGAATAACCCGCACCAAATGAGCACAACACGCCGTATTCACCATCTTCAACTTCATGTGCACTACGGTGCAAGGCGATGATCACCCCGGCAGAAGAAGTGTTGGCAAACTCATTCAGAATGATCGGTACCAGACCAGGTTTGGCATTTTCTTTGCCGACGACCAGTTTCAGGATCAGTTCATTCATACTGGCATTGGCCTGGTGTAACCAGAAGCGTTTAACACCTGTAGGCTCAATCTGATTCTTTTCCAGTTGCGCAGTAATCATTTTCGCAACCAGTGGACAGACTTCTTTAAATACCTTACGACCATCCTGACGGAAACGTTTGTCGTCAATGTCAGCATTTTCAGAAGTATTCAAGAAACCAAAGTTATTGCGGATGTTATTCGAGAACTGGGTAAACAACTCAGAATCCAGAATTTCAAAACCGGTTTTGCTGTCGGTATTTTCAATAATTGAAGCGGTTGCCACATCACCAAAAATAAAGTGACAGTCACGTGAACGGAAATCGGTATGTGCAGAGGTAATTTCCACATTCACTAATAACACACGGCGCGCGCCTGCTTTGATCGCATCATAAGCCTGTTTCAGGCCAAATGTTGCTGCAGAACACGCCACGTTCATGTCATAGGCATAACCTTTGATGTCTAGAGCGGTCTGAATCTCGATCGCTACGGCAGGATAAGCACGTTGCAAATTCGAACATGACAAGATCACGATATCAATGTCTTCGGCAGTCACACCGGCATTTTCCATCGCCTGCTTGGCTGCGATTACACCCCATTCTGCCTGCAGTGAAATTTCATCATCTGCACGTTCACGTAAATTTGGACGTAAGCGTTTTGGATCAAGAATACCTGATTTTTCTACGACATAACGGCGTTGTACGCCAGATGCTTTTTCAATAAAGTCTGCGCTAGAACCACGACGTGCTTCCACTTCGCCTGCAGCGATTTTGTCAGCATTTTCGTGATTAAACAGTTCCACATAAGCATTTAAACTTTCAACTAATTCTTCATTGGTGATGACATGTTCCGGATGGAATAAGCCCGTACCCGTAATGCGGATGCCCATGTAAAATTCCTTATCTGAATTACCTATATCTTAACTGATTCCAAGACGATCCCATACTTTTTGCAAGCGAGTTAGAGACACGGGTGCTTTTGTTTTCATCGGTTGTGAAAACAATGAGATTCTTAACTCCTCGACCATGAAATACAATTCTTTCAGGCGAGGGTCATCTTTAAACTTGAATAATTTTTCCATCCATTGATCAATTTGGTCAATGGCGGAATTGTCCCTTTGTAGATTATTGGGCAAGCGCTCTAAACGCAAGATCAAGGCTTTCAAATAACGTGGAAATTCGATCCATACATCGGAAGGTTTACGATACACAAAGTCAGAAAGGCTCATTAAATCAATTTGATCTTCAATATCATTGATATTTTTTTCAAACACAGAATGATCTAAAACCAATAATTTCCGGCGGATTTCCTGCCACTGGATATAAATATCCGTGATCTCTTTCAGGGCAACTTGGCCATAAGTCAAGAAAGATTTTTTTACATCTTCAACCAGTTTTTGGAACTCTTGCACATTGACAGGTAATTCATTAATAGACATGTGCAGTGTGGCATAAACTAACATTTGTTCCAGTTGTGCCTTATCACCGAGTGGTGAATAAGCCAGCGCCAGAGGTTTGGAAATCTGTTTTTTTAACTGGCGGGTCAAGTCTCCGAGTTGCATATGCACCAGTCGGATCACTCCTTCACGATGTTTTTTGATCGCTTCAGCCTGATCATTAAAAGTCTGAATCACCACACCCGATTCATCTTTCTGCTCCAGGGCAGAAAAAGCTTTAGTCGGAACCAGCGCCTGGTACTGCTTGACCACGACACCGGTGACTTTTTGTGAGGCTTCAAATACAAAGCTTTCCGGGAAGGTTTTAAATTCACCTTTAAGCTGTTTGACCGGACTATGCGTTTCAGTCCGGCAGCGCGCTTTCAGCTCAGCAAGATCACGCCCTTGTTCAATGACACGGCCTTTTTCATCAGTAACTTTAATAAAAGGCAACAGGTACTGATCGACCCGGTCAAAGCTGAAATCTTTCTCCGTGATTTGATCGCCTCGCAACTGGAATGCCAAGAAACTAAAAATATGTTTCTGTAAATCCTGCGCATCTACTTTTGCTATGAGTTTTTGTGCAGTATCCGGAATCGGCACCAGATTACGGCGCTTATCCTTCGGCAAAGCTTTTAGCAATGCTTCAATCAGATCCAGACGCCAACCCGGAATCCCCCATGACCAGATACCTTCATCGACCTGGGCCAAGGCTTGCAGGGGAATTTTAACTGTCGCGCCATCTTCATCATGACTCGGGTCAAAACGATAGGTTGCAGCCAGACGCAGGCTACCATTGTGCAAATAGTCCGGAAATTGTTGTGTCGTCGGACGGTCATTCAGCCACAGCGCATCATCATCGACAAATAAATAACGCGGATTCTGGGGCTCTACTGTGGCACGCCAGTCTTCAAAACTACGCCGGCTGGCCACTTCAGGCGGCACTTTCGAGGCATAAAATTGGTAAATGGTTTCTTCATCAACCACCAGATCACGACGGCGCAGCTTGTCTTCTACTCGCTCGACTTCTTCCAGTTTAAGCAAGTTATGCTTTAAAAATGGTGGAGTAATCCCTAGATGACCGGTAGTTAAAGCATCCCGCAAGAAAATTTCATGCGCGGCCGCCTGATCTACTTTTTCATAATTGATTGGGCGTTTCGGCTCAATAATCAGACCAAATAATGAAATTTGATCATAGGCATTCACCACACCGGCTTTTTTCGACCAGTGCGGTTCAAAATAATGATGCTTGAGCAGGTCACGCGCGGCCAGCAGAATCCATTCCGGCTCAATCTTGGCTAGGGTGCGTAAATATACCTGAGAGGTTTCCACCATCTCAAAAGCCATCACCCATGGCGTATTGGTCTTGTGCAAGGTAGAAGCCGGGAAAATCCGTGCTTTTTGCTGACGCACCGCCATAAAAACATTACGCTCATCGGTCTTGTTGGCGATAAAGGACAATAGACCAGTTAACAAGGCACGGTGCAGATTTTCATAACTGGCTTTCTTTTCATTAAATGACAGTTTTAAACCCTTAGCCAACTCCACCAGCTGCTCATGAGTTTTCTTCCATTCACGCAGACGCAACCAGCTCAGGAAGTGATTACGCGCAAAAGTACGGCGCTTATTTTCACTCATGCTTTCGCGATTATTGTGTAGCGTTTCCCAAAGCTTGATATAGAACAGGAAATCAGAATCGGCTTCACGGAATAGTGCATGTTTCTGATCCGCCTGCATCTGCTTGTCCGCAGGGCGTTCACGCGGGTCCTGAACTGCAAGTGCGGCCACAATCACCAGCACTTCATTCAGCACACCAAAATGTGCGCCACCGAGAATCATACGGGCCAGACGTGGATCGATCGGCATTTTCGCCATTTGCTGACCGATCTTGGTTAAGCCACTGCTTTGAAGTCTCCCTTTCTCGAAGGGTGAGGCGTTATGCGACGCAAGAGAGGGATTTGCTTGATCATCTTCAGTTTTAGGAGAATTTTTCTCAGCCATTGCCCCCAGTTCAATGAGGAGCTTGCGGCCATCATTGACCAAACGATGATCTGGTGGTTCGATGAAATCAAAATCTTCGAGTGAACCCAAGCCCAGACTTTGCATCTGCAAAATTACAGATGCCAGGTTGGTTCGCTTTATTTCTGGTTCGGTAAACTCAGGACGGCTCAGGAAGTCTTCCTCAGAATACAGACGTATACAGACACCCGGCGCAATACGACCACAACGACCTTTACGCTGGTTCGCGGCTGCCTGAGAAACGGCTTCAATTGGTAGACGTTGTACCCGTGAACGATAGTTATAACGCGAAATACGGGCAAAACCGCTATCAATCACATACCGGATATTCGGAACGGTTAAAGCTGTTTCTGCTACGTTGGTGGCAATAATAATGCGTCGCCCGCCACCAGAAGGATTAAAGATTTTCTGCTGTTCGGCCAGCGCCAGACGCGCATATAAAGTTAATACTTCCGTATGGCGTGGCCCATGTTTGATCAGGGTTTCCTGTAACTCGCGAATTTCCTGCTCGGTACTGGCAAAAATCAGGATATCGGCATGTTCGGGATGACCTTTTTCCTGTGCATCCTGAAAGCATTCTTCGACTGCTTTGACCACAGCGCGAGGCAGGTTTTCTTCAAAATCATCAAACTCATCATCATCACTACCGCCAATGCTCATTTCCGAGATCGGGCGATAACGCAGCTCTACCGGGAAGCTGCGGCCTTCCACTTCAAAAATTGGTGCACCATTAAAGTAACTGCTAAAACGGTTTACATCCAGGGTTGCTGAAGTAATGATGACTTTCAGATCGGGACGACGTGGCAATAGCTGCTTCAGATAACCCATAATGAAGTCGATATTCAGCGAACGTTCATGCGCTTCATCAATAATAATCGTGTCATATTTGGTCAGGTATCGGTCATGCGTCAGTTCGGCCAGTAAAATACCGTCAGTCATCAAACGCACAATTGAGTCTTGTGAACCCTGTTCCGTAAAACGTACTTTAAAGGAAATTGATTCACCGAGTTTTTCGCCAACTTCTTCGGCAATACGCTGTGATACGCTACGGGCTGCCAGTCGACGCGGCTGGGTATGTCCGATCATTCCGGTCAGGCCACATCCAGCCAGCATAGCAATTTGCGGTAACTGGGTGGTTTTACCAGAACCGGTTTCGCCAGCCACAATAATCACCTGATGCTTTTGAATCGCGGCAATCAGCTTGTCAGCATACTGGGTTACCGGCAGATCCTGATTCAGCTTGATGTTCGGAAGACGTTCAAGCCGTTGCCGTACTTTCAGATTGGATTTTTCAAATAATTCCTGATACTGCTTGGCATCTGCGTCTTTCCCCTTTTTCAGTCGATTTAAACGGTGACGGTCACGCGCCATTATCCATTGATCTACATTTAAATGACTCTGCACAGAGAAAACACCCACATCAAAAAACAGGAAAGGTTTATTTTACTTGGTTCATTAGATTTCAGATAGTCGTAGTTCTGTTAAGTGCCGGACAAATTGGCTTTGGCTGCCTGATTTCTCTCAATTCCGCACTATAAACCTGTCAAAATATCTATATGACACGCTTGAATTTTCCTAAGTAGATTTAATCATCAGTTTAATTTTGAAATTGATATTTAAATTATTTTGCGGAAAACATGCTTTTTTCCTGATTCACCCTTGAATTTTTTGGTTTCAACATCATGTTTGCTAGCACGAGGAAAAAGAGATAATTTTGTCATCAGGCCATCATCTTGATGCTGCTCAATGAACAAAGCGATTTTGCCGAAGTGGCGCGTTTTTACTTAATTCGGTTTTTCCGATGTTTGTAATGTAAAAATACCATTTTAGCATCAACCAAAATTTCGATACTCTTATTCAAAATCAAAGACTACCTCAATCATGGAGACAATGATGAGCTTAATTAATACTGAAGTTAAACCATTTAAAGCAACTGCATTCCAAAACGGCAAATTCATTGAAGTTACTGAAGCTGACCTGAAAGGCAAATGGTCTGTTGTATTCTTCTACCCAGCTGACTTCACTTTCGTTTGCCCGACTGAACTTGGTGACCTTGCTGACAACTACGCTGAATTCCAAAAACTAGGCGTTGAAATCTACTCAGTTTCTACTGACACGCATTTCACTCATAAAGCTTGGCACGATTCTTCAGAAGAAATCAAAAAAATCCAGTATGTAATGGTTGGCGATGCAAACTGGACGCTTGCTAAAAACTTTGACGTATTAATCGAAGCTGACGGCCTTGCTGATCGTGGTACTTTCGTGATCGATCCAGAAGGTAAAATCCAAATCGTTGAAATCAACGCTGGTGGTATCGGCCGTGATGCTCAAGAACTTCTTCGTAAAGTTAAAGCAGCTCAGTACGTACATGCTCACCCAGGCGAAGTTTGCCCAGCTAAATGGAAAGAAGGCGATGCAACTCTTGCTCCTTCTATCGACCTAGTGGGTAAAATCTAATTTTAATTAGATTGAACTGATTCAAAAAACCACGCTTTTTAGCGTGGTTTTTTATAGTTTGAACTTTTATGTCAGTACAATACTGGATTTTATTTTTTAAAATTATTTTATTAGAACTTAAAATATTATAGTCCTATTTTTTTCTTGATCCATCATATAAAAATTCAGGCATATCTTTTGCTTCACTTTCCCATAATCCTTACCCATTCTTACAATTGAGCTATACATCTGCAGAGCCATATGGCATAAGTTCAAATGATAAGATAAGAAATATTCAGTGGAGGAACGCATATGCAAAAACTGCTTACCGTGATTTCTTGGAAATACAATCCCTCAAGCCGCCACCTGAAAATTGTATACAGTAATGGTCATGCCGAGCTGTATCATCCCGTACCTGAATTTATTTATGACAACTTACTAAGACGCCAAGACAAAGCCGCATTCGTGGAAAAGTATCTCGAATATAATTTACATTTTAATAAAATTTGCATGGATTAGAGCCAATCAAATTAACGCAATCCCACCATCAGCAAACCTGCGCCTATGGGTACAATACTCATGATAAAACGTGGGTCTTGCTGAATTAAGGCAATAAATTCTTCGACTTCTGCTGCATGTGAAATGACATTATCAACTACCAGTAACCCGCCCTTTGCTTTAAGTAATCGACTCAAATGTGGCCAGTAACTGACATAAGCATCTCGTTCAGCATCTAACAGGATAAAATCAAATATTTCCTTTTCTGCCTCCAGATAAACCTGAGCATCAATTACTTTAAAATTGATTAAATCTGCAAGATCTATTTCTGTCGCATATTGCTTTGCCTGAGCAACCCGTTCTGCATCAACTTCAAGAGTTGTAATCATGGCTTGAGTCTGCCGAGCCGCTTCTGCCAGCCATAAAGTGGAATAACCGGTAGAGGTGCCAATTTCCAGAATATTTTTGGATTGTTGCGCACGAATCAGCATAGATAAAAATCGGCCTGATTCTGGCTCTATATTGCGATATCGGTGCAGGCGATCTGCCTGTTTAAGGTCATGCCTATGAAATTTTTCATATAATTCTTGCATGAATCTTTCAAATTCATCTGAATTTTGCATCACTCTTCCCTGAGTCTGTTTGGCTTAAAGTGCCTGAATCAATTTAAAGCGTTCTACTTCACGATCATCGTGGGTAGTAATGGTCTCAGTGAACATCGTTAAAGGACGTACCCAAATTGAATAATCCCCATAAAGACATTGATAAACCACTAGCTTTTCTTCAGTTTCACTGTGCGTGGCAACATGAAACACCTGATAAAGCTGTCCCTTATAATGTTGATAAATACCGCGTTGTAATTCCATCATTCAAGTCTCAAATATCTTGTTTTAATCTTAGCTGAAAATCCTTATTCTTGCTCTAAACTACTTGAA
>JADHEF010000445.1_pt1 | contig 43280 bp, 36 predicted proteins | sample 8952391 | NCBI WGS metagenome assembly JADHEF01 (sample SAMN16124439, study PRJNA663245) | bioreactor sludge metagenome | isolation source: sludge (nitrite) | place: India:Bengaluru | collected 2019-02-28 | reverse complement strand
GATGGGCGCGAGCAAATCGACGAATTGTTCGGCGGTGGATTGCCAGGAGTATTGCAGCGCGTGGCCGCGCGCGAGCGGCCGCGGAATGTCGAGCGCCGTGCGGCAGGCGGCCAGCAAATCCTCGTCGAGCGCGGCGGCCGGCGAATGCCCGACCACATCGATGGGCCCCGGCACCGGATACGCGGCCACCGGCGTGCCGCAGGCCATGGCTTCGAGCAGCACCAGCCCGAAGGTGTCGGTGCGGCTCGGAAACACGAACACATCGCTTGCGCGATAGACGCTGGCCAGCGTGTCCGGGTCGAGGATGCCGAGAAAGCGCGCTTGCGGGAACGCGGCGCGCAGGCGTTCCAGCTCGGGGCCGATGCCGGCCACGACCTTGCTGCCCGGCAAGTCCAGATGCAAGAAGGCGTCGATGTTCTTTTCGATCGCAACCCGCCCGACGAACAGGAAGATCGGCCGCGGCCATTCGGCGGGCAACAGATCGCATTGCCGATCGGTGCCGGGCTCGGACGGGGCGAAACGTTCGCAATCGACGCCATGCGACAAGACCTGGACCCGGCGCAGGCCATACCGGATCAGGTCATCGGCCATGCTTTGCGTGGGCACGATCACGCGCGCCGCGCGGCCATGGAACCAGCGCATCATCCGGTAGCCCAGCGCGAGCGGCAGCCCGGTGCGCAATTGCACATACTCGGGAAAGCGCGTGTGCACATGGGTGGTGAAGGCCCAGCCGCGGCGCAGCGCATGACGGCGCGCCGCCAGGCCGATCGGGCCTTCGGTCGCGATATGCAGTGCATCGGGTGTCCAGGCGTCGAGCCGGGCCGCGATCGATGGGCCCGGGCGCCAGGCCAGCCGAATTTCGGGATAGGTCGGCAAGGCGAAGGTGCGCAGGCCTTCGTGCGACAGCACCAAGACCTCATGCCCGGCCGCGGTGAGCGCGTCGGCCAATTGCACATTGACGCGCACCACCCCGTTGACTTGCGGGTGCCAGGCGTCGGTCGCGATCGCGATGCGCAAGCAGGTCCTCAGGAACCCGCGTGGGCGACTTCGCCCGCGTCGAGATGCTCGGCGAGGGTCTGGGCGACGATGGCTTGGGCGACGATCGCCGGCTCGGGCAGCAAGGGCTGCGGCAACTCGGCCGGCCCCGGCAGCGCCAGCGGTTCGAGCGCGGTGCGCGCGCGCTGGCGGCGCGGCGCATGGCCGAGTTGGGCCCATTCGATGACTTCGAGCCGCCCGTCATGGTGTTCGACCAGCGCGGTCAACCCTTCGACCCAGTCGCCGTCGTTGCAATACAAGATGCCGTCGATCTCGCGCATCTCGGCATGGTGGATGTGGCCGCACACCACGCCATCGAGGCCGCGGCGCTTGGTTTCGGCGGCCAGCGCTTCTTCGAACGCGGTCATGTACGACACCGCGCGCTTGACCCGCGCCTTGAGGTATTTGCTCAACGACCAATACGGCAGCCCGAGGCGCGCGCGCACGCTGTTGAACGCGCGATTGAGCTTGAGCGTGAACTCGTACAGCCGGTCGCCGACGAAGGCCAGCCATTTGGCGCACTGGATCACGCCGTCGTACAAGTCGCCGTGGGTGACCCACAAACGCTTGCCGTCGGCCGTGACGTGCACGGCTTCTTCAACGATCGAGATGTCGCCGAACTGCATGCCGATGAACTGGCGCACGACTTCGTCATGGTTGCCGGGCACGAACACGACGCGGGTGCCTTTACGCGCCTTGCGCAGCACTTTCTGCACCACGTCGTTATGGCTTTGGTTCCAATACCACGAGCGCTTGAGCTGCCAGCCGTCGATGATGTCGCCGACCAGATAGAGCGTGTCGCTTTCGCAGGAACGCAAGAAATCGAGGAGGTGATCGGCCTGGCAACCGGGCGTGCCCAGGTGCACATCGGAGATCCAGATCGTGCGATAGCTCTTGAGCTTGTCGTCGCGCGAGGATCCTTGGGGATCGAGAGGCGTTTGCACGACCGCGATCGTGCGCAGCGGCGATGACCGCGCCGTGACGCGCCGGTGAAACTTGCGCGACGCGCGACCGGTTCTTCCGGCGCGCCGGCCTCAGGCCAGCACGACCGGTTGCGCGCGGTACTTGCCGATGAAATCGACCTTGTCGGGCGTATGCCAGCGCACCACGATGCGGCCGATGTCGCGCATCTGGTCGGGGGTGAGGCTGGAAAAGAAGCCGCGCAGACTCGACGTGCGCGAAGCCCCGATCACCGCACGCAACAACTCTTTGGGCCGCACGAATTGCTGCGGCGGCAGGCTCGAAGAATTGGTCAGCGTGCATCCGTTGGGCAGGATCACGAAGCGGTGGAACCGCGGCACCAGCTTCATGCCGAAACGTTCGGGCAATTCGATGCTGCGGAAGATGTGCTGCATCACGGCCAGGCTGCGCCGCAATTGGGTCGCGGGGGAACGGATGCGGAACGCCGCGCCGTCGCGGTAGCGCGAGGTGAATTCCTCGTTCTCGCCGATGCGCAATTCATCGCCCGCGAGCCGCGATTCGATCAGGAAGATGTCGAAGGTGCGCGCGATGATCAGATGGTCGATGTGCGCGCGCCCGGCTTCGCAATTGATGCGCACGTCATGGCCGACGGCGTAGTCTTTGTCGAGTCCGAACGCTTCGTTCAGATAGCCGGCGAATTCATGGAAGGCCATGACGCAAGCCTGCTGATGCACGGTCGTGCGCGCCGAATCGGCGTGCTCGTGCGAGCCGAGCATGCCCTGGGCCTGCACCAGCTCGACCAGATAGCGTTCCAGCGGATCGGTGCTTTTGAGCAGCAAACCTAGACCTCCGGGCAAAACCGCGAAAACCGGCGCTAGTGTCAAGACACCGAACGCCAGCGTCGAGTGTACGCCGGCCCGCCCGCCCTTGGATTTGAGGACGCGCAGGAGCTAGTGCTTTCGCGCTAGCCCCCTTGACAGAGCGGCCACACCGCGCAAAGACCGAGTCGAATACACGGTTTTACCCGGCGATGCACCGTCGGATGCCGACTTAGCGCCGGCCGCCCAACAAGCCGCCCAGAACGCCGCGTACGATTTCGCGCCCGAGCGAGGAGCCGATGGTCCGCACTGCGCTCTTGGCCGCCGCTTCGAGCATGGTTTCGGGCTGACGCCCGCGCGGCTTGCCGCCGCCCAGCACCGGACCGCTCGATTTGCCGCCACCGAACAGGCCACCCAGTGCGTCCTTCATTGTGTCGGCCATCGACTTCTCGCCGCCCGCGTCGCCCGGCGCCGTCGCCGTGCGACGCCCGTTCCCGGCCGCTCCGGCCGCGCGGCCCGTGAGTTTTTCGTAGGCCGATTCGCGATCGACGGCTTGTTCGTAGACGCCGGCGACGATCGAATCGCCGATCACGGCCTTGCGTTCCTCTGGCGTGATCGGCCCGATCTGCGAACCCGGCGCCAGGATCCAGGCGCGCTCCACCATCTGAGGCGTGCCTTTTTCGTCGAGGAAACTGACCAAGGCTTCGCCGACACCGAGTTCGAGGATGGCTTGCATCGCATCGAGCTTGGGATTGGCGCGCATGGTCTCGGCCGCCGTCTTGACCGCTTTCTGGTCGCGCGGCGTGAAGGCGCGCAACGCATGCTGGACCCGGTTGCCGAGCTGGCCGAGCACGGTATCGGGAATGTCGAGCGGGTTCTGGGTCACGAAGTACACGCCCACGCCCTTGGAGCGGATCAGGCGCACCACCTGCTCGATCTTGTCGACCAACACCTTGGGCGCTTCGTTGAACAACAGGTGGGCTTCGTCGAAGAAAAAGACCATCTTGGGTTTGTCGAGGTCGCCGACCTCGGGCAGCTTCTCGAACAATTCCGACAACAACCAGAGCAGGAAGGTCGAGTACAGCTTGGGCGCCTGCATGAGCTTGTCAGCGGCCAGGATGTTGACGACCCCACGCCCTTTGGCGTCGGTTTGCATCATGTCGTCGATGTTGAGCATGGGCTCGCCGAAGAACAGCGCGCCGCCTTGTTGCTCGATCGAGAGCAGGCCGCGCTGGATCGCGCCGATCGAGGCGCTGCTCACATTGCCGTAATCGGTCGTGAATTGCGAAGCGTTCTCGCCCACGTACTGGCACATCGCGCGCAGATCTTTGGTGTCGAGCAACAACAGGCCGTTGTCGTCGGCGATCTTGAACACGATGTTGAGCACCCCGGTCTGGGTGTCGTTCAAGTTCAGCATGCGGCCGATGAGCAAGGGCCCCATGTCGGAGATCGTGGCCCGCACCGGATGGCCTTGTTCGCCGAACACATCCCAGAACGTGACCGGGCAATTCGAGAACACGGGCGCCTCGACCTGGAGCTGTTCGATGCGCTTTTTGAGCTTGTCGGACAGATTTCCGGCCTTGGCCATGCCCGATAGATCTCCTTTGACGTCGGCCATGAACACCGGCACGCCGCGCTGCGAGAATTCGTGCGCCAGCTTTTGCAGGGTGACGGTCTTGCCCGTCCCGGTGGCGCCGGTGATGCAGCCATGGCGATTGGCCAGCGCAGGCAATAGCGCCAGGGCTTGTCCGCCGCTGACCGCGACGACGATAGGTTCCGACATGAAGGCTCCATAGGTTGGCCGGCCGCCGGGGGCTGCAATTCACCCGGACGCGGCAGGGCCGTTTGGTAAACTCGCGCCCTCGATTTTACGAACAATCTCCAAGTCAAAGCAGGTGACCAAGCATGGCCGGACACTCCAAATGGGCCAATATCCAGCATCGCAAAGGCCGTCAAGACGAAAAGCGCGGCAAGATCTGGACCAAGATCATCCGCGAAATCTCGGCGGCCGCCCGCATGGGCGGGGGTGATCCCGCAGCCAATCCGCGTCTGCGCCTGGCGATCGACAAGGCCAAGGCCGCCAACATGCCGGCCGACACGGTCAAGAAGAATGTCGACAAGGCCACCGGCGCGCTCGAAGGCGTGCATTACGAAGAAATCCGCTACGAAGGCTATGGCGCGGGCGGCGCGGCGGTCATGGTCGATTGCCTGACCGACAACAAGGTCCGCACCGTGGCCGAAGTGCGCCATGCGCTGTCGAAGAACGGCGGCAACCTCGGCACCGACGGGTCGGTGGCGTTCATGTTCAAGCATTGCGGCCAATTCCTGTACGCGCCAGGCACCAGCGAAGACCAGGTGATGGAAGCCGCGCTCGATGCCGGCGCGGAAGACGTGATCACCGACGACGAAGGCGGCGTGGAAGTCCTGTGCGCGCCCGGCGATTTCGAAACGGTGAAAGGCGCGCTCGAAAAAGCGGGCCTCAAGGCCGAAGTGGCCGAAATCACCATGAAGCCGCTCAACGCGACCGAACTCGGCGGCGACGACGGCGAGCGCATGCAACGCCTGCTCGATACGCTCGAAGACCTCGACGACGTGCAGGCGGTTTACACCACCGCAGTCATCGGCGACTGAAAGGCCCCATGAAAATCCTCGTGGTCGGATCCGGCGGACGCGAACACGCGCTGGCCTGGAAGCTTGCGCAATCGGCCAAGGCGCAAGTGGTCTATGTGGCGCCCGGCAATGCCGGCACCGCGCAAGACAAGCGGCTGCAGAACGTTCCGATCACCGCGCATGCGACGCTGGCCGAATTCGCGCTGCGCGAAAAGATCGAACTGACGGTCATCGGCCCCGATGCCGAACTCGCCGCGGGCATCGTCGATCTGTTCCAGGCCAAGGGGCTCAAGGTGTTCGGCCCGACCAAGGCCGCGGCCGAGCTCGAATGGTCGAAGGATTTCGCCAAGGGCTTCATGAAGCGCCACGGCATCCCGACCGCGGCCTACGAAACCTTCACCGACGCCGCGGCCGCCCATGCCTACCTCGACGCGCAGCCGGTCCCCATCGTCATCAAGGCCGACGGTCTGGCCGCCGGCAAGGGCGTGGTGGTGGCGATGACGCGCGAAGAAGCCCATGCCGCGATTGACATGATGATGGTCGGCAACAAGTTCGGCGATTCGGGCGCGCGCGTCGTGATCGAAGAATTCATGGACGGCGAGGAAGCCAGCTTCTTCGTGCTGTGCGACGGCCGCCATGGCCTGCCGCTCGCCACCGCGCAAGACCACAAGCGTCTGCTCGACGGCGACCTGGGCCCGAACACCGGCGGCATGGGCGCGTATTCGCCCGCGCCCATCGTCACGCCTTCGCTGCACGCCAAGGTGATGCAACAGGTGGTCAAGCCCACCATCGCCGGCATGGCGGCCGAAGGCCGGCCTTTCGTCGGCTTTTTGTATGTGGGCTTGATGATCGATGCGGCCGGCAACCCGCGCGTGGTCGAATTCAATTCGCGCATGGGCGACCCCGAGGCGCAGCCGATCATGACCCGCCTGAAATCCGACCTCGTACCGGTGATCGAAGGCGCGCTCGACGGCAAGCTCGACAGCTTCGAACTCGATTGGGACCGGCGCACCGCCTTGTGCGTGACTCTGGCTTCGCACGGCTATCCCGACAGTCCGCGCAAAGGCGACGAGATCACCGGCATCCCGGCCGCGGCCGAGGATTGCGTGGTGTTCCACGCCGGCACCACGCTCACGGAAGGCAAGCTCGTCACCAACGGCGGGCGGGTGCTCAGCGTGGTGGGACTCGGCGATACGGTGCGCTTCGCGCAAAAACGCGCCTACGAAACCGCCGAGCAGATCCGGTTCGCAGGCATGCAATACCGCCGCGACATCGGCCACCGCGCGCTCAACCGCCGCTGAGCCGGGAGCGCGCATGCCGATCGCCTCCTTGGCCGCGGATCTGGCCGGCCGCTGCGGCCTGAAATTCGAACGCCGGGCCTGGCGCCGGATCGCCGCGGGCCTGCTCTGCGCCGGTGCCGCCGTGTGGTCCGGCAGCGCCGGTGCGCAACGCAACGATGCCGCCGACGAAGCCCCGAGCGAACGCAATACGCCTCCGTCGGCCTCGGCCCAGCGCGTCTATGACGCCGCGCGCGACCGGCTGCTGCAGATACGGACCTTGCTGCGCGGCCAGGGCAGCCAGGCCTCGACCGGATCGGGCTTCATCGTCACCGCCGCCGGGCATGCGATCACGAACTACCATGTGGTGAGCCAGGCCGCGTTGCAGCCCAAGCGGTACCGGCTGGTCTATGTCGGCACCGACGGCGAGCAAGGGACGGTGCAATTGCTGGCCTTCGACGCCTTGCACGATCTGGCGCTCATCAAATTGGTGCCCGACGCCGAAGGCAGCGTGAAGCCGCACGCGCGCACACCGCTCGCGTTTCGCGCGCGCACCCAGGCGGTGGCGCGCGGCGAACGCATCTTTTCGCTGGGCTATCCGCTCGATGTCGGCTTCGCGCTGCATGAAGGCACGTACAATGGACTGGTCGAGCGCAGTTTCTATCCGAACATCTTCTTCGGCGGCGCGCTCAATCCGGGCATGAGCGGCGGCCCGGCGGTCTACGCCGAGGGCCGGGTGATCGGCATCAATGTCGCCGCGCGCATCGACGGTCAATCGGTGAGTTTTCTGGTGCCGGCCGAGTTCGCCGAAGACCTGCTCGCGCGGTCGCGCGACGCCAAGCCCATCACCCAGGCGGTCTATCCCGAGATCACCCGGCAATTGCTGATCCACCAGGACCAACTCACCGCGCGCCTGCTCGCCATGCAATGGCGCGATTCCGGCCATGAGCATTACGCGATTCCGGTGCCGCAAGAAGACTTCGTGCGGTGCTGGGGCCGCAGCACGCCGGCCGAGACCAAAGGTCTGCAATTCGAACGCTCGGATTGCGAGACCAACAACGAGGTCTTCGTCAGCGGCCAATTGCGCACCGGCGGCTTTTCGGCGCGGCACGAGTCTTACGACGGCAGCAAGCTCGGCACGCTGCGCTTCGCGCGCCAGTATTCGGAGAGCTTTCGCAACGAATGGTTCGGCGCCGACCGCCAGCGCACCCAGCCGCAATGCCACGAACGTTATGTCGATCGCGACGGATTGCCGTTGCGCGTCGTGACCTGCATGCGCGCCTACCGCAAGCTCAAGGGCTTGTACGACCTCAGCGTGCTCGTCATCACGCTCGACCAGAACCAAAGCGGCGCGCTCGGGCGCATGGACGTGCATGGCGTGAGCTTCGACAACGCGCTCAAACTCACCGACCACTATCTACGAGGCTACGGATGGAAGAACGCCTCGCACTGATCGAGATCCTCGATCGCGACGGCAGCGTGCATGCGCGCGTGCCCGTCACCGCCTGGCCGGTGCGCCTGGGCCGTGGCTTCGATTGCGACGTGGTGCTCGACGATCCGCACCTCGCCGCCCATCACGCGCTCATCACCAGCGACGATGCCGGCCAACTCGTCGTCCAGGCGCTGCCTTCGATCAACGGCGTGCGCCTGGGTCAGCACAGCGTGGCGATCGGCAGCGCGCTGAGCCTGCCGGCCGACGGATTGCTGAGCCTGGGCGCGAGCCGGATCCGCATCCGCCGCGCCGGCGAAGCAATGGCGCCGGAAAAGCCGCTGGCCCGCGTGAACGCGACGCGCTGGCTATCGCTCGGCCTGCTGGCCGTCGCGCTGCTGCTGGTGCTGATCGGCGAGCAATGGCTCGATGCCGAACCGGGCCGCAAGCTGTCCGAGTTCCTGATGCCGCTGTTCGCGCTACCGATGTCCTTGACCCTCTGGAGCCTGATGTGGGGTCTCGGGTCCAAATTGTTCCAGCGCCATTTCATCTTTCTGCCGCATCTGCGGCTGGCCTTGATGTTCAGCCTGGCGATCTACGCGGCCGGCGAATTGCTGCCCGGACTCGCCTTCGCCACCGGCTGGGCCTGGCCGAGCCGCATCGGCTCGCTGGTCCAGACCGCCTTGGTGCTCGCGCTCGTGCACGCGCACCTGACCCTGGTCCTGCCCAACCTGCGCCGGGTGTTCGCGGTCGCGATCACGGCCTTGTTCGTGGTCGGGGTGGGCCTGGGCGGGTTCGTCAATCTGCAGCGGCAACAGCGGTTTTTTGACGAGTTGTACACGGCCACCATCGGACCGCCCGCGCTGCGCCTGGCCCCGACGATCAGCGTCGAGCGTTACCTCGACGAAACGCGCACGCTCAAAGCGACGCTCGACCGCCATGCGGCCGAGGACGATGAAGACGCGAACGACGACGCGGAAATGCTCGACGAATGAACACGCGCGGGCATAATCGCCCGCATGATCTCGACCGCTCAGACCACCGATTCGTCCGTCTTCACCGTTGCCGACCTGATCGCGTTGCCGCGCGTCGGCGCGATCGCGCCGTCGCCATGCGGCACCTGGGTCGCGGCAGCCGTGCAACGGCTCGATCAGGACGGCGCGAAATACGTCAGCGACCTGTGGAAGATTCCGCTCGATCCGGCACAAGCCCCCGCGCAACTCACGCGCGGCGATTGCAAGGATCTGGCGCCGTGCTTCCGGCATGACGGCGGACTCGCCTTCCTGTCGAACCGCACACCCAACGATCACAAGCCCGACGAAGACGCCGACCGGCGCATGCAAGTCTGGCTGCTGCCCGCGGCCGGCGGCGAGCCGATCCAGCTCACCGACGAACCGCTCGGCGTCGAGGCGTTCCGCTGCGCCGCCCGCGCGCCGCGCCTGGCGCTGATGGCACCGGCACTCGACGGCATCGCCCACGCCGACCAGCGCGGCGCCCTGAGCGAACGCAACAAGCAAGGCCCGAGCGCGCTGCGTTACACGCGCGGGCCGATCCGGTATTGGGACCATTGGCTCAGCCATGAAACCCAAGGGCCGCATACGCATTTCATCGTCATCGATGCCGACGGCACCCGCCGCGACCTCACGCCCGACGCGCGACGGCAATTGGCGATCGAACCGGGCTTCGATGCGTCGGACGACGGCAAGACCGCCGTGTGCACCTGGACCTCGGTCGGCGCCGATCGCATCGAAGACATGGCCTTGCGCGTGTTCGATCTGGAGGCCGGCGCCGAGCGCCTGATCGGCCAGGAAGCGCGCGTGTCTTATGAACAGCCCAAGCTCGCGCCCGACGGCCGGCGGGTGGCCGCCGTGCGCGTGCTGCGCGCCGACCGACAAGCGCCGCGCCTGCGTCTGGCCTGCATCGACCTTGGTGACGGCGCGGCGCGCGAGATCGCACCCGATTGGCCGACCTGGCCGCAGTTGTACGGCTGGACCCCCGACGGCGCCGCCTTGCTCGCGGGGGCCGATGCACGCGGCCGCACGGCGGTGTTCAGTATCGCAACCGCCACCGGCGCCGTGCATTGCCTCGCGAACGACGGCTCGTTCACCGACGCGAAAGTCCTCGATGCCGAGCGTTTCGTCGCGGTGCGCTCGCGCCTGACCCAGGCGCCCGAAGTTTGCGTGGCAAGCCTGCGGCCCGCGCCTACGCCGGCCGCCGCGACCCGTTTGCTCGCGCCGCTTGCGCACGCCGCATTACCCGCGGTCGAAATCGAAGAACTCGACATTCCGTCGACCGACGGCGTGCCCATCCACACCTTCTTGCTCAAGCCTGCGGGCGCACGCGGCAAGCTACCCGTCGTCATGTTCATCCATGGCGGGCCGATCAGCGCTTTCGGCGACGGCTGGCATTGGCGCTGGAATCCGCTCCTGCTCGTCGAGCGCGGGTATGCGGTCGCGATGCCCAATCCGCGCGGATCGACCGGCTACGGACTCGAGTTCATCCAGGGCATCTGGAACAATGCCTGGGGCGCGCAATGCCATGCCGACCTGATGGCGGTGGCCGACGCGCTCGAATGCCGGCCCGACCTCGACGGCGCGCGCTGCGCCGCCATGGGCGGCTCGTTCGGCGGCTACATGACCAACTGGATCGGCGGCCAGACCGATCGCTTCAAATGCCTGATCACCCACGCCAGCGTGTACTGGATGCAGGCCTTCACCGGCACCACCGACCATCCGCCGTTCTGGCTCTACGAACTCGGCGTCACGCACGACACGCCGGCCGCCGAATTCGACCGGTATTCACCGCACTTGTACGCGCGCCACTGGAAATCGCCCGCGCTCATCCTGCATGGCGAGAAGGACTACCGCTGCCCGGTCAGCGAAAGCCTGATGCTGTTCGAGGCGCTGCAAGCGCGCGGGGTCCCATCGGAACTCATGATCTTCCCCGACGAAAATCATTGGATCCTCAAGCCGCGCAACATCATCGCCTGGTACGACGCGGTCGGCGAATTCCTCGATCGTCATTTGAAGCCATGAGCACCGCGCCCGATTCCGCCGCCGTCAAGGCGTACCTGCTCGATCTGCAGCAGTCGATTCTCGATGGCGTGGCCGCGCTCGAGACCGCGCCTTTCCAGCTCGACCAATGGATCCGGCCCGAAGGCGGCGGCGGCATCACACGGCTCGTCGAAAACGGCAGCCTGCTCGAACGCGGCGGCGCCAACTTCAGCCATGTGACGGGCGCCAAGCTGCCCCCCTCGGCGAGCGCGCACCGGCCCGAACTCGCCGGCCGCGCCTGGGAGGCGATGGGGGTATCGCTGGTGTTCCATCCGCGCAATCCGTATGTGCCGACCACCCACATGAATGTGCGCTTCTTTCGCGCCGGCGACGCGTTCTGGTTCGGCGGCGGCATGGACCTCACGCCGTATTACGGCTTCGAAGAAGATGCCCGCCATTTCCACGCCACCTGCCGCGATGCGCTCGCGCCTTTCGGCGCCGACACCCACCCGCGCTACAAACGCTGGTGCGACGAATACTTCTTCCTCAAGCATCGCAAGGAAGCGCGCGGCATCGGCGGCATCTTCTTCGATGACGTGGCCACGCCCGATTTCGCGACCGCCTTCGCCCTCATCCGCGCGGTCGGCGATCATTTCCTGCCCGCCTGGCTGCCGATCGCAAAGCGCCGCCAGGCCACACCTTACGGCGAGCGCGAACGCGATTGGCAGGCGATCCGGCGCGGACGTTACGTCGAGTTCAACCTGGTCTGGGACCGCGGCACCTTGTTCGGTCTGCAATCGGGCGGGCGCACCGAATCGATCCTGATGTCGATGCCGCCGGTCGTGCAATGGCGCTACGACCACACGCCGGCCGCCGGCAGCCCCGAGGCCGACTTGCTGACGCGCTTCCTGCCCGCGCGCGACTGGGTCTGATGCCCACGGCAATGAAACGCATCGGCCTGCTCGGCGGCAGCTTCGACCCCATCCATGCCGGGCATTTGCAGCTTGCGCGCGATGCCATCCATGCGCTCGGGCTCGACGAATTGCGCTTGGTGGTGGCGGCCCAGCCTTGGCAAAAGCCCGACGTGAGCCCGGCCGCGCAACGGCTGCGCATGGTCGAAGTAGCGGTTGCCTCGGTCGAACCGGCGCTGCGTGCGCGGCTCGCGATCGAGCGCTGCGAACTCGATCGCACCGGACCAAGCTACACCATCGACACCCTCACCGCCTTGCGCGCCGCGCTCGGCCCCGCGCCCTGCCTGGTGCTGGTGATGGGCAGCGATCAATGGCACAACCTGGGCACCTGGCGCCGCCATGCCGAATTAACCGATTACGCGAGCATCGCCGTCGCGCGGCGCGCCCCCCCCGCAGCCACCGACGCCACCACGCGCACTGGCACCGCAATGCGCACCGGCACCGCGACACCGGCCAGACCCGCCATCGCGGCCCATGATGCCCCGCGCGATGCCGCCCACGGCGGGCAAAGCGTCGCCTTCGCCATGACACCCCATCCCGCCTCGGCGACCGCAATTCGCGCACAATTGCGCGCCGGGCAGGCGGTCGGCCCCGATTTGCTGCCCCCCACGGTGCTCGCCTATATTCGGGCCCAACATCTTTACGGGAATCCCGCATGAACATCAGCCAACTGCAACGCGTCATCGTCGATGCCCTCGAAGACGTCAAGGCGCTGGACATCAAGGTCTACAACACCACGCATCTGACCTCCTTGTTCGACCGCGTCATCCTCGCTTCGGGCAATTCGAACCGCCAGACCAAGGCACTGGCCGCGTCGGTCCGCGATGCGGTCAAGGAAAACGGCGGCGAAATCATCAGCACCGAAGGCGAGGACGTGGGCGAATGGGTGCTCGTCGATTGCGGCGACGCGGTCGTGCACATCATGCAGCCCGCCATCCGCAGCTATTACACCCTCGAAGAAATCTGGGGCGACAAGCCGGTGCGGGTCAAACTCGCGAGCGAAGAAACCGCTGCCGCGCGCAAGGCCGCCCTGGGCCTCGACGACGACAACGCGGTACCGGCGCGCAAGACCGCCGCCAAAACCGCGGCCAAGAAGACGACGAAAAAGGCCGCGGCCGACCCCGCCGACCAGAAAACCGCGGCCAAGAAGCGCCCGGCACGCAAGAGCGCCGCAAAAACAGCCACCGGCGCCAAGGCGCCCGCCAAGACCACCGGCGCAAAATCGGCCAAGGCTGCGCCGGCCAAGACGGCAGCGCGCAAGACCGGCACCGTGCGCCACAAATAAGCCGGCGGGCCGCGCGTGCAATTGGTCATCATCGCCGTTGGACAGCGCATGCCCGGCTGGGTCGACACGGCCTTCGAGGAATACGCGAAGCGCATGCCCGGCGAAATGAAGATCGTGCTGCGCGAGGTCAAGCCCGAGCCGCGCTCGTCGTCCAAGACCGCCGCGACGGTGATGGCGATCGAGCGCGAGCGCATCGAGGCCGCCTGCCCCAAGGGCGCCTTGTTGATCGCGCTCGACGAGCGCGGCCGCGAACTGAGCACGATGGCCTTGTCGGAACAACTCGATCAATGGCGCCATGCGGGCCGCGATGTCGCGCTCGTGATCGGCGGTGCCGACGGCCTCGATGCCGGCCTCAAGGCGCGCGCCGACGGTCTGATCCGATTGTCGAGCCTGACCTTGCCGCATGGCATGGTGCGCGTGCTGCTCGCCGAAGCGCTCTACCGTGCCTGGACCGTGCTGGCCGGGCATCCTTACCACCGCGCCTGAACCGGCCGCCCTTCGCGCCACCGCGCCTTCGCCTCCGATGAGTCTCCACCCCGCGATCTACCTCGCCTCGCAAAGCCCGCGCCGGCAGGAATTGTTGCGCCAGCTCGACGTCGATTTCGACCTGCTATTGCCGGCCGACACGGCCGAAGCCCATGCCATGGAAGCCCTGGAAGCACGCCTCGGCCGTGAGGCGCCGCGCCGGTATGTGGCCCGGGTGACGCGCTTGAAAGCCGAAGCCGCGCTCGCGCGTCTGCAAGCGCGCGGCCTGCCAGCGCGCCCGGTGCTGTGTGCCGACACCACGGTGGCGCGCGGCCTGGAAATCTACGGCAAGCCGGGCTCGCCCGCGGAAGCGGCGGCAATGCTCAAGGCGCTCGCGGGCAGCACGCATCGGGTGCTGACCGCGGTGGTGGTCGCGCATGGCAAGCGGATGTTCGAAGCAGTGTCGGAAAGCACCGTTGAATTCGCGCCCATGACGCGCGCCCAGATCGCCGCCTATGTAGCCACCGGTGAGCCGTTCGGCAAGGCCGGTGCCTATGCGGTGCAAGGCCGTGTGGCGGCCTACATCCGCACCATCCACGGCAGCTATTCGGGAATCATGGGGCTGCCGTTATACGAGACGGCGCAATTGCTGGCGAAGTTTGCCGGGCGCACCGCCACCAAATCCGTGCGCCGCGCCGGGTAACATGCGCCCATGAGCGAAGACATCCTGATCAACGTCACCCCTTACGAGACCCGGGTGGCCGTGGTGGTGCAAGGCGCGGTGCAGGAACTGCACGTGGAACGCGCCGCCGAACGCGGACTGGTGGGCAACATCTACCTGGGCCGGGTGTCGCGGGTGCTGCCGGGCATGCAAAGCGCCTTCATCGACATCGGCCTGGACCGCGCCGCCTTCTTGCATGTGGCCGACATCTGGACCGAACGCAACGGCCGCGAACGCGGCGACGAAGCCCAGCGCCCGATCGAGAAGCTGCTGCACGAAGGGCAGAGCGTGATGGTGCAGGTCATCAAGGACCCGATCGGCACCAAGGGCGCGCGGCTGTCGACCCAGATTTCGATCGCCGGGCGCATGCTCGTGTATCTGCCCCAGGATTCGCACATCGGGATCAGCCAGCGCATCGAGAACGAGGCCGAGCGCGCCTTGCTGCGCGACCGCGTGCAGACCCTGATCCCGAAGGAAGAAGCGGAAAAAGGCGGCTTCATCGTACGCACCATGGCCGAGGACGCGACCGACGCCGAACTCGCCGCCGACATCGCCTATCTGCGCAAGCTTTGGCAGCGCATCCGCGCCGAAAGCACGACCAGCGCGGCGCCGACCTTGCTTTACCAAGACCTGAGCCTGGGGCAACGTGTCTTGCGCGACATCGCGAACGAGGAAACGACCACGGTGCAGGTCGATTCGCGCGAGAACTACAGCCTGTTGATGCAATTCGCCGAGACCTTCACGCCGTCGATGAAGGAACGCGTCACGCATTACATGGGCGAGCGGCCGTTGTTCGACCTGTATGCGGTCGATGAGGAAATCGAACGCGCGCTCGCGCGCCGGGTCGATCTGAAATCGGGCGGCTACCTGATCATCGACCAGACCGAGGCGATGACGACCATCGATGTGAACACCGGCGGCTTCGTCGGCCTGCGTTCGTTCGACGACACCATCTTCAAGACCAACCTCGAGGCGGCGCAGGCGATCGCGCGGCAACTGAGGCTACGCAATCTGGGCGGCATCATCATCGTCGATTTCATCGACATGCAGGCCGCCGAGCATCGCGACGCGGTGCTGGCCGAATTGCGCAAGGCGCTCGCGCGCGACCGCACCCGCACCACCGTCAACGGCTTCAGCCAATTGGGCCTGGTGGAAATGACGCGCAAACGCACGCGCGAATCATTGGCCCATGTGCTCTGCGAACCGTGTGCGACCTGCGGCGGGCGCGGCGCGATCAAGACCGCGCGCACCATGTGCTATGAAATCCTGCGCGAGATCCTGCGCGAGGCCAAGCAATTCAATCCCAAGGAATTTCGCATCCTCGCGAGCCAGGCGGTGATCGACATGTTCCTCGAAGACGAATCGCAGAACCTCGCAATGCTCGGCGATTTCGTCGGCAAGCCGATTTCGCTCGCGGTCGAGACCCTGTATAGCCAAGAGCAGTACGACATCATCCTCATGTAACACCGGGCCGCGCATGTTTTCGATCATTCTCCCGACCTGGAACAACCTGCCCTACCTGCAGCTTGCGGTGCGTTCGATCCGCGAGCACAGCGGGGAAGCGCATCAGATCATCGTGCATGTGAACGATGGCAGCGACGGCACCCTCGACTGGGTGCGCGCGCAAGGCCTCGATCACACCGCCACGCCGCAGAACGTGGGCGTGTGCTACGCCGTCAACATGGCCACGCGCCATGTGCGCGGCGACCATGTGCTCTACCTCAATGACGACATGTTCGTGCTGCCTGGCTGGGACACCAGCCTCGCCCAGCATGCCGAGCAATTGCGCGACCGCGGCATCGCGTCTTACCTGCTCTCGGGCACCATGGTGCAGCCGCCCGACCGCCCCGCCGCCGCGCCCTTCGTGAGCGGCGCGACGGTATTCGCCGATTACGGCCGCACGCCCGAAACCTTCGCAGAAGCGCGCCTGCTGGCCGACCGGACGAAGCTCGTGCGCGGCTATTGGCGCGGCTCGATCTGGCCGCCGACCCTGGTCACGACCGAAGACTGGCTGCGCGTGGGCGGCTACAGCGTCGAGCTCAGTCCCGGCATGAGCAGCGACAACGATTTCGCGATGAAGCTCTGGCATGCGGGTTGCCGCGTCTTCGTGGGCATTGGCGATGCGCTCGTCTATCACTTCGGCTGCGTGAGCACCGGGCGCATCGTGAAGAACGACGGCCGCAAACAGTTCCTGCGCAAATGGGGCATCACGCAGCGCGATTTCGACACCATGATCCTGCGCCGCGGCGACGACCTCCCCGCCGAGGAAGTCTTCACGCCGATCGATGCGCAAGCGCTCGAACCGGCACTCAAGCGCGCGCGCTGGCGCGGCGCGATCAAGGCGCGGCTGTGAGCGCCCCGGAAAGCCCGCGCATGACCCGCCTCAGCGCCATCCTCATCACGCACAACGAAGAAGCCAATCTGCGCGATTGCCTGGCGAGCGTGGCCTGGTGCGACGAGATCGTCATCGTCGACAACGGCAGCACCGACGGCACGCGGGCAATCGCCGAGGAATTCGGCGCGCGCTTCATCGCCGTTGCGGATTGGCCCGGCTTCGGTCCGCAAAAGCAGCGCGCGCTCGCTGCCGCGACCGGCGACTGGATCTTCAGCATCGACGCCGATGAACGCTTGAGCGAAGCCGGCGCGGCCGAAATGCGCGCGGCAATCGCGCAAGGCACGCACGCCGGCTACGAGATTCCGCGCAGCAGCCTGTTCGTCTCGCGCTTCATGCGCCATTCGGGCTGGACACCCGATCATGTGTTGCGCCTGGCGCGCCGCGATGCGGCGAAATTCTCCGACCACCTCGTGCATGAACGCCTGCTCGTGGACGGCAGCATCGCGCAATTGCGCACGCCGCTCGTGCACCTGAGCTACCCCGATTTCGAGAGCGTGTTGATCAAGGTGAACCGGTATTCGAGCGCCGGTGCGCGCGAAGCGCATGCGCGCGGCAAACGCGCGTCGCTCGCCTCGGCCATCGGCCACGGCGTCTGGACCTTCTTCCGCACCTATGTGCTCAAGCGCGGTTTCCTCGACGGCGCCGAAGGCCTGATGCTCGCGATCTCGAATGCCGAGGCGAGCTATTACAAATACGTAAAGCTCAGGGAACTCGGTCGGCGCGCCGACCGTCCACCGCAATAGCGCTGCGCGGCATCGCGCACGCTCTGCCACCGGAGGTGCCATGCCCCACCGTACGAACAGCAGCGGCGCGATCGACCAAATGCGGCGCATCTGGCTGCGCGGCGCCGGTTCGGCAACGGCCCTCGCGGCGCTCGGCAGCCCACTGGCCGCGGGTGGCCAAGGCCGCAGCGCCACCGCGCCGGTCGGCCGCGACGTCGCTCAGGCACGCACATTCGCGCAAGGGTTCGCGTATCCGTGGGGGCTCTGCGCCTTGCCCGACGGCCGCTGGCTCGTCACTGAAAAGCCCGGGCGATTGCGCATCGTCAGCGCCGACGGTCGCCAACGCTCGGCGCCCGTCTCGGGTCTACCGGCAGTCGATGGCCGCGGCCAAGGTGGGCTGTTCGATGTCGTGATCGATCCCGACTACGCGAGCAACCGGCACCTCTACCTCAGTTACGCCGAACCCGGCACCGGCGCCGACGCCAGCAAGAACGGCACCGCTGTCGCGCGCGCGGAGCTGTCCGCCGACGGCAGCGCCTTACACGATCTGCGCGTCGTGTTCCGCCAGACACCGAAGGTCGCCAGCACCGGGCATTTTGGCGGCCGGCTCGTGTTCGCGCGCGATGGGCGCCTGTTCGTCACCTTGGGCGACCGGCAGAGCCAAGCGGCGCAAGCACAGAATCCCGCCAATCATCTGGGCAAGGTCGTGCGCATCGAGGCGGATGGCGGCGTTCCGCCCGACAACCCGTGGGCCGGCAAGCGCGATGCGGCGCCGGAACTCTGGAGCCTGGGCCATCGCAATGTGCAAGGCGCGGCGCTGCATCCGGTCACCGGCGAACTCTGGATCTGCGAGCATGGCCCGCAAGGCGGTGACGAGATCAACATCGCGCGCGCCGGCCGCAATTACGGTTGGCCTTTGATTTCCTATGGCTGCGAATACGGCGCGCGGCCGATCGATCGTTGCCCGACGATCGGCGGCGCCACCACCGAACCGGGTCTTGAACAGCCGCTAACCTACTGGGTGCCGCTGTCGATCGCGCCGAGCGGCCTCGTTTTCTACACCGCCGACCTGATGCCGGCCTGGAAAGGCAGCCTGTTCCTCGGCGCGCTCGCCGGCGCCGCCTTATGGCGCGTCGGTCTGAACGGCAATGGCGTGACCGCGCGCGAAGCCTTGTTCGGCGAACTCGGCGAGCGCATCCGTGCGGTGAAACAAGGACCCGACGGGGCCTTGTATCTGCTCACCGATAGCGCCGAGGCGCGCATGCTCAGGATTGCACCGGCGGGCTGAGCGCACCCGCCAGCCCTCTCCGATATTCCCTTCCACGCGTGCTGATCGCTTTGCGAAGCGCGGCGCGGCGCGATCGATGCGCCTTCGCTGTCGTACCACTTAATAGCACATAGGCACTAAGCGCCGTTGTTTCCCGACATACACGCGGCCTGGCGCCCTGCCGTTCGTCGCGACACCTGCTGCGCCAGTCGGTCGCGGGATTCAAAGCGTCCCCATGACGACGTTACCGTTGCGTAACGAAACGACAAGCGCAACCGCAAGGTGAGCCCTCGCGCCCCGGCGCCTATGCAGCCCAGGGCCGCCCGGCGCGCGATGAAGCGTTTCAAACATACGTACCGATGACGACCGCGGCGCCGCGCCGGGATTCATTCCATCGCCTCGCCATCGATCGAGGAAGGCCATCATGAAACATCGCGCTTGCATCGCTTCGAATCGACCGCATGCCCTGCGTCCGGTCACCATGGTCATCGCGCTTTCCTTGTGCGCGTCCGCGAACGCCGGACTCAACATTCCGGATACGCCCTTGGTGACCGGCTCGCAAGTGCCGCCCAACATCATGTTCATCCTCGATGACTCGGGATCGATGGCGTGGAACACGATGCCCGGTACGACGGCGTCCTGGACCAGCCATCTCGCGTACGGTGGGCAGGTGGTCAATCAGATTCGCTACATGTCCGCCAACATCAACATGCTGTGGTACGACCCGACGGTGCAGTACCAGCCGGGCACCAAGGCCAACAACTCGTCATATGCAGATTTGACACTGACGACGCTGCGCGATGACGGCTACAAAAGCAGCGCCACCGACGCCGACTTTTGGGTCAGCACGAGCAAGACATTGCGCACCGGCAATGCATGGCCGGCCGATTTCCCGACATTGCAGGCGAGTACGCTCTATTCGGTCTTCTATGTGCTCAATTCCGGCATGCCCGGGTCGGTCAACAGCAATTACCTTCGCTATGAGTTTCGCAACGCCAGCGCGCCATCCGGAACGTCGATCGAATTGCGCAAATGCGTGGTGAACACGGATGGCAGCCGCGGCAGCTGTACAGGCTTGACGACCTCGCCGTTCAAAAACGCATCGGGAAACAACCGGACAGTCGCCGAGGAGGCGACCAATTTCGCCAACTGGTTCAGCTATTACCGCACGCGGTCTTTGATGGCGAAGACCTCGGCGAGCATCGCGTTCGGTGAGTTGAAAGAGAACTATCGGATCGGGTTCGACACGATCCAGCAGCGAAACACGTTCAAGATTCCCGTGGGGACCGATGGCGGTCTGTTCAAGAACACCAATCGATCGACTTGGTTCAGTCGGTTGTTCGGTGCGATACAGGACGACTCGACGCCGTTGCTCACTGCGTTGCAGCGCACCGGCCAATACTATGAAGACGGCTCCGCAAATGGGCCTTGGGGCCCTGAGGCTGGATCGGCTCAGACTTCCTGTCGGCCGAGCTTTGCCATCCTGACCACCGATGGCTACTGGAATCGTGACTCCGCAAGCTTTGGCAATGAAGACGGCACCGCAGGGGTCCCGATCGCCGGCCCAGGCAACCAGAGCTACACCTACACGCCGGCCAAGCCCTATTCCGATGCTTGGTCGACCACGCTTGCCGATGTCGCGATGCATTACTGGAAGAATGATCTGCGTCCGACACTGACCAATGATGTGCCAGTGTCGGCCAAGGATCCGGCCTTCTGGCAGCACATGGTCACCTTCGGCATCGCGATCGGGATGTCGGGGACGCTCGATCCGGTCGCTGACTTGCCGGCGCTGACCGCGGGGACCAAATCCTGGCCGTCGATGGGTGCCAGCGAGGGACCGCAACGCATTGATGATTTATGGCATGCGACGGTGAACAGCCGAGGCAGTTTTGTGGCGGCGAAGAACCCGACGCAATTTGCCACCGCGCTGCGCTCGGCGCTGCTCGACATCAGCGCACGCACCGCCAACGTCTCCAACGTCTCGGCCAGTTCCTCGTCCCTGACCACCTCCACCTACGTCTACCAGGCCAGCTTTCGCACCGGCTCCACCTCAGGCTCCTGGTCCGGCGATGTCGCCGCCTACAAGCTCGACGCCGACGGCAACATCCCCGTGGACGGCAACGGCAAAGCCGTCGCCTCCTGGAAAGCCTCCGAGCATGTGCCCTTGGCCGGCGCACGCAAGATCTACTTCCTCCAGGGCACCAACACCGTCGAGTTCAACACCTCCAACCTGACCACGGCCCAGAAAACCACGCTCGGCGGCGATGATGTCGTCAACTATCTGCGCGGCGATCAAAGCAAGGAAGTCTCCAACGGCGGTGCGCTGCGCAACCGCTACGCCTACACGGGCAAAGCGCCGCTGGGCGATGTGGTCAACTCCTCGCCGGTGTTCGATGCCACCACCAACACCGTCTACTTCGGCGCCAACGACGGCATGCTCCATGCCGTCAATGCCGCCACCGGCGAAGAACGCTTCGCCATCGTGCCCACGACCGTCTTCCCGACCCTCAAAGACATCGCCGATCCGCTGTACCCGCACCATTTCTATGTGGACGGCGACATCGCCTTGTCGAACAAGACCTTGTTCGGCAACTCGGTCCTGGTCGCAGCGCTCGGGCGTGGCGGCAAAGCCGTGTTCGCGGTCGATGTGACCGATGCCTCCAACCCCAAGATCCTCTGGGAATACACCGACACCGAACTGGGCTTGGTGCTGGGCCGTCCGCTCATCGCCAAGACCAATGAGTCGAGCACCTGGGCGGCGATCTTCGGCAACGGCATCAACAGCACCAGCGATCGCTCGCAGTTGTATGCGCTCAACCTGAACAGCGGAGCGCTGCTCGCCCGCATCGACACCAAGGTCGGCTCGTCCAACGGCATGTTCGCGCCGCGTGGCTGGGATGACGATGGCAATGGCACGCTTGACTATGTCTATGCGGGGGACCGTCTGGGCAATCTGTGGAAGTTCGACTTCAAGGGCACTTCGGCGTCGGGTTGGAAGACCGCGCTGGGCTCGGTCGCATCGCCCACGCCGATGTTCACCGCCAAGGACAGCGCGAGCAATCTGCAGCCGATCACGGCGGGCTTGACCGTGGCGCTGAATCCGCGCCGTGGCAGTCCTTCCTATGGCTCGAAATGGGTGTTCTTCGGTACCGGCCAGTTCCTCACCGAGGCCGATTCGACCGACAAGTCGGTGCAGACCTGGTACGGGATCATCGACTCGGGCGCCGCGATCACCGGTGCACGCAGCTCGGTGCTGCGCCAACGCACGATCGCTTCGGAGGACTTGGCTTCGTCGCCCAAGACCCGCGTCTTCGCTGACGCCACCGCCAACGATATGAACGGCAAGCTCGGCTGGTATCTGGACCTGACCAGTGTGTCGAACACCGCTTACGGCGAGCGCGCCATCTCCACGCCCCAATTGCTGGGCCCGTCGGTGTTGAACCTGAACACCTACATCCCCGATGCCGATGTGTGCCAGCCCGGCGGGACCGGCTGGATCAATGTCATCGATCCCTTCACCGGTGGGGCGCTCGCCTCCGACTTCTTCGGCAACGGCGCTTCGTCCATCGACACCGGCATCGGTGGCCCGGGCAGGTCCCTCTTGCTCGGTAGCAGCAAACTCCTCACCGGCGGCGGCGGCGGTAGCGGCCCCAGCCCATGCCCCCCGGGCGATGCGCAATGCTGCAAGTCCGCTAACGGCCTCGCCTCATGCGACGTCAACCTCGGCCTCGCCTCCGGTCGCATCTCCTGGCGCGAAATCGTCGATACTCAATGAGCCCAGAAGCAAAAGCGGCCGGATGACCGGCCGCTTTTCGTGGTCCTGGCAACAATGATCAGTTCACACGCACCATCTTGCTGCGCAAGTCCTGCGGGACATCTTCGAGCAGGACGACCGAGATGCTGCCATCGCGCGCGCTGTTGTTGTGCGCAGTCGGCTTGCCTTCGAGCGTCGAGTTCACGGCATCGGGCGACAAGGTGTACATGCCGCCGTTGAGCGGATCGACGATGAACCAGCCGATCAGGCCGCCGAAGACCAGATTGCCCGCGACGTACCAGCCGTTCGCGCTACTGGTCACCGGGATGACTTGGTCCTTGTAGCCTTCCTTGCGAATCGTCACGGTGAATGACTTTCCGCCCCAGTACTGCCCGGTGCTCTTGTTGAGCGAGACGCTGGTCGGCGTCTTGCCGGCAAACACCTGCACGCCCGCTTCATCGACGATCACGATATCGGCTTCGCTCGGGGTGCTGGCGATAGGCAGCACTTGAGCGGGCGAACCGACGATGGAGGCACAGCCCGACAGGCCCGCGATCGCGCCGGCGATCAACAACGTCCGCAGTTGCTTCATACGTCTACCTTTCTGCATTTGGATGCAGTGTGTGTTTTTGGTCGGAAACCGCCTGCCCTACATACCGGCTTCCGGGCGTACGGAATTCCCATGCGCCAGACGTGAGACTTACTGTTACAACTGTAATCGCCCATCCCCACAATTTGGGACTTGCGCAGTCAGGCGGGTTTTGTTCTCGGCACCCGCCCCATCAGATAGAACTCGTCATTGGGCCGCATGCTCAGCATGTTGGCCAGGCGATTGCTCATGCCGAAAAACGCCGAGATCGCGCCGATGTCCCAGATGTCTTCGTCGTCGAAGCCATGGCTGCGCAACACCGTGAAATCGTCCTCGTTGATCTCGGCCGATTGCAGCGCGACCTTGAGCGCGTAATCGAGCATGGCGCGGCGTTTGGGGCTGAGGTCGGCCTTGCGATGGTTGATCGCGACCTGATCGGCGATCAACGGGTTCTTGTCATAGATACGCAGGATCGCGCCGTGCGCGACCACGCAATACTGGCATTGGTTGGCGCCGCTGGTCGCGACCACAATCATTTCGCGTTCGGCCTTCGATAACGCCGGGCTTTCCTTGAGCATCAGCGCGTCGTGATACGCAAAAAACGCGCGCCATTCGGCCGGCCGATGCGCCAAGGCCAGAAATACATTGGGCACGAAGCCGGCCTTTCCCTGCACTTCGAGGATGCGCGCGCGCAAATCCTCCGGCAGGTCGGCGAGCGTGGGCACCGGCCAACGCGAGATCGGCGGCGAACCGGTTGCGGTCGTGGTCATGCATTGTCTCCTTGTAATGTGTATTGGATGCGGTGCAACTTGGCGTACACGCCGTCGCGCGCGATGAGTTCGGCGTGCGTGCCCTGCTCGACGATGCCGCCTTGCTGCAACACCACCACGCGATCGCAATGCTCGATCGTCGAGAGGCGGTGCGCGATGACGATGGTCGTGCGGCCCTTCATCAATTCTTCGAGCGCAGCCTGCACATGGCGCTCACTTTCGCTGTCGAGCGCCGAGGTCGCTTCATCGAGGATGAGAATCGGCGCGTTCTTGAGCACCGCGCGCGCAATCGCGAGACGCTGGCGCTGACCACCCGACAAGCGCGCGCCGTTCTCGCCGATCGGCGTGTCGAGCCCTTGCGGCTGGGCACGTACAAAATCTTCGAGATGAGCCGCACGCACCGCGGCTTCGATTTCCGCGCGCGAGGCGGAGCGCTGCGCGCCGTAGGCGATGTTGGCCGCGATGCTGTCGTTGAACAGCACGACATGCTGGCTCACGAGCGCGATCTGCGCGCGCAGGCTGGCCAGGCGCAAGGCCTCGATCGGATGCCCGTCGATGCTGATGCTGCCCGCACTCGGCGTATAGAACCGCGGCACCAGATGCGCGAGCGTCGTCTTGCCGCCGCCCGATGACCCGACCAAGGCCACCGACTCGCCGGCGCGCACCGCGAGGCTCACTTCGTGCAGCGCATCGCGTTCGGCGCTTTCGTAGCGCAGGCTCACGCGGTCGAACACGATGTCGCCACGCACGCGCTCGACTTCGAGCGTGCCGGTATCGGTTTCTTCTTCGGCGTCGATCAATTCAAACACGCTCTCCGCGGCGGCGATGCCGCGCTGGATTTGCGCATTGACATCGGCCAGTTGCTTGAGCGGCGGAATCAACAACAACCACGAGGCGAAGAAAGCCGCGAATTCGCCCGAGGTCATTTCGCCGCGCGTGCTCAAATAAATTGCGGCGGCGACCACCCCCGCGAGTGCGATCGCGCCGAACAATTGCGTGACCGGTGACGAAGCGGCGACCGCGCGCGCGATGCGCATCGCATAGACGCGCAACTCATTCGCGGTATGGCGAAAGCGCTCGCGCTCATAGTCGGCGCCGCCATAAACCTTGATGACTTTTTGCCCGTCGGTCGCTTCCTGCAGCACGCCGAGCATTTCGGCCGTGATCTGCTGGCTGCGCTGCGAATGCTCGCGCAATTTGCGCCCGATGAGCGACACCGCCAACGCCACCACCGGAATGATGACGAGAGTGATCAGGGTTAGTTTCCAATTCTGGTACAGCATGTAGCCGAACACCGCGACCACCGACAAGGAATCGCGGATCAGAATCGTCAACACGCTGGCCAGCGCGCCGCCGATGTTGTTCACATCCGCGGTGAGCTTGGTGATCACCTGGGCTGAAGCCTGGCGGTCGAAAAAGCTGACCGGCAGCGCCATCATGCGTTCGAACATCTGCCCGCGCAGATCGAACATGACCCGGTTCGAGACATACGAAAGCAGAAAGGACTGCCCGTATTCGGCCGTCGCGCGCACGATGAAGATCGCCAGAATGATCGCCGGCCCGAGCCAGATGTAGCGATGTTCACCATTGAAGCCGCGATCGATCAGCAATTGCAGGAACTTCACGAACGCCGTCTGCGTCGCCGCGCCGATCGCCATGCAGACCGCCGCCACGATGCTCGCCGTGCGATATGGCAACAGACTGCGCAGCAAACGCAAATAAGTCTCGCGCCCGCTGGGGCGGGCAATGGTCTGATCAATAGACAAAGCTCACCTCTTGCGCGCCGGTGTTCGCGGCGACGGCGCGTACCACTTCATCGTCGGCGGGCAGTTTCAATGTTTCGCCCAGATCGAGCACGCCGGAGAACCCGGCGCCCGAACGCTTGCCCTGCACTTCGAGCCGCACCCGCACCCGGGGCGCATTGGCGTCGCTTGCGATCGAAGCGAGCAACGCCGCCACATCGCACCGATCGGCATCGAGCACGATGCGCGCGTACTTGGCGAAATGCGCGCGCGCCTGCGGCAAAGACCAGATGTGTTCGGCCGTGATGCGCAAGCCGCCGCTGAATTCGTCGGACCGCACACTGCCCTGCACGACGATGACCGCGTCTTCGCGCAATTCTTCACGCACCGTCTCGAACAATTCGCCGAACACCACCACTTCGCGCGATTCGCTCGCGTCGTCGATCATCACGATCGCCATGCGCCCGCGCCGCCCGTTGGTGATGCGCACCCCGGTGACCACGCCGGCCATCGATTGCAGATCGCGCGAAGGCTTGATCGCATTCAAGGGCGTGCGCGCCATCGACCGGACTTCATCCTTGACCGCGTTGAACAAATGCCCCGAGAGCGAAAAGCCGAACACGGCCTTTTCTTCGATGAGTTTTTGCGTCTCGCTCCAGGGCAAGGCGGCGACCAGTGGCGGTTCCTGCTCGGCGATGCTGTCATCGCCGAACAGGCTGTTCTGGTTGGCGTTGGCGGCCGCCTGCTCGGCGTAATCGAGCGCCAGTTCGATCGAAGCGAAAGCCGCCGCGCGATCGGCGGCGATGGCATCGAAGGCGCCCGCGCGCACCAAGGCTTCGAGCGTGCGCTTGTTGACCAGACGCCGGTCGACGCGCTTGGCGAAGTCGAACAGGCTCGCGAACGGTCCGCCGGCCTCGCGCGCTTCGAGGATGCTCTTGATCGCGCCCTCGCCCGTGCCCTTGATGCCGCCCAAGCCGTACCGGATGCGGTTGATCCGGCCTTTGGCGTCGGCCACCGGCACGAAGCGGTAATCGGATTGATTCACATCGGGCGGCAGCACCGTGATGCCGTTGTGACGCGTGGCATCGTCCCAGAGCACCTTGATCTTGTCGGTGTCGTCGAGGGCGCAACTCATGTTGCCGGCATAAAACTCGGCCGGGAAATGCGCCTTGAGGTAGGCGGTGTCATACGCGAGCAGCGCATAGGCCGCGGCGTGCGACTTGTTGAAGCCGTAGCCCGCGAACTTCTCCATCAAGTCGAACATTTCGTTCGCGCGCTGTTCGTCGATGCCGTTCTTGGCCGCACCTTCCGCGAAGATCTTGCGGTGCTTGGCCATTTCCTCGGCCTTCTTCTTGCCCATCGCCCGGCGCAGCAAGTCGGCGCCACCGAGCGAATAGCCGCCGATGATCTGCGCCATCTGCATGACCTGCTCCTGATAGACCATGATCCCGTAGGTCTCGGAGAGGATGCTTTCCACGCGCGGATCGGGATATTCGACCTTTTCCTTGCCGTGTTTGCGATCGCAAAAGCTCGGGATCAGGTCCATCGGGCCCGGACGGTACAAGGCCACGAGCGCGATGATGTCCTCGAACTTGTCGGGCTTGGCCTTGACCAGCATGTCTTGCATGCCGCGGCTTTCAAGCTGGAACACGGCGACGGTGTTCGCGCTCTTGAGGATGTCGAAGGCGGGCGCGTCGTCGAGCGGGATGTGGGCCAGATCGAAGCCCGCGAATTCGCCGCCGCGCCGATGGATGTAGCGCACCGCCCAATCGAGGATGGTGAGGGTGGTCAGGCCCAGGAAGTCGAACTTGACCAGGCCGACGGCTTCGACATCGTCCTTGTCGTATTGCGAGACCACGCCGCTGCCGGTGTTCTCGCCCGGCGCGTTCTGCGTGTAGAGCGGGCAGAAATCGGTGAGCTTGCCGGGCGCGATCAGCACCCCGCCCGCGTGCATGCCGACGTTGCGCGTAAGCCCTTCGACACGCGCGGCCAAATCGAGCAGCGCGGCCACTTCTTCCTCGTTCTTGGCACGTTCTTCGAGCTGGGGCTCTTCCTTGCGCGCGTAGATGAGTTTCTCATCGGGCTCATCAGGCACCGGCTGGATGGTGACCGTCTTGCCCGGCATGAACGGGATCAGCTTGGCGATCGAATCGACATAGCCGTAGCTCATGTCAAGCACCCGACCCACATCGCGGATCGCCGCCTTGGCCGCCATGGTGCCGAAAGTGGCGATCTGCGACACCGAGGCGACACCGTATTTGTGGCGCACGTATTCGATGACGCGGTCGCGGCCGTCCTGGCAGAAGTCGATGTCGAAGTCGGGCATCGAGACGCGTTCCGGGTTCAGGAAGCGCTCGAACAGCAGGTTGTACTTGAGCGGATCGAGGTCGGTGATGCCGAGCGAATACGCGACCAGCGACCCCGCGCCCGAGCCCCGCCCGGGGCCGACCGGCACGCCGTTGTTCTTGGCCCAGTTGATGAAGTCCGCCACGATCAGGAAGTAGCCCGAAAAGCCCATCTTCACGATCGTGTTGCACTCGAATTCGAGCCGCGCTTCGTAGGTCGGCCGTTGCGCCTCGCGTAACTGCGGATCGGGGAACAGCACTTCAAGCCGGCGCACGAGGCCGCGCGCCGCCTGGGCATGCATGAAGTCGTCGAGCGTCACGCCTTCGGGCGTGGGGAACAAAGGTAGCTTGGGCTTGCCGAGTTCGAGCGTCAGATTGCAGCGCTTGGCGATTTCAAGCGTGTTGGCCAGCGCCGACGGCAGATCGGCGAACAACGCGATCATCTCGGCCTGGGTCTTGAGGTACTGCTCTTCGGTGAAGCGACGCACCCGGCGAGCATTGCCCAGAATTTCGCCATCGGCGATGCACACGCGCGCCTCATGGGCCTGGTAATCGTCGCGCTGGAGAAATTGCGCCGGATGCGTGGCGACGACCGGCAGATCGAGCGCGTTGGCCAAGGCCACGGCCTGGCCGACATAGGTCTCGGCCCCGGCATGCCCGGCGCGCTGCAATTCGATGTAGAACCGGCGCGGGAAGCGTTGCGCCCACAGCCGCGCGGCGGCCTGCGCGGCCTCGGCATTGCCTGCCGCCAGCCAGGCGCCAACGTCGCCAAGATGCGCGCCCGACAAGGCAATGACGCCGTCCGTGCCTTCGTCGAACCATTCGGCGCGCACCTCGGCGCGGCCACGGTACTGGTTTTCGAGCCAAGCCCGCGACAACCAATCGCAGACCCGCAAATAGCCAGCCCGGTTCTGGATCAGCAGCAGCAACCGGGTCGGTTTGTCGCGCTCAGCCGGATTGGTGACCCAGACATCGCAGCCGCATACGGGTTTGACCCCTTTGGCGCGCGCTTCGCGGTAGAACTTGACCAGGCCGAAGAGATTGGAAAGATCGGTGATGGCGATTGCCGGCTGGCCGTCGGCCTTGGCCGCACGCGCCAGTTCATCGACCCGCAGGATTCCATCGACGACGGAAAACTCGGTATGGCTGCGTAGATGTACGTAGCCGGGCATAGGAGATTGCGGTGACATATTCCACGAATGTTAGCTGACGTTGCGCGGCCGCCGCGCCACGCCGCACCGCTCGTCGGCGGCTTGACGGCGCCAGTCGGTCGCGGGGTTCCCCGCGCGCGTAAGCTGACGTTACCGTTCATCACAACGAAAAGGAATGCAGCGGCCATGAAGACCTTCCAATCCGGGGTGACGCTCGTCGAGTTGATGGTGACGATCGCGATTCTGGCCATTTTGGCCGGTGTTGCGGCGCCCAGTCTGTCGCACCTCATGATGACCAATCGGCTGGCGAGCCAGACCAACAGCGTCATGGCTGCGCTGACTGTTGCGCGCGCCGAAGCGATCCGACGCAATCAGCGCGTGGTTGCTTGCCGTTACGACGGCATCGCCGCCAACGGTAGCGTCCCGGCGACGTTTTCCTGCGACGCAGGTGGCGGCGATTGGGCCGGCGTGGTGGTATTCAACGATAGCAACGCAAACAATGCGCGTGATGCGGGTGAAGACCTGATCAAGGCGGAACGTTTCGATACTGGCAAGACCACCATTCGTGCCAGCGCCCAGGTTGCCGCGCTGTCAAACGCGGTCGTTTTTCGCGGTGACGGCATTGCGCGCGATAACACCGGCGCCTTCCTGAATTCCGGGCAGATCCGTGTCTGTATTCCGGATACCGGCGGCAACAATGCCCGCGACATCGCCTTGCGCGGCGGCGGGAAAACGGTTCTGAGCAAAGCCTCCGACAACACCTGCGGCGCCCCTAACGATTGAACCCGAGTCCATCATGAACCTTCATTTCAGCCCAAGAGATCGCCGCTCCCAGGCCACCACGCGCCGGCGGATGGGCGGCACCAGCTTGATCGAAATCCTGGTGGCGGTCGTCGTGTTGTCGACCGGCCTGTTGGGCATGGTGGCCCTGCAGGCCAAGGCCTTGCGCAACAACCAGAGTTCGCTCGAACGCAGTCAAGCGGTGGTGCTGACCTACTCGATCCTCGAGCGCATGCGTGCCAATGCCGCCGCCGCCGAGAGCAATGCGTACGATTACACTTGGTCGGCGGCCTGTCCGGCGCCTGGGAATGGCAGCCTGGCAAATAACGACCTCACGAACTGGATCGGCGAAGTCCGCGCCGGCCTCGGTCAGGGTGCCTGCGGCAACATCACCTGCAACGGGAACCTTTGCACGATCTTCGTCCAATGGGACGACACCCGTGGTATCGCGGGTAGTTCTACACAACGCGTCACCACGAGTTCGAGGCTGTGATGCGCACGCCTACTTTCTTCTTATCGCGCCGGGCGGCACGGGGCTTCACGCTGATCGAGTTGCTGATCGCGATGGTCTTGAGCATGGTCGTGATCGGTGCCGTGATCGCGGTCTTTCTGGCCAATCGCCAAAGCTATCGTTCCACCGAAGGCTTGTCGCGCGTGCAGGAAAATGTGCGCCTGGCCTTCGAGCAGATGGCTCGCGACATGCGTGCGGCCGGCTCGGTGCCTTGCGGCGCGCGTATCGACATCGCGAACGGCGACTCCGACGCGCCGGTGTTCAACGTGTTGACCAATAATGCCGGCGTTTGGTGGGAAGACTGGACGCGCGCATTGCGCGGCTATGAGACCGGGACCGCATTCCCCGGAGCAACGGTCGCGGTTCCACAAGCGGCCGATATTGGCGCCGGGTCCGATGCGCTGCAAACCATTTCAGGATCAGGTTCGGGCATGAGCGTCGCGTCGCATGACGCGACTGCGCATGCTTTCACCTTGCGCGCGGCCGGGCATGGCATCGCGAATGGCGACATCGCCATGGTCTGCAACTATGTTCAAGGCGCGATTTTCCAAGCCAACAATGTTGCAGGCGCCCAGATTGGCCACGCGGCTGGCGGGACACCCGGCAATTTCCAGGCGGATCTCGAATGGGCTGAACTCAACAGCGTCGTCAGTGGCAAGCCCTATACCTACTCACCGAATTCGCTGGTTGTGCCCATCCAATCGAATGGCTGGTATGTGGGGTGCAACGGTCGCGGGGCCGGCTGCGCAACAGACGACGGCCGATCGCTGTATCGAACCCGGCTCGTCAATACCGGGGGAACGGTCGCGCCGCAAGTCGAGGAGATCGTGGATGGCGTCCGCGGCATGGATATCGAATACCTCGTCGTGAACGCGGACGGCAGCCTGCCCGCGAACTATGTGAATGCCGCTGCCGTCGCCAACTGGAATCTGGTGATCGCCGCGCGCATCTCGTTGACCATTTCGACCATTGAGCAAAGTCTGACCACCGGCAATGCGGCCGGTAACAACACGCGCCTGACGCGCGTGCTGACCCATGTGGTGAATCTACGGAACCGTGTGCAATGAAAACTCGGCGCATTCCCTTCAACGGGCGACGCAATCAACGAGGCGTCGCCCTCATCATCGCGCTGGTGCTGCTCGTCACGATCACCTTGCTAGGTCTGTCCAGCATGCGCAATACAGGGCTCCAGGAACGCATGACGGCCAATCTGTATGACCGCAGTCTTGCGTTTCAAGCGACCGAATCAGCGTTGCGTGAAGCGGAGGCAACCATCACGCCTGCCGTCGTGTTCCCGACCTGCTCGACTCCTTCCTGTTTGAATGTGTGCGCCACCGGACGGTGTTCGACGCCGCTGGCGACCGAAGTCGAGCGTTGGAATTCGACCGCGTTCACGGGCTGGCAGAACGCCACCACGAATCTCGGCGCCTTGGTCTCGGTCGCCCCGCAATATTTCATTGAAGACATGGGCATCGTGCGTCAGTTCGCCTGCAAAGGTATGGTCGACGAAGTCGATGCGCAATGCGATGCAAGACGCTACCGGATCACCGCGCGCATCACCTCCGCCAGCGGTGCCGTCACGGTGCTTCAATCCAGTTTCCTTCCCCTCTAATACAGAGAGGCCGACATGAAGAAATCCATTCGCATCCACCATCAAGCGCGCAAGGCGCTGCGCCCGATCGCAGCCTCGATCGCGCTTGCGATCGGCACCTCCGTTCACGCAGGGCTCATCATTCCCGACACCCCGCTGGTGACGGGATCGCAAGTGCCGCCGAATATTCTGTTCATTCTCGATGACTCGGGTTCCATGGCCTGGGACACGATGCCTGGCGCCGGCGGTGGTACCGGACGCGGCAATTCGAGTTGGACCAATGATCTGCCCTACAGCGGCTCGGTCAACAATGCCATCCGGTATATGGCGGCGAACATCAACACGCTGTGGTACGACCCGACCGTCACCTACACGCCTGGCACCAAGGCCGACACCTCGTCCTATCCCGACATGTCCTTGACGGCGGTGAAAGACGACGGCTACCAAAGCGCAAGCACGCATGCCATGTGGGTGTCGTCGTCAAAGACGCTGCTGACCAGCACGAATTGGCCCGATGACGCGACGGCGCCGGACTACCCGATCATTTACCCGGCGTTCTATGTCTTGAATTCGGGGGCCAGCGCCACCTCGAATGTGAATTACAAGCGCTATGAATTCAGCCGCACCTCCGGCGGTGCGATTCAAATGCGTGTGTGCACGGTGCTCAGCAGTGGTGCGCGCAATTCGACTTGCACGACCCTGACCACCTCCCCGTTCAAAGACACCACCGGTGCCTACCGGACCATTGCCGCCGAAGCAATCAACTTCGCCAATTGGTACACGTACTACAGCACGCGCACCTTGATGGCGAAAACGGCGGCCAGCCTCGCTTTCGGCGAGTTGAAAGAGAACTACCGCATCGGCTTCGATACGATCTGGGAGCGCAGCACGTTCGATATCCCGGTCGGGACGGACGGCGGCCTGTTCAAGAACACGAATCGCTCGACCTGGTTCTCGCGGCTGTTCGGTGCCACCGCCAACGGCGGCACCCCTTTGCAGTCCGCCTTGAATCGCGCCGGCCAGTACTACCAAGACAGTTCCGCGAGCGGCCCATGGGGCCCGGAAAGCGGCTCAGCCCAAACGTCATGCCGCCCGAGTTTCGCCATCATGACGACCGATGGCTATTGGAATAGCAGCACGGTCAACCTCGGCAACGTCGACAACACCACCGGGTCGACGATCATCGGCGCCAGCGGCGAAAGCTATACCTACACGCCGGTCAATCCTTACAAGGACAATTATTCTTCGACCCTGGCCGACGTCGCCATGTATTACTGGAAGAACGATCTGCGCCCGACCTTGAAGAACGATGTTCCGGTCTCGGACAAGGATCCGGCCTTCTGGCAGCACATGGTCACCTTCGGCATCGCGATCGGGATGTCGGGGACGCTCGATCCGGTCGCTGACTTGCCGGCGCTGACCGCGGGGACCAAATCCTGGCCGTCGATGGGTGCCAGCGAGGGACCGCAACGCATTGATGATTTATGGCATGCGACGGTGAACAGCCGAGGCAGTTTTGTGGCGGCGAAGAACCCGACGCAATTTGCCACCGCGCTGCGCTCGGCGCTGCTCGACATCAGCGCACGCACCGCCAACGTCTCCAACGTCTCGGCCAGTTCCTCGTCCCTGACCACCTCCACCTACGTCTACCAGGCCAGCTTTCGCACCGGCTCCACCTCAGGCTCCTGGTCCGGCGATGTCGCCGCCTACAAGCTCGACGCCGACGGCAACATCCCCGTGGACGGCAACGGCAAAGCCGTCGCCTCCTGGAAAGCCTCCGAGCATGTGCCCTTGGCCGGCGCACGCAAGATCTACTTCCTCCAGGGCACCAACACCGTCGAGTTCAACACCTCCAACCTGACCACGGCCCAGAAAACCACGCTCGGCGGCGATGATGTCGTCAACTATCTGCGCGGCGATCAAAGCAAGGAAGTCTCCAACGGCGGTGCGCTGCGCAACCGCTACGCCTACACGGGCAAAGCGCCGCTGGGCGATGTGGTCAACTCCTCGCCGGTGTTCGATGCCACCACCAACACCGTCTACTTCGGCGCCAACGACGGCATGCTCCATGCCGTCAATGCCGCCACCGGCGAAGAACGCTTCGCCATCGTGCCCACGACCGTCTTCCCGACCCTCAAAGACATCGCCGATCCGCTGTACCCGCACCATTTCTATGTGGACGGCGACATCGCCTTGTCGAACAAGACCTTGTTCGGCAACTCGGTCCTGGTCGCAGCGCTCGGGCGTGGCGGCAAAGCCGTGTTCGCGGTCGATGTGACCGATGCCTCCAACCCCAAGATCCTCTGGGAATACACCGACACCGAACTGGGCTTGGTGCTGGGCCGTCCGCTCATCGCCAAGACCAATGAGTCGAGCACCTGGGCGGCGATCTTCGGCAACGGCATCAACAGCACCAGCGATCGCTCGCAGTTGTATGCGCTCAACCTGAACAGCGGAGCGCTGCTCGCCCGCATCGACACCAAGGTCGGCTCGTCCAACGGCATGTTCGCGCCGCGTGGCTGGGATGACGATGGCAATGGCACGCTTGACTATGTCTATGCGGGGGACCGTCTGGGCAATCTGTGGAAGTTCGACTTCAAGGGCACTTCGGCGTCGGGTTGGAAGACCGCGCTGGGCTCGGTCGCATCGCCCACGCCGATGTTCACCGCCAAGGACAGCGCGAGCAATCTGCAGCCGATCACGGCGGGCTTGACCGTGGCGCTGAATCCGCGCCGTGGCAGTCCTTCCTATGGCTCGAAATGGGTGTTCTTCGGTACCGGCCAGTTCCTCACCGAGGCCGATTCGACCGACAAGTCGGTGCAGACCTGGTACGGGATCATCGACTCGGGCGCCGCGATCACCGGTGCACGCAGCTCGGTGCTGCGCCAACGCACGATCGCTTCGGAGGACTTGGCTTCGTCGCCCAAGACCCGCGTCTTCGCTGACGCCACCGCCAACGATATGAACGGCAAGCTCGGCTGGTATCTGGACCTGACCAGTGTGTCGAACACCGCTTACGGCGAGCGCGCCATCTCCACGCCCCAATTGCTGGGCCCGTCGGTGTTGAACCTGAACACCTACATCCCCGATGCCGATGTGTGCCAGCCCGGCGGGACCGGCTGGATCAATGTCATCGATCCCTTCACCGGTGGGGCGCTCGCCTCCGACTTCTTCGGCAACGGCGCTTCGTCCATCGACACCGGCATCGGTGGCCCGGGCAGGTCCCTCTTGCTCGGTAGCAGCAAACTCCTCACCGGCGGCGGCGGCGGTAGCGGCCCCAGCCCATGCCCCCCGGGCGATGCGCAATGCTGCAAGTCCGCTAACGGCCTCGCCTCATGCGACGTCAACCTCGGCCTCGCCTCCGGTCGCATCTCCTGGCGCGAAATCGTCGATACTCAATGAAGAGATTTTCTCGGAGAAATTGAATGCGCGCCCCTGACCACACGCATGGATTCACCCTCATCGAGCTGCTCGTGGTGGTGACCATACTCGGCATCATTGCAGCGATCGCCATCCCGAACTATGCGCAACATGTGACCCGCTCGCGCCGAGCCCAGGCTGCCGCATGCCTACAAGAAACCTCGCAGTTCATGGAACGCTTCTATACGACGAATCTGCGCTACGACCAGGACGCTACCGGTACTGCCGTGGCACTGCCTAACCTAGGGTGCCGCACCGAGAACGGCCTCGACAAGTTCTACACCTTCGCATTCAACGGCAACCCGACGGCCCGCACCTATTCGCTTCAAGCCACCCCCATCAATGGGCAGGCCACCTCGGATGGTCAATGCAGCTCATTGCGTATCGACCAGACCGGCGCGCGCACCATCACCGGCTCTGGCAACGTCAAAGACTGCTTCTGACGCCTTGACGCAGGTCAATCCTGCGTCCCCTTTCCACGCGACGCGGGCGTCCCGATAACTCGGGACGCCCGCGCGTTGCTTTGGCGCGCGCAAATGATTGAAATGGAATCGGCTGCGATCCGACGCCGCTTCCCTCTACCCCCCTATGGAGGACCACATGCTCGAACGCTCGTGCTCGTCCTCATCTCGTGCGCCCACTCCCAAGTCTTTGCACCGATCAATTGCGCGCGGAATGACCCTGATCGAAGTCGTGGTGGTGTTGGCGATACTCGCGATCTTGCTCGCGATCGCAGTCCCGAGCTTCTCGGCCATCCTGGAAAAACAGCGCGTCGATGCCGTGGTGTATCGCCTGGTGGCGCACTTGCAGACGGCACGGACGACGGCGATCACGCGCAATGTGCGCACGACGCTCGCTCCCATCGATGGCGATCATTGGGAATCGGGATGGCAAGTCTTCACCGACGCGAACCGGTCGGCCGCCTTCGATGCAGACGATGAATTGATCGCCCGCGCGCCGGCCATCGAACCGGGCACCTCGATACGCGGTAGCGCGAGCGGACAGTCGTGGGTCTCATTCACCGCGGATGGACGCCCGCGCTTGCTCGATGGCGGCTTTCAGGCCGGCACCTTCACGATCTGCGCCGGCGCCGATCGCGGCACGCAAGTGATCATGAGCCGCAGCGGACGCATCCGTTTGCAGCCGGCGGGCACCGCCTGCCGCGCGCTCGCTTGAGTTCAGGCCGGGAAGACGCCGGTCGACAGATACCGATCGCCGCGATCGCAGACGATGAACACGATCGTGGCGTTCTCGACTTCCTGCGCCAGGCGCAAGGCCACGCACAACGCGCCGGCCGATGAAATGCCGGCGAAGATGCCTTCTTCGGCGGCCATGCGGCGCGCCATCGATTCCGCATCGGCCTGGGCCACATACTCCATGCGATCGACCCGTTGCGGCTCGTGTATCTTCGGCAGGTATTCAGGCGCCCATTTACGGATACCCGGGATGCTGCTGCCCTCGGTGGGCTGACAGCCCACGATCTGGAGCGCCGCGTTGCATTCCTTCAAATAACGACTGGTGCCGTTGATGGTCCCGGTGGTTCCCATGCTCGACACGAAATGCGTGACCGCCCCGTGCGTATCGCGCCAGATTTCGGGACCGGTGCTTTCGTAATGCGCGACCGGATTGTCGGGATTGGCGAATTGATCGAGCACCAAGCCTTTGCCATCGCGCTGCATCTGATCTGCCAAATCGCGCGCGTATTCCATGCCGCCGGTCTTGGGCGTGAGAATGATCTCGGCGCCGAAGGCGCGCATGGTCTGGCGACGCTCCACCGACAGGTTCTCCGGCATGATCAACACCATGTGGTAACCGCGGATCGCCGCGGCCATCGCGAGCGCGATGCCGGTATTGCCGCTGGTCGCTTCGATCAAGGTGTCGCCGGGACGGATCTGCCCGCGCGCTTCGGCATGGCGGATCATGCTCATCGCCGGCCGGTCCTTCACACTGCCGGCGGGATTGTTGCCTTCGAGTTTGGCCAGGATCACATTGCCGCGCCGCACCTGCTCGGCGCCCGGAATGCGCTGTAAACGCACCAGCGGCGTATTGCCGATGGTGTCTTCGATCGTGGGATAGGACGGTAGGGCCATGGTGTCGAGGCGGCGAGTGGAAGCTCGCATTCTAGCGAGCCGACACCGCACACCAAGCGATCATCGTGCCATGAGCTTATGCGTCAACCGGGTACGCAAGCGCACGCGCCCTCGGCCCGCGCACGCTCAGGGTCGTGCAGGCGCTTCGGCGGCCGGTACCGGCTCGATCGTCGCCCCGGCGGCCTGAAGATGTTTGACCGATTTTTCGCCGAAACCGGGCACGCGCTGTCGGAAATCGTCCCAGGAGGCAAACGGACCGCCGGCGCTGCGCGCTTTCAGGATCGCTTCGGCCCGATCGACACCGACCCGCGGCAATTGTTCGAGTTGCGCGCGATTGGCGGTGTTCAGATCGAGCGCCCGCGCCACCGCGATGCACGCCCAGCCGACCGCCAGGGCCAACGCGGCGTGGCGCAACCAACGCGCGGCGCGCACGACGGCGGCCTCGGCAAACGTACGCATGATCTCAGGCCTGCGCCGCCAAGGTGCGCACGTATTGCTCGACGCCGGCCTGCACCGTCATGAACGGCGCGGTGTAGCCCGCAGCGCGCAGCGCGCTCAGATCGGCCTCGGTATGCGCTTGATATTTTCCCTTGAGCGCCTCGGGAAACGCGACGTAATCGAGCAACCGCGCCTTGACGAGTTCATCGAGCGACAACGCTGCCGCGCCTTGCGCAACGCGCAAGGTATTGACCACCGTGGCGGCCACATCGTTGAACGGTTGCGCACGGCCGGTGCCGCAGTTGTAGATGCCCCAGGACATGCGCGACAAGGCCTGCTCATAGAAATGCCAGTTCACCCGGCAAACATCCTCGACGAAGATGAAATCGCGTTCCTGCCCGCCATCCGGGTAGCCATGCGAACCCTCGAACAAACGCACTCTGCCTTCGGCGAGGAATTGCCTGTAATTGTGGAAGGCGACCGAGGCCATGCGCCCTTTGTGCTGCTCGCGCGGGCCGTACACATTGAAATAGCGAAAGCCGAACACCGGTGCGGTCAATGAAGGCGCCAGACGCCGCACGACCTGGTCGAACAACAGTTTGGAATAGCCGTACACATTCAACGGCTGCTCGAATTCGGGGCGTTCGATGAATTGCGTCGATGGCCCGTAGACCGCCGCCGATGACGCATACAGCATCGGCACCCGCTGGCCTTGGCACCATTCGAGCAAGCGCCGCGAATAGCGGTAGTTGTTGTCGAGCATGTAGCGCCCGTCATGGTTCATCGTGTCAGAACAGGCGCCCTGATGCAGCACCGCGTCGATCTTGCCGTACCGCCCCGATTCCAGCGCGGCGAAGAAATCGTTCAGATCGATGTAATCGGCGATCGCGCAATCGCGCAGGTTGAGGAATTTATCCCCTTCGGTCAGGTCATCGACGACGATGATGTCGTTGACGCCGCGCGCATTGAAATACCGGACCAGATTGCTGCCGATGAAACCGGCGCCGCCGGTGATGATCACGCTCACGTGAAGTCCTTTCGCCCGCGTTCAGGCAAAGAGTTCGTCGGCGGTCACCACCGCCGTCCCGAGTTTTCCGACCACGATGCCGGCGGCCTGGTTCGCCAGCCGCACCGCCTCTTCCAGGCTGCCGCCCGCGCCCAAGGCGGCGGCCAGGGTCGCGATCACCGTATCGCCGGCCCCCGAAACATCGAACACCTCGCGCGCCACCGTGGGCACATGCAAGGGCGCGCCATCGCCGTACAAGCTCATGCCCTCTTCGGAGCGGGTGAGCAACAAGGCTTCAAGGCCAAGATCGGCGCGCAACGCCTGCGCCTTGGCGGTGAGCTGGGCTTCATCGGCCCACCGCCCGACCACCTCGCGCAATTCGGCCCGGTTGGGTGTGATCAGGTTCGCGCCGCGATACCGCCCATATTCGCTGCCTTTCGGGTCCACCAGCACGCGCCGGCCGGCCGCGCGCGCGGCGGCGATCATGCGCGTGATATGCGTGAGCCCGCCCTTGCCGTAATCGCTGAACACGACGACATCATGCGCATCGAGGACGCGCTCGTATTCATCGAGTTTGGCGAGCAATGCGTCGTCGGTCGGCTTTTCTTCGAAATCGATGCGCAGCAATTGCTGGGTGCGCCCGATGACGCGCAGCTTGATCGTGGTCTTGAGACTCGCGTCAACGAACAGATGCGGCTGCACGCCGGTGGCCTGCAACAAACGGCGCACGCAATCGCCGGGTTCGTCGGCACCGACCACCCCGATCAGACTGGTGCTCGCGCCGAGCGCCGCCACATTGCGTGCGACATTGGCCGCGCCGCCCAGACGGTCGTCAGTGCGCGCGACCCGCACCACCGGCACCGGCGCCTCGGGAGAAATGCGCTCGACCTCGCCGAACCAATACCGGTCGAGCATCACATCGCCGACCACCAGCACGCGTGCACCGCGCAATGCTTCCCGCATCGTCACTTCATCACCTCGAGTTCTTCTTCGCGCCGCGGCAAGTAGGTGTCCCATTGCCGGCAACCGGGGCAATGCCAATAGAACTGGCGCGCCTTGAAGCCGCAATGGCCGCAAGTGAAGCGCGTGCGGCGGCGGGTTTGTTCATGCAACAACGATTTGACGAGTTCGAGTTCCGGCACCTGATCGGGCGACGCGATCGCCACCCGCGCCTCGACCAGCTTGTCGAGCCCGATCAAGGTCGGCGTGCGGCGCAATTCGGCGAGCACCACCGCGTGCGCGGCCGGCGCGCCTTCCTGCGCCAGGGTCTCGCGGAACACGACATCGAGCACATCGACCGACGGCGCTTGTTCGAGCACCGCCTTGAGCAGATGCAGGCCTTGTGCGCCCTGCCCCAGCCCGCGATGCGCATTCATCAGCCGCTCGGCCACCAACGCCATGTGCAGCGGGCTTTGCCGCTCGACCCCGATCCAATGCGCGATCGCGCGCTTGGCATCCCCTTGGGCCAGCGCCAGGTCGCCGACCAGGATGGTCGCGCGTACGCTCTTGCGATGTTCGCCGAGCGCCGCGTCGAGCGCCGTCTGGGCGTCGACCAGACGCGATTGCGCGAGGGCGGATTGGGCCAGTTCGCAATGGAACTGTCCGATGCGGGCACGCAGGTCCACATTCGCGGCCGCTTCGAGTTCACGCGCGGTTTCGATCGCACGCGCCCATTCCTTTTCGATTTCGTAAATGTCGACCAGGGCTTCGAGCGCTGGTGGCGCGACACCGCTCGCGCGCAAGGCCGAGAACGCTTCCTCGGCCCGGTCGAGCATGCCGGCCTTGAAGAAATCGTGGGCCAGTTCGAGCTGGGCGCGCTCATGCAATGCCGGCTGCAGATCGGCCCGGGCAAGCAAGGATTGATGCAGACGGATCGCGCGATCGGTCTCGCCGCGCCGGCGGAACATGCTGCCCAAGGTGAAATGCAACTCGACGGTTTCCGGATCGGCTTTGACCGCCTCGATGAAACTGTCGATCGCCCGGTCGGGCTGTTCGTTGAGCAGGTAATTCAGGCCCTGGAAATAGGCCTTCGGCAGCGTTTTCGAGCGTTCGAGCAGATGCTTGATGTCGACGCGGGCGGCCAGCCAACCGAGTCCGAAAATCAGGAACGCCGTGGGCACGGCGAGCAGCAGTATGACTTCGATGTCCATGAACGAAAGACCTGCGATCAGCTCAGGCGCGGCGGCTCGGGATTGGGTGCGGCGGCGGGCGGCGGCGGTTCGTTGCGCGCGCGGCGCAACTCGCGCTTGTCGCGTACCACGATGGGCATGACGACCAGCACGCCGAACAAGGTGCCGGCGCCGAAGAACAGCAGCACGATCAGCGCCATCGGCGCATTCCATTCGCCGATCAGGAAATCGATATGCGCGCGCCCGGTGTTCAACAGCGCGAAGCCGAAGAACAGCACGAACAACAAGATGCGAAACGCCCAGACGAAAATCTTCATGGCATGACCGTGGGCAGTTGAGTGCACCGAATCATAGTCGAAGGCGCCGGCCCTTCGCGACGCGCCAGGACAAGTGAGTACAAAAGAAAACGCCACCCGCAGGTGGCGTCCTCGTGCAACGGTACAACCAAGCGGAACTCAGCCCGCGTTCGCCTGCTGCGCAGCGGCATCGCGCAGCGCGGCCTTTTCATCCACGCGTTCACGCAATTCCTTGCCGGCCTTGAAGTGCGGCACCCGCTTGGCAGGCACCGCGACCTTCTCCCCCGACTTGGGATTGCGCCCCACGCGTGGCGGACGCACGTTCAGCGAGAAACTGCCGAACCCGCGGATCTCGATGCGATGGCCGGCGGCCAAGGCCTCGGCCATCGCATCCAGGATCGTCTTGACCGCGAGGTCGGCGTCCTTCGCCACGAGCTGCGGATGCCGTGCCGACAACCGCTCGATGAGCTCGGACTTGGTCATGACTCAACGCAAGCAGATCACTTGTTTTCGTTGAGCTTGGCCTTGAGCAGCGCGCCGAGGTTGGTGGTCCCCGACGAAGCGCCCGTCTCGTTCATCTTTTGCAGCGCGTCGGCGGTATCGGCGTTGTCCTTGGCCTTGATCGACAGGTTGATGCCGCGGGTCTTGCGATCGACGTTGATGATCATCGCGTTGACCTTGTCGCCCACGTTCAGCACGTTGCGCGCGTCTTCGACGCGGTCACGGCTGATTTCGGAAGCGCGCAGATAGGCTTCGATGTCATTGCCCAGATCGACCACGGCGCCCTTGGCGTCGACCGACTTGACCAGACCTTCAACGATGGCGCCCTTTTCATGCGAGGCGGCATAGTTGTTGAACGGGTCGCCTTCGAGTTGCTTGACGCCCAGGCTGATGCGTTCGCGTTCGGTGTCGATGGCCAGGACCACGGCTTCGATTTCGTCGCCCTTCTTGAACTTGCGCACGGCTTCTTCGCCGGCTTCGTTCCAGCTCAGGTCGGACAGATGCACGAGACCGTCGATGCCGCCGTTCAGGCCGATGAACACGCCGAAGTCGGTGATCGACTTGATCGCGCCCTTCACCTTGTCGCCCTTCTTGTGGTTGGCGCTGAACTCTTCCCAAGGATTGGCCTTGCATTGCTTCATGCCCAGGCTGATACGACGACGTTCTTCGTCGATCTCGAGGACCATGACTTCGACTTCGTCGCCCAGTTGCACGACCTTGCTCGGCGCCACGTTCTTGTTGGTCCAGTCCATTTCGGAGACGTGCACCAGGCCTTCGATGCCGGCTTCGATCTCGACGAACGCACCGTAATCGGTGAGGTTGGTGACCTTGCCGAACAGACGCGTGCTTTGCGGATAACGGCGCGACAGGCCCACCCACGGATCTTCGCCCAGTTGCTTGACGCCCAGCGAGACGCGGTTCTTTTCCTGGTCGAACTTGAGGACCTTGGCGGTGACTTCCTGACCGACTTGCAGCACTTCGCTCGGGTGACGCACACGACGCCAGGCCAGATCGGTGATGTGCAACAGACCGTCGATGCCGCCGAGGTCGACGAACGCGCCGTAATCGGTGATGTTCTTGACCACGCCCTTGACGATCGCGCCTTCGTGCAGGGTTTCGAGCAGCTTGGCGCGCTCTTCACCTTGCGAAGCTTCGATGACGGCACGGCGCGACAGCACGACGTTGTTGCGCTTGCGGTCGAGCTTGATGACCTTGAATTCGAGGGTCTTGCCTTCGTACGGCGTGGTGTCCTTGA